>Ga0080004_1085651_pt1 | contig 30654 bp, 38 predicted proteins | sample WasSprMetagenome_FD_69207 | JGI IMG/M metagenome (GOLD analysis project Ga0080004, IMG submission 69207) | Sulfidic aquatic microbial communities from Washburn Spring, Yellowstone National Park, USA - WS (SPADES assembly) (version 2) | ecosystem: Environmental > Aquatic > Thermal springs > Hot... | reverse complement strand
GGATAAAAAAGATAATGATAGGATGCCAAAATTTTGAGCAAGCGATAGAGGAGTTTAACTTATTGATTGAGAAATACAAGAAAAAATATCCCTATTTTATAAAGAAGATAGAAGCCAATAAAGAAAAATACTTTACATTTAAAAAATATCCTAAAAGAACAGGAAATATATCTATACAACAAATGCGTGCGAGAATATAAACAGACAACTTGAGGAAAAGAGGATAAGAACTGGAGGATATTTTCAGTCAAAAGAGTTAGTAGATATAAATTTTTACTTAATTTGGGAGAATTTAAGGGAAGGGAGATGGAAAAATCCTGTTATAAATTTAAGAGTTAATGAGTATGAGATATTACAACTTTTCAATTTAAGATTTGGAAGAAAGGAGGTGAACCAGACACAAAATTCTTGACAACTGTCGGCTTTTTTAATTATTTCTTCTGCTCTCTTCTCTGAAACCTTTATAATTTGTTGTCCTCTTTTTTCTATTTCGGCGAGAGTCCATCCAGGAGAGATTACTTTATCTGTATTTTTACTTTCCCTATTTCTCTTCCACCACATTTTTAAAATCTCCTTAATTTTATATTTTAAAAGATAAAAAGAAGTCTTTCAAATTAATTTGTGTATTTTTAAAATTCAATCTCCTATTTACTTATTTTTCAGAGATTACCATATAAAGATTGAACCTCCTATAAAAAGAAGGAATTTTTCAAGGGGTTTTCTATCTGGATCAAAAGATTCTAAAATACTTGCCACTCCCCCAACAAAGAAAAGGCCCTTTTTAGTTTCTTCTGGAGATAATGGGTGTATATAGGTTTGAACAGGAGCATTAGGAAGATTAAGATTTTGAGTTATATTTTCCTTTTGGGTTTGAATTGTTGCAGGTAAATTTAAGTTTACTGGATTAAGGATATTTTTCTCATTTTCTTTCTTTTTATTCCTTTCTCTTGCCTGTTTTCTTGTTATTTCCTCATGACAATTTGCACATAAGGTAATTGTAAAATCCGGTCTATTAATTTTATCTGGATGATGTTGCTCAAGGACTTCTGGGTTTGTCTCTCCACATTTCTGACAGTATTTCCCTTTAAAACCTTTTAGAATTTTGCATATAGTATTTGGACTTGCTCCTGTTCTCCTCCTTATTTCTTCTACTGTAAGACCTTTTTCTTTTAATTTAATTATTTTAATTCTTAATTTTTTCATTCCTTCTTTTGTTCTTCTCATTTTGCACCTCCTTTTTTAAAATATTGAAAATTTCTCTTGCCTAGTTTATAACAAAAGGAAATTTTAAAAATAAAAGGGTTTGACATAATTGAGAAAGAGAAATTTTGATTTCTTCCCAGTTAAGTTTTCTAAATATGTGTATAAAAGACAGCCATTCTTGAACACATAGAGCTATAAGGGAAGGGGATTTTATAGGAGTTGGTTTTCTATTGGTTTCTTTCTTTAAATTGGTTTAAAATCAAATTTTTTTCCTGATTTCTTCTGTTCTTTGAAGGTCAGAATCTGTTCCTGGATAAAGAACTTTTACTGGAATTCCATCTTTTTCTAATTCCCTTTTTAAAATGTCTGCTTCTTCTGCCCTGTATAGTCCTAATTCAACAAAATTTATATTTTCTTTCTTATTCTTCATAAAAACAACTACTTTTGAATTTCCTTCCAGAAGAGTAATTTATGAGAACCTATAAAATTTTTCACTATTTCATAGCGAAAATCTCCTGGTCTTGGAGTAGTATAAACCCAGCATATTCCTGTCTGTTCAAATGCTATTTTCATCGCTTCTTCAAGATATTCTTTTGTAGGTCTTCCGTCTTTAGGCCAGGATGAATGGGGTGTAAAATAAATGCAGGGAATTAAAATTTTCCCGGGACATAGTTTATAATAAGTATTTATTTCAACAGGTAAACTTTTTGCTGATATTCCACATTCAGGCCATAAATAATATGAGTGTTGATAACCCCATAATACAGCATCAAAAAAAGGAAGGTATCCTTTATTAACAAAATCATTTATTGAATTGTAATATACACATACACCGAAAAGCAATTTTGGGTTTATTTCTTTTGTTTTCTCATAAATCTTTTTAGTATATTCAATTGTAAAAAAGTTCAAATTTCCATCAAAATCATCTATCATCCATAAAGTTAAATTCGGATATTCACAAGAAATTTTTGCAATTGCTTCAGCCCATTTTAAATAATCCATATCAAATGGTGGATATTTTCTTTCATTAATAGGTTTATCCCTTCCAATAGGTGCTTCACTTGGAGGAACAGTATATACCCATACTTCTAAGTTTTCTTTTTCCGCTTTCTCCAAAAATTTCGGTAAAAATTCAAGTTCTTTTTCTGGATGGTAAGCAATTAAATAAGTATAACAGTTTGCACCAAGGTCTTTTATTATTTTAATTGTCTTTTCTATATCAGGGTTTCCATCTTTGTCATAAATCATTCCTGCATATAAAGAAATTATCCCTCTTGCAAATGGGTCTTTTTTCTTCCTCCTGTTTTCCATTATTTTAAGATTTTCATTCTCTATTCTTTTTATATCTTTCATTTTAAAACTCTCCTCCTTTCCATCAAAATTCAATTTAAAATTGCCTTCTTTGTTAGTCCTCAAAAATATCTGGTTTTCTTTATCCTCAAATACAATTTTTTTATTTAATATTTCCTGGTTCTCTCCATAATAAATTTTAAATGTCTTTTCCTGTTTTTCTACTGGTTTGTTTGCACATAATTTTATTATTACTGGTTTTTGGCTGTTATAATAAAATGTTCTATCTATATCCCAAAAACCTTCATCCTGCTGAATTGAAATTGAAAATTGTAAAGGTATATCTATCCCTTCTAAAATAACTTCCTTTACATTTACATCTTTCTCCTTTTCCTTTGAAATTTCAATTTTATCTATGTAATAAATGCCTTTATATCTATTCGCACAGAAGAGAATTTTACCAACCTTTTCTTTAAATCTAACTTTATTCAGGGGAATACTTACTTTAACGATTTTTCCTGGTGGTATGTATATTTGAAAAGATTGAAGTTTATTATCTGTGGAAAGTAAAATTAATGAGCAATTAGGAGCATCGGAAGGAACCATGAAAAATTTATCAGAAATGAAAAGCATATAAAATGAGATTGTATTATATTCTTTCCAGTCGGTTAAAGGTGGAATAATATAAAAATATGGAGGATGGGAGGAATCTATATTTTCATTTGTTACAACAAATTTACCACCCTTTTTCCCATTTACAAAAAATTCATCACTTAATAATAATTCACATTTTCTTGATTTCTCTGCAGATCTTTTTCCTGTCTCTTCTTCAAAATCATCTATAATTACACTCCCCTGTGAAAATAAAAATGAAGTCATCAATGAAAAAATTATTAAAAATTTTGTCATCTCCCCCTCCTTTTTAATTATTATATCATTTTTATTGAAAAGTTGAAAAAATTGGTTTATAATAAGTTGATAATTAATAAAAAAGGAGGGAATATGAAAGTAAGAATTGATGAGGGACTTTGCACTGGATGCGGGTTGTGTGTTGATATCTGTCCTGAAGTTTTTGAAATGGGAGAATCAACATCTAAAGTAAAAGTAGAGAATGTCCCTTCAGAACTGGAAGAAAAGGTAAGAGAGGCAGCAGAAAGTTGCCCTGTTGAAGCAATTATAATTGAATAAGATTAGATGACCAGAGAAAAAATTATTTTATTTTTGTTTTTTTTATTGTTAAAGGGGATTGGCGCTTTTTTTTTAAATGAAAAACCAGAGGAAAAGGCAAGGAAATACTTGAAGTTATCTTTATCTGAATATAAGAAAGCAATTAAAGAAAACCCCAATGATGAAAGAATTATAAATGAATATGTTAAATTGCTGGAAGTAATAATTGGAAAGACAGAGGCAAAAATTGAACTTGCTTTGATTTTTAAAGAAATAGGTCTTGATGTAAGAGTTTCAGAATTATTGCTTGATATATCTTTAAAAGATAGAGAAAATGCAATTTCATATTTAGAAAAAAGAATTGAACAAAGTCAGGATATAAAAGAAAAAATCAATCTCTATTATATTTTAACTGAAATTTCTCCACAGAATCCTTTATACTGGTATAATCTGGGTAAATTGTTAATTGGAATTAATAAAGAAGATGAAGGAATTTTAGCACTCCAGAAGGCATATAAGTATAATTTTAAGGATATCTCACTTTTTTATTATCTTTCCCTTTATGAATTTAATAGAGGTGATTTTAAAAAGGCAAAATCATATATTTATGAAGGACTTGAAATTTCAGATGACATTTTATTGCATAAAATACTTTTAAAAATTTACTTAAAAGAAGGTAATAAAGAGATGGCAAATCTTGAGAAAGAAAAGATTAAAAATTTAATACCTATGAAAGAAGAAAAAGAGATTGAGAAAAAAGAAGTAGTTGAGAAAAAGAAAGTAGTTAAAAAGGAAAAAATAGAGGGTTTAAATCCTTATACTTTTCTTGGTGTTTCAAAAAATGAACAGAAATTATATGTTGTTTCATTTGATGGATATGGTTTTAATGTAATAAAGGAATATAAATGCACCACTGGTCAAAATACTGGAGATAAAGAAAGAAAAGGAGATAAAAGGACACCAGAAGGAGCATATTTATTAATTTCAAAATTAGAAGGACCTTCCATTCCTTCTAAATATGGTATATGTGCCTTCCCCTTGAATTTCCCAGACCCTATAGATAAAAGATTAAATAAGGATGGAGATGGTATATGGCTTCATGCAACTCCAATTGAAAGGCCTCCTTATAATAGTGAGGGATGTATTGTTGTAAGTGATAAAGATATGAAAGAATTGATTCCTTATATAAATGTGGGTAAAACATTCATCTGTATATCAAAGGAAAAGTCATTTTTAAATTTTCCATATTTGAAGGAAATAAAAAATACAATTGAAAACTGGAAAAAGGCATGGGAAAGCAAGAGTGTAGAAAAATATATAGAATTTTATGATGAGAATTTCCTTTCAGATGGTAAAAATAAAGTAGAATGGAAAAAATATAAGGAGAAAATAAATAAAGGGAAAAAATATATAAAAGTTGAAATTTCAGATTTACAGATTTTTCCATATAAAGAAACAAAATTTGGATATATGAGTGTTGCCTTTTTTGAACAGAATTATAAATCAGATAACTTTTCATCAAGGGCAAGAAAAATTTTATACCTTGTGAAGAAAGACGGAAACTGGAAAATAATCTGTGAGAAAACATTATGAAATTTGAAATATATCCTGAATTTAAAGATTTTAAAGAAGTAAGTGAAAAGGTAAATGTTATTCCATTATATACCTGTTTCCTTTCTGATTTTGAGACACCTGTCTCTTCTTTTCTAAAAATTGCAAAAGGAAGTTACAATTTTCTTCTTGAAAGTGCTGAACAGGAAGAAAAAATTGGGAGATATTCATTTATTGGCTCATATCCAGAAATAATAATAAAAGGAAAAAATGAGAAAGTTGAAATTATAGATTATAATAAAGGAGAAAGGAAGGAAATAAAGAAAATACCCGCATTGAAGGTAGTGGAGGGGATTTTAAAAACTTATAATACATTAAAAATAAAGAATTTACCTTCATTTACAGGTGGTTTTGTTGGTTATATTTCCTATGATTATATAAGACAGTTAGAAAAAATTCCTGACTTTAAAGAGGATAAACTTTTATTTCCTGATTTTATATTTTTCTTTCCAAAAAAATTTATAATTTTTGACCATTTTAAAAGAAGGGTTTTTCTCATTGTGAATGTTTTTATTGATAGAAATAAATCAATAAAAGAAAATTATGAAAATGGTCTGAAGTTTCTTTTAAATTTTATAAATGAATTTCAAAAACCTTTAAAATTGATTGAAGGAAAAAACGAAGAAAAAGGAGATGAATTTAAAAGTAATTTTGAAAAAGATGAATTTATTGAGAGTGTTAAGAAGGTTAAAAAATATATTTATGAAGGAGATATAATTCAGGCAGTTATTTCTCAGAGATGGGAAAAGGAAATTGATGTTGAGCCATTTAAAATTTATAGAGCATTAAGGAGTTTAAATCCATCACCTTATATGTTTTTCCTTGAACTTGGAGAACTAAAATTGATTGGTTCTTCTCCTGAAATACTTGTCAAACTTGAAAATGGTATTGCATGTGTAAGACCAATAGCAGGAACAAGACCAAGAGGAAAAGATGAAATTGAAGAAAAAAAACTTGAAAATGAATTGTTGAGCGATGAAAAGGAAAGAGCAGAACATATTATGCTTGTTGACCTTGGAAGAAATGACCTTGGAAGAGTATGTTATCCCGGGAGTGTTAAAGTTACAGAACTTATGAAAATAGAGAAGTATTCACATGTTATGCATATAGTTTCAAATGTTATTGGAAAATTGATGAAAGGGAAAACTTTAATTGATTTATTGCATGCCACTTTTCCTGCAGGAACAGTTACAGGAGCACCAAAAATAAGAGCAATGGAAATAATTGAGGAGATAGAAAAAGAGAAAAGAGGTCCTTATGCAGGTGCAGTTGGTTATTTCAGTTTACAGAAGAGTATGGATTTTTGTATAACTATAAGAACATTTATTATAAAAAATGAAAAATTGTATGTTCAGGCAGGTGCAGGAATTGTTGCAGATTCAATACCTGAAAAAGAATATGAGGAGACAAAAAATAAGGCAAAAGGTTTAATTGAAGCATATAAATTTTCAAAAAGGATTTAAAAATGATACTTATGATAGATAATTATGATTCTTTTGTATATAATCTTGTTCAATATTTTGGAGAACTTGGTGAGGAAATTGTTGTTTTCAGAAATGATAAAATTACAATCAAAAAAATTGAAAAGTTGAAATTTGATAGAATTGTTATTTCACCTGGACCAAAAAGACCTGAAAATGCTGGTATTTCATGTGAGATAATTGAAAAATTTAAGGAAAAATTTCCAATACTTGGTGTCTGCCTTGGACATCAATGTATTGGTTATGTATTTGGAGGCAAAATTACTTATGCAAAAAAACTTATGCATGGAAAAACATCTCTAATTTATCATAATGGGAAGGATATATTTGAAAATATAGAAAATCCATTTATTGCAACAAGATACCATTCACTTGTTGTTGATAAAAATACACTTCCTTCATCACTTGAAATAACAGCATGGACTGAGGATGGAGAAATAATGGGAATAAGACACAGAATATATAAAGTTTTTGGAGTTCAATTTCATCCTGAATCAATATTAACAAAAGAAGGGAAAAATATATTAAAAAACTTCTTAAAAATAAAGTTATAAAGAGGCAAGTTTTACATAAACTTCAAAAAGTGCCTTATAATATCTTAAAATCCTTTCTGGTTCTGGATTTGATAATATTTCAGCAAGACAGAAACCTTCAAAATTTATTTTTTTAAGCAATCTAAATAATGTGAGCCATGGGTATTCATTCCATAACTCATTTATATGGACAATCTCTATTTTATCTTTTAAAAGATTGAAATTATTTTCAATAGAGTTAGTTTCATCAATATCAGTCATATTTGAATTCCAGCAAACATATAAATTTGGATGGTCTGCAATATCTATCATCTTTTTTATATAAATTGGTTTTGATGTTTCCTTACCATGAACTTCAAGTCGTATTTTTACTCCATAATCATATGCAAAGGCACTTATTTCTCTTAATGAATTTCCAATCTGTTCTATTGTTTTTTCTTTTGGGATACCTTCTGGAAAAGCATTTGGTCTTACCTTAATTCCTTCTGCTCCAACATCTCTTGCAAGTATAACATATTCTTTTGCTCCTTCAATATTTTTCTTCAATTCATCTTTATCAGGACTGTGAAATTCAAAACATGTTCCAAGACCAACAAGTTTAACATTTGTATTTTCAAACTTTTTTCTTACATTTTCTCTCTCCTTTTTTGTTAAATTTGATTCCACTTTATGTTTATGACCAGTCCTTAATTCAACTCCTTTGTATCCAAGTTCTTCACATTTTTTTATTATTGTATCTAAATCCCATTCAGCAGCAATCATATAAGTCACTATTCCAAGTTTCATAAATTCCTCCTTTTTATTTATATTGATATGGTTTTATCATTATTTTTTTAAAAAAATTTTCATCCTGTTTATAAAATTTAGAAATAGTAAGTCGCTGTAAATTTTCAATTTCAAACTCTCTTGCCAGATAAAATGAAACAATTTTGTCAATTCCATCAGGTTTAATTCTTGCATATTTCAAATAATCAATTAAAATTTTATATCTTGCCATTTCAATTTCTTCTTCAGACAAAATTAATTGATTTTTATATTCAGATAAAAAAGATTTTTTCAATTTTTCTTCATCTAAAAAATCCTCTCTTTTAATTTTCCCATTTTTTATAAATTTTTTAACTTCAATTTCTTCTTCAAACAATTTAATATTCAAATATGTATTAAGATTTGCAAAATCAATTTCAATTTTTACATAACCATTTATAAAATCAGATATTTTTTTAGAAATTCCATAAATTTTTTCATAATAGTCGTTCTTTAAAATTAAAAGTTTTTCTTCCATTTTATTTTTGCTTTTTATTTTTATAATTGCATCTTTAAGAATCTCTGAAATTTTTGAAAAATTATTGTTTAGATATGCATCCTTTAAAATGTAAAAATCTGTAGTTCCATAGGATAAATAGTTATTCTTGTTTTCAATTAAATTTGCAAGATTTTGATAGTCATATTTCAAAAGAAAGAAAAAAATAAATTCTCCTTCAAATATCTTTTTGATTTCTTCTATTAATTTAACTTTTTCATTCTCAAAAAAATCAAATATTTCTTCAACTTTTCTTATAGGGGCTGGTAATTTGAAAAATGTCCCTTCAAGTAAACTTATAAATTCTTCAATTGTTTTACATTCTATAAGTTTTTCACATTTTTCATAATCAATAAATTTTTTTTCAAGTGAATTAATTTTCCCGCTCAAAAAATAAATGTCTAACATATCAGTTCCTTCAATTTTCTAAAATCTTTTTCCATTAACTTTATTACTTTAGGGTTATAAATTGCATATGCAGGATGGAAAGTTGTGAAAATTTTTTTGTTATCTGCCTTTATAATTTCCCCATGTAATTTGGTGATTTTGTCCTTTTCATCTATTGAGAAATTTTTTAAAATAAATTTTAATGAAATATCTCCAAGACAGCAAATTATTTCTGGATTTATTATTTCAATCTGTCTCTTTAAATAAATTCCACAATTTTCAATTTCTATTTTTTTTGGTTTTCTATTTTTGGGTGGTTTACATTTTAAAACACTTGTTATATATACATTTTCTCTTTTGACTGATATTGATTTTAATAATCTATCAAGAATTTTACCTGCTTTTCCACAGAAAGGAATTCCAGTTTCATCTTCATTTTTCCCAGGTGCTTCTCCAATAAAAATAATTTTTGAATCTAAATTTCCATCTCCAAACACAACATTTTTCCTTTCTTTATATAAATCACATTTTTTACAATTTTTTACTTCTTTCTCAATTTCTTCCATCATCTCTTCCTTAATCCTTCCACTTTTCATAACATATTATCTCTTCAATCTTTTTTCTATCCTCTGTTTCTTTAAAAACTGATGGGTCTTCTGGATAACCAAGGGGAGTAAGAGCAACAACATTTACATCTTGAGGAATTCCAAGAAACTTTTTTATACCAGCATTATCAAATGAACCAATCCAGCATGTTCCAAGCCCTTCTGCTCTTGCAGCAAGTGTTAAATGGTCAACAGCAATTGCAACATCAACTATCATACTATAATCACCCATCCATTTACCCCTATTGTAATGAATATTTCTTCCACAGGCAACAATTAAAATTGGTGCCTCTGCAATAAATTCCTGTCCCTCACACAATTCAACCATTTTCTTTTTCCTCTCTTCATCCTTAATTATTATAAATTTCCATGGCTGTCTATTACTTCCACTTGGAGCAATTCTTGCTGCATTTAAAACCCTTTTTAATACATCATCAGGGATTGGGTCTTTTTTATAACTTCTTACACTCCTTCTTGTTTTTATTACTTCATAGAAATCCATCTTCCCTCCTTATTTTACTTCAACATTTCCTGTTTTAGGGTCATAAACAAATTTCATTCCTTCAGGTGGTTGTGGTAATTTTTCTATATATCCTTTTTCAACAAGTTCATCAAGTGAATTAGGGTATCTGCCTTCCTGAATCTGAAATGTATTTATTTTATTTTTAAGATACAAAATTTCATCCATTGCTTTTGCTTTTTTCATTGCCCTTCCCATTGTTTCACCATATTTCATAGGTGCATTCAGTGGAGTTAATTCTTCCTTTTTCTTTTTACTGCAGGAGAAAGTAAAAACCAAAAGAAAAATCAAAAATAAAGTTTTTTTCATCTTCCACCTCCTTTTCACAAAATTGGTAAATATGTTTTTATTTCATATTCATGGACCCTTTTTCTGTATTCATCCCATTCAATTTTTTTTGCAGTTATTAAATTTGTAAATATGTGTTCTCCAAGTGTTTCTTTTAATAATTCACTTTTTTCTCCTATTTCAATTGCTTCAATTAAACTACCAGGCAAAACATCAAGATTTAATTTTTTTCTATCCTCTTCTGTTAAATGATAAACATCAATTTCAAGTGGTTCAGGAAGAGGATAATTTTTTTCAATTCCTTCCACTCCTGCCCTTACCATACATGCAAAAGCAAGATATGGATTACAAGCAGGGTCTGGTGAGCGAAATTCTATCCTTGTTGATTTTTCTTTTCCCGGTCTATACATTGGAACTCTTATTAATGTGCTTCTATTTCTTCTTGCCCAGCATATATAAACTGGTGCCTCATATCCAGGAACAAGTCGCTTATATGAATTTACCCATTGATTGCATACAAGTGTTATTTCCTTTGAATGATGTAGTAGCCCTGCTATATATTTTTTTCCAATATCACTTAAATAAAATTCATCTTTAGGGTCAAAAAATGCATTTTTATCTCCTTTAAATAATGATTGATGTGTATGCATTCCACTCCCATTTACTCCATAAATTGGTTTTGGCATAAATGTTAAATATAGCCCATGCTTTAAAGCAATTTCCTTTGCAACCATTCTGTAAAACATAACTATATCTGCCATTGTTAATGCATCTGTATATCTTAAATCAATTTCATGCTGACTTGGTGCAACCTCATGATGAGAATATTCAACTTTAATCCCCATTTCCTCAAGTGTTAAAATAATCTCCCTTCTTACCTCATTTCCAGCATCAGGTGTTGTTACATCAAAATATCCACCTTCATCAAGTATTTCTGTTGTCTGGTCATTTTTAAATATAAAGAATTCAAGTTCAGGTCCAACATAAAATGTAAATCCCTTTTTCTTAACATATTCAAGATTTTTTTTTAGTATATATCTTGAATCTCCTTCATAGGGGGTCCCATCTGGATTTAAAATATCACATATCATTGCCCCCTCTTTCTTATCTTTAATATAAGGAAGAATCAAAAAAGTTTTTGGGTCTGGAAGAGCGACCATATCTGATTCATCTATTCTTGCAAAACCCTTAATTGATGAACCATCAAAACCCATACCTTCTTCAAGTGCCTTTTCAAGTTCATCAATTGTGATTGAAAAACCCTTCATAATTCCTGTAATATCAGCAAAAAACAATCTTATAAATCTAACTTCATTTTCTTTACAAATTTTAAGAACATCTTCCTTTGTAAAATTTTTTTCCATTTTTTCTCCTTTTTTATAATTTTACCATTTTTAAAAAATTTTGCTATCTTCAAAGATTTATATTATTCTATAATAAAAAGGAAAAAAATGAGTTTGTGGTCTTTTATAATTAAAGGTGGGTATATAATGATACCCATCTTTATCTGTGGTGTTTTGACTCTCGGGATAATAATAGAAAGAATCTTCTTTTTAAAAAACTCCCAAATTGATAGTGAAAAATTTATTGAAGAGATAGAAAATCTTTTAAAAAAAAGGAAAATAAGAGAAGCAATTCAACTCTGTGAAGAAAATCCAAAACCTGTTCCAAATATAATTAAAGCAGGTCTTTTGAAACTTGACAGAACAAGAGAAGAAATAAAAGAAGCAATAAATGATTCTGCAAACCATCAAATACCTGAACTTGAAAAATATCTTGGCATTCTTGCAACAATTGCCACAATTGCACCTTTACTTGGACTACTCGGAACTGTTACAGGAATGATAAAAGCATTTATGGTGATAGAAATGAGACAGGGACTTGTTCATCCAGGAGAACTTGCAAGAGGAATATGGGAAGCACTTATAACTACTGTTGGAGGTTTGGTTGTTGCAATACCAGCATATCTTTCTTACAATTATTTTGTTTCTCGTATAAATAATTTTATAATTGAAATGGAGAAGAGTGCGACAAAATTAATTGACATTATTTTTCTACTTAAAAGTGAAGAAGATTAGTTATATCAATTATTTTGGATATTTAAAATTTGAAGATTGTTGATATTAAAAAATTTTCACTTGACAAATTTTAAAATATGTTATAAATTCAATAAAAAATAAAGAAAGGAGGTGAGAAAGGATGAATAAAGCAGATTTAATTGAAGCAGTAGCAAAGGTTGTTTCAACAAAAAAAGAGGCCGCTGCAGCAGTTGATGCTGTGCTGGATGCAATCAAAGGTGCTCTCAAAAAGGGAGAAGCAGTAACACTTGTGGGGTTTGGAACATTTAAGGTTGCGGAAAGGAAGGCAAGGACTGGAAGAAATCCAAGGACAGGAGAAGTTATTAAGATTCCAAAGAAGAAAGTTCCAGTATTTAGAGCAGGAAGCGAATTAAAGAAAGCAGTCAAGTGATACAGAATTTAAAAGGCGGACCTTTTGGGTCCGCCTTTTTATTTTTTAAAAAATTTTAAATTTTTTAAAAGGATAATATCTACAAATAATTTTACCTATTATTTTTTCCTTTTCAACAGGACCCCAAATGCTACTATCTTCACTTTCATTTCTATTATCTCCAAGCAAAAAATATTTTCCGGTTGGTATCTTTATTTCTTCTATCTCATAATTTGGTTTTTCCTTTATATATGGTTCTTCAATTTTTTCTCCATTTATATAAACAAATCCATCTTTAATTTTTAAATTTTCTCCAGGTAATCCAATAACTCTTTTGGTTAAAATTTCTTTTTTCCCCTTTGGTGGATACAAAATAACAATATCCTTTCTTTTTATATCTTCAACTTTAATAGAAATTATTCTATCTCCTATACTTAATGTGGGTTCCATTGAAGATGATATTACTTCTAAAAACTTTACCTGTTTGACACCAAAAATATATCCTATTAAAAAAACTATGCCTAATAATATCAAATTTTTAATTATCTTAAACATATCAAGCCACTTTTAAAATTATACTCTTTTCAATTTTTTCTTCCAAATAATAAAATAAACCACTAATATTTATTTTGGTCAATTTTTTAGTAAAGATTGTAAATGAAAAAAATGTATGGTAATATTTAATTATGGATGAGATTGAACTTGTTGAAAAAGCAAAATTAGGGGATACCAAAGCATTTGAAGAATTAATGAAAAGAACGCAGGATAAGATATATAATCTCGGAATTAAATTTTTTGGTAATAAAGAAGATGCTGCTGACCTCCTTCAGGAAACATATATAAAAGCATATGAATCATTACCAAATTTTGAAGGAAGGTCTTCCTTTTCAACATGGCTTTATAGAATTGCTACAAATTTTGCCCTTATGAAATTGAGAAAGGAAAAAATGAAGAAGGTATCAATAGAGGAATTAAAAGAATTATCAGATGGTTCAAAAGATTCAATTGATTTTTATGACTGGAGTGAAAATCCTTATTTACATTATAAAAATGAAGAGTTAAAGGAGATTCTAAATGAAGCAATAAATTCACTACCTCCAAAATATAAAACAATATTTATCCTACATGACATTGAAGGACTTTCAATTCAGGAAGTTGCAAAAATATTATCATTATCTGTTCCTACTGTAAAAACAAGAATTCACAGAAGCAGGTTATATTTAAGGGAAAAACTCTCTGAATATTTTAAAAAAAAGGGAAATTAAAATGGATTGCAGGGAAATAATGAAATATATATCTGATTATATTGACAGAGAACTTGAAGATGCATTGAGGGAAGTTTTTGAAGAACATATTAGAATCTGTAGAAAATGCAGGACAAATCTTCATTCAATGGAAAAAACAATTTTCATTTCAAAATTTATCTATAAAGAAGAAAAAATACCTAAAAAAGTTGAAGAAACTTTATATTACAGAGTAAGAATGAGATATAAAAAGTGAAACCGACCTCCTTTCTCTTGCATCTAATAAAATGAAAAAAAAGAGAAAGGAGGTGATGAAAAATGGCAAAATTAGCAAGATGGAATCCAATAAAAGAAGTGCTTGATTTAAGGGATGATTTTGACAGATTCATAGATAGATTCTTCTCCAAAGATTTTGAGATTTGGGAAGGACAGAGAGAATTTAATGTTGACATCTATGAGGATGCAGATAATATAGTTATAAAAGCAGAAATCCCTGGCGTGAATAAAGAAGACATCTCTGTTTCACTCACAGATGATACAGTTACAATATCAGGGAAGAAGACAGAAGAAAAGAAAATTGAGAAAGAAAATTATTATAGAAAAGAGATAAGGACAGGAAGTTTCTCCAGAAGTTTCACTCTTCCATGTGCTGTGGATAGGGAAAAAGTTAAAGCAACATATAAAAATGGCGTACTTGAGATAGTCCTTCCCAAATCAGAAAAAGAAAAGGCAAAAGAAGTTAAAATAGAGGTTGAATAAATAGAAAAAGGGGGGTTAATCCCCCCTGTTTTTATTTAAAAATGGTCAAAGTAATAATAATAGGAGGAGGACCTGCTGGACTTTCAGCAGGTATTTTTTTATGTAGGGATAAAATTGAAACGCTTATAATTGAAAAATTCTCTCCAGGTGGTAATATGCTTTTTACAGAGATTATAGAAAATTATCCTGGATTTCCAGAAGGAATAAGTGGTTTTACACTTTCTGAAAATATGAAAAACCAGTTTTTAAAATTTGGAGGAGAAATAAAAGATGGAGAAGTTGATAAAATTGAATTAAATGGAAATAAAAAAATAGTTAAACTTAAAAATGGAGAAGTTTTAGAGAGTGATGTTTTAATAATTGCCTCTGGTTCTTCAAGAAAGAAACTATCTGTTAAAGGTGAAGACAATTTGATTGGTAAGGGTGTTTCTTATTGTGCAATTTGTGATGGAGCATTTTTTAAAGATAAAGAAGTTGCTGTTGTTGGAGGAGGAGATTCTGCTGTTGAAGAAGCAATTTATTTAACAAAATTTGCAAAATCTGTATATATTATTCATAGAAGAGACAATTTTCGTGCCAAAAAATATTTACAGGAAATTTTGAAAAGTAATGAAAAAATAAAAATTTTACTTTCAACAGTTGTTGAAGAAATAAAAGGGAAGGAAAAGGTTGAAGGAATAATTGTAAAAAATATTTTGAAAAATGAAATTAATGAAATTAAAGTAGATGGTGTTTTTGTTTCTGTGGGTCAGAAACCAAATACAGAATTTTTAAATGGTTTAATTATAACTGATAAAAATGGCTTTATAATTGTAAATGAAAAAATGGAAACAAATATTTCAGGTATTTTTGCCTGTGGAGATGTAATAAAAAAGTCATTATACCAGATAATAACAGCATGCAGTGAAGGAATGATTGCAGGTTTTTATGCTGAAAAATATTTAGAAAATTTACAAAGGATTAAAAATGTTTGAAAAAATTATTACAGAAAATGCGCCCTTACCTATTGGTCCATATTCTCAGGCAGTTAGATATAAAAATTTTATTTTTATTTCTGGTCAAATTCCTATTAACCCTAAAACAAATGAAATTGTAAAAGGAGATATAACAGTTCAGACAAAACAGGTTATAGAAAATATAAAAGGTATATTAAATAAAGTTAACGCTGGACTTGAAAATATTGTAAAAACAACTGTTTACCTAAAAAAATTAAATGATTTTGAAAAAATGAATTATGTTTATGCTCAATATTTTAAAAATAAACCTGCAAGAAGTGTAGTTATTGTTTCTGACTTACCAAAAAATTCTTTAATTGAAATAGAAGCAATAGCAATTTTGAAGGAGGAGTAATGACAAAAAAATTTTTTTTATTTTTTTTAATCGGTTTTGTTTCAGGGGTTTTATGTTTAACAGAAAAACAGAGGATTGAATTTGAAAAATGGCCACAAATGAAGTTTAAAAATATTCGTATTTTAATAGCAGATTCATTTCTTTCAAATCAGGGATTTGCAGGAGCAAATTTAAAAGATATGAAAAATACAATAATTATATTTCCAAATATAGAAAAGGGGGTAATATTTACAAATGTTGACCAGGGATTTGGTTCTGTTAAAGAGGATATAAAAATTTATTATCTTGACAAAAATTTTAAAATACTTAAATCAGATATAATAAAGAAGGAAAAAGGGATTTCAATACCACCTGAAGAAACATATATTGCTTTTGAGGGTTTGCCTTAAATTTAAAAAAGAAGTAAAATTTAGAAAAGGAGGCAGTTATGAAGAAAAATGTGATAATTCTTTTACTATTCTTTTTGACATTTAAGTTTTGTTTTTCTGATAGCAGGGATAAATATGTAAAAAGGATTAAGGTTGCAGAAAACCTTCTTGAATATATGTTAAAACAGCCAGATGTTGGGATTCCTTTATCACTTATTAAAGAATGTTATGGTGTAATATTTTTAAGACAATTTAAAGGTGGTTTTTTACTCGCAGGTAAAGGTGGTGAAGGAATAATTATTGCAAGGGATAGAGAAAAGGGAGAATGGAGTGCCCCTGGATTTGTTGGAACTATTCAGGTGAGTTTTGGATGGCAGGCAGGTGCACAGATGACTGACTTAATTTTATTGATTATGAATGAAAAGGGATTAAATATGCTTATAAATTCAAAAATTAAACTTGGTGGAGATATTGGAATTTCAGCAGGTCCTATTGGAAGAAATTTTGAAGGGAAAGTTTCTCCAGGAGCAGGTATTCTTGCTTATGGAATAAGTAAAGGAGTTTTTGGTGGTATTTCAATTGAAGGTGGGGTTCTTTTTGCTGATGACAAAGCAAATGAGGAATTTTATAAAAAAAAGGGATTGAGGTTAAAGGATATAATAATTAAGAAAAAAGTTTCTGTTCCAAAAGAGGCAGAAAAACTTATAAAACTTTTAAAGGATTATGAGGAATATGAGATAGTTATTGAAAAAAAAAGATAAAAATTGAAAAAATATATTTTCTTTCTAATAATTCTTTCTGGTTGTATATCAAAAATTCCAGTTGTTAAGAAAGAAAAGATAAATATATTTTTAGATAGGAAGGACTCTATTTTTTCTCCAACAGGAAATATAAATAAAGAAGAAATAGCATTCTCCCCTGATGGAAACTTTTATGCAAAAGAAATAGAACCATATGGCTCAGGAAAGATTGGAATATTTTTTAAGAATGGAGAAATTTTTAATGTTATAAATACACTTAAAGAAAATGAGAGAAATGATTTAAAATGTATTACATGGCACCCTCATTCTTCTGTTATAGGAATTATCTATCATAAAAATATTTTTTCAGATATTCTTTTTTATGAAATTTATAAAGGTCAACTTTTGAGAAAAATAAGAATTGCTGGCTTCTATCGTTATATGGTTTTTGATGAAAAAGGAAATAAAATTTATATCTCAATTGATGGTGAAAAAGTGAAGGAGATAAATTTAAGAAACACTGATTTTGTTATAAATTCAGGGATTAATTTACCATGGATAAATTATGGATGGGATATAGGAAGAAATCCATGGGAAGAGAATAAACATGGTGGTTTTTCTTCAAATAGAGATATTTTATTAGAAAAGTTTAAATTTTTTAAAGGTCTTGGAGCAAATATTGTAAGGGTCTTTTTATTCTGCGATTTAAGAAGTGGAATAATTTTTAATAATAAAGGGAATCCCGAATTTGATGATTTTGTTTTCCGTGATTTTGAAACGCTTATTGAAGTTTCAAAAGAAACGGGAATTAAAATTTTACCTGTTATTTTTGATTATACAATTGCTGATGGAGTAGTTGAAGAAAATGGGATAAAAGTTGGAGAACATCCAGAAATATTTAATGATTTAGAAATGCAGAAAAAAATTTTAATTCTTTTTGAAAACTTTTTTAGAAAAATTAAAACAGAAAATTTTATATATGCTTGGGATATAATAAATGAGCCGGAAAATTTGAAAGTAAATAATGAAAAAATTGAAAATTTTATTTTTTCTTTTATTAGATTATTAAGGAAAACAAGAAAAAAAGATTTTATAACAATTGGAACTATTTCAGGGGAATACCTTTTTAACTATAAAAAATTTAACCTTGATTTTTATCAGTTTCATTATTATGATTCATTTGAATTTTCTCCTTTAGAATATCATTTCTTCAATATTCCTTCTGATAAAAAAGTCATTATAGGAGAAATTGAACCAAAAGATTTAATAAATAAACTTACAAAAATATGGGAAAACGGATATAAAGGTGTTTTGATATGGCCTGATGAAGATTTTTTGGAAAATAACTGGAAATTTTATAAAGCATGGTTTGATGTCCACTAATATGATAAAATATAAATATGCAGAGAAGAAAAGCAAGAGAATATGCTTTGAAAATTTTATATATGATTGATATAAGAAAGGAACCACCAGAAAAAATAATTGAAGAATTCTGGAAAAATGTAGAGGAAAAAGAGAAAATTAAAAATTTTGCGAATGAAATAGTTAATGGTGTTATAGAAAAAATAAAAGAAATAGATGAAATTATATCAAGTGCTTCATTAAACTGGAATATAGAAAGAATGAGTTATATTGATAGAAACATTTTAAGAATTGGAACTTATGAGATTTTTTTTAGAAATGATATACCAAAGGCAGTGAGTATAAATGAAGGAATTGAGATATCAAAAAAATATGGTGATGAGGATTCACCAAAATTTATAAATGGAATATTACATAAAATAAAAGAAAAATTTGAAAAAGGGGGTAAAGATGGCGTATAAAAAAATTTTATTCCTTTTTATCTTAATATTTCTTTCAATTTTATATCCAAAAGAAAAAAAGGTTTTGATGGTTATTGCTTATCAAAATTTCAGAGATGAGGAACTTTTTACACCAAAAAGTATACTTGAAAAAAATGGAATTAAGGTTGACATTGCTTCAGTTAAAAAAGGGATTGCTCGTGGTATGCTTGGGGGAACTGTAAATGTGAATTTGACTCTTAATGAAGTGAAGGAAAGTGATTATGATGGAATAGTTTTTGTCGGAGGGAGTGGCTCTGCGGATTTATTTAATAATAATGAGGCAAAAAAACTTGCATCTGAATTTTATAAAAATAAAAAGGTTGTTGGAGCAATATGTCTGGCACCCGGGATTTTAGCAAATGCAGGAATTTTAAAGGGTAAAAGAGCAACATGTTTTCCTTCTGCTTCTGATATTTTAATAAAAAATGGAGCAATCTACACAAAAAATCCAGTTGAGATTGACGGAAATATAATAACAGGAAAAGGTCCTGAAGTGGCTGAAAAATTCGGGATGGAAATTTTGAAATTACTTTTAAAGTGAAAAAGAATATTATTTTTTCTTCAATAAAAGTTTCAATCAGTTTTCTATTCATTTACTTAATTTTAAAAAAAATAAATTTTAAAGAAGTTTTTGAGGTCATAAAAAATGCAAACTTATCCCTTCTAATTTTCGCTTATATAATTATACTACTCAATAATTATTTCCTTGCCTTAAGGTTTAAATATTTGCTTGAAATTTATTTTAAAAAAAAATTACCAAATTTTTTTATTTTTAAATTAACAATGATAGGGCTATTTTTCAACAATTTTCTCCCAACATCAGCAGGAGGGGACATTGTTAAGATTTTTTACATTGTTAAGGATGAAGAAAAAAAATTCCTAAGTGGCATTTCAGTTTTAATAGATAGATATATAGGTGCTTTAACAGTGATGATAATGGGAGCGATTTCTGTCTTTCTTTATAAAGGAAATAACAAAATGGAAAACTTAATTTTTATTTTCCTATTTTTTCTGATATTTTCTTTCTTCTTCTTTTCAATTAGAAAAATTGCTCAATTTTTTTATTCTCCATTTAAAAAATTTATTCCCGAAAATTTAAATAAAAAACTTTTAAATTTATATGACTCAATCCACTTTTACTTCACAGAAAATAAAAAATTTTTTTATATTTCAATATTTATAAGTTTTTTCCTTCAAATTGTTTCAATTTTCTCCCAGTATCTCTTAGGAGTATCAATTTTAAAAAAAAGATTGGAAATTTTACCATTTTTTGTTTATATCCCCTTAATCTGGGTTTCCACTTTAATACCATCTATTGGAGGACTTGGTATTAGAGAATTTTCCTATATTTTTTTATTTTCTGATTTTATTGGCAATGAAAATGCATATGCTTTATCAATTCTTGTTCTTTTAGGTGTAATTTTAAATGGTATTATCGGAGGAATTATTTTTTTTACATTTAAAAAATCAAAAAATACTTGACAAAAAAAAATTATATGTTTAAATAAAATTGAAAGGAGGTGAAAGAATGGCAAAATGTGCAAAGAAGGGAACAAAGAAGGCAGCAAAGAAATCAGCAAGTAAAAAATCAAAGAAAAAATGAGAAGGAAAAAAAGAAAATTAAGGTGGAGAAGCAAAAGAGCCAATCATAGAAAAAAGCCAACAATGGGTTAATTGAAAAATTAAATAAAGAGAGAACTTACTGAAGTTTCAAGATGTATTCTCTTTATCGCTTCTCCAAGTAATTGAGAGACACTTAAAACTTTGAAAACTGGTGGTAAGTTAGAATGAGGAATTGTATCAGTAATAATTATTTCCTCAAAAATAGAGTTTTTTAATTTTTCAATTGCATCTCCTGCAAGAACTGGGTGTGTGCAACTTCCATAAACTTTGGTTGCTCCATTTTTAATTAATGCTTCCGCTGCTTCAATCATTGTATTACCTGTTGAAATTATGTCATCAACTATAATTGCTTCACAATTTTTAACTTCGCCAATGACATGCAACATTTCAACTTTTTCAGGAGATTCCCTTCTTTTATCAACAATTGCAAGTCCAGCAGGAAGTCTTTTTGCAAAAGCCCTTGCCATTTTAACTCCTCCAACATCAGGAGCAACTATAACAGGTTTTTTAAATTCTTTATTTTTTAAATATTCAATTATTACAGGTGCTGCAAAAAGGTGGTCAACAGGGATATCAAAAAAACCCTGAAGTTGAGGTGCATGTAAATCCATTGTCAAAATTCTATTTGCTCCTGCAGCCACAAGAAGATTTGCAACAAGTTTAGCAGTTATTGGAACTCTTGGCTGGTCTTTTCTATCCTGTCTTGCATATCCATAATATGGAATAACTGCTGTTATTCTTCTTGGAGATGCTCTTCTTAAAGCATCAAGTGTTATAAGTAATTCCATAAGATTTTCATTTACTGGTGGACATGTGGATTGAATAATAAAAACATCTTTTCCTCTAACATTTTCTTCAATTTTTACACATATCTCTCCATCTTTAAATCTATATATATTTATTGGACTTAACTCTTTACCAAGGTATTCAGCAATTTTTTTTGAAAGAGGTATATTTGAATTTCCCGAAAAAATTAAGCAACTATCCATTTAGTCCCCTTTTTTTCATAATTTCTTCTGCTTTTTTTAAATCTTCAGGAGTATTAATTCCTATTGTTTCATCAGGGTCATTTGTTAAATATATTGATATTTTTTTATTTTCTGAATTAAAAATTTTTATAATATCTGTAAGGAAATATTCTTTTTTTATCGGATTGGGCTTTATTTTTTTTAGTGCAGGGAATAAATCTTTTGAGTTAAAAACATAAACACCAGCATTTACTTCGTCTATTTTTTTCTGTTCTTCATTTGCATTTATTTCCTCTATTATTTCCAGAACCTTCCCATTTCCATCCTTGATTACTCTTCCAAATCCTTTTGGGTTAGGGAGTTTTACTGTTAAGAAACTGCAGGAATTTCCATTTTCTCTATGTATTTTAATTAATTCTCTTAAGGTTTTTTCTGTAATAAAAGGAACATCTCCATTTAAAACAACAATATCTCCATTATAATCTTTCAACAAACTTTCAGCACATAAAACAGCATCTCCTGTTCCTTTTAATTCCTTCTGTTCAACATATTCAACCTTTTCACCTTTAAGTTCTTCAAAAATTTCCTCTTTTTTAAAACCAACAACTATAATTATTTTTTCGGGATTGAATTTTTTAATTGTTTCAAGGAGATAAGAAAGCATTGATTTACCAAGTATTTTTTTTACAGTTTTTTGATTTTCTCCACCAAGTCGTTTACCCATACCAGCAGCAAGAATAACAAATACTAATTTCTCCATCTTTTCCTTTCTACTGCCCGGCAAGGACTCGAACCTTGATTCTCGGCTCCAAAGGCCGGTGTGTTACCAGTTACACTACCGGGCAAGTTAACTCTTACTGTTGTTCTGGATAATTTTTACTTATCCCCTTTTTTACCTTTTCATATTCTTCAAGAACCTTCTTTTGAATATATTCTCTAAACTCAGTTTTTATTGGATGAGCGAGGTCTCTATGTTGTTGAGAAGGAGAAAGTCTTTGACTTACAGGATTTAAAGCAACACCACATGAGCCACAAAATTTATGATTTACTGGGTTTTTAAATCCACATCTTGAACATGCTCTCTGCATCTTTTTACTTGGCATTGCCACGAATAATCCTTTTTTACCCTCAATAATTCTTATGTCTCTTATCACAAAAGAATTATCAAATGTTATTGAAGCATATGCTCTTAATCTACTATTTGGTCTTTCAACGAGTGAAATTCTGGTTTCAGTAATTTCCATAGTTTCCTCCTTTTACATGCCAAAATTTATACTTTCAACTTTAAACTTTTTACAATTATCTATAAAAATTTTCTCCTCAATTTTTTCGACTTCCTCCTTCTCCTTAAAAATTGAAAACAGAGCAGAACCACTTCCGGTCAAAAAAAATCTCCTGTTTATTAATTTCTCTACCTCATATTTCACCTCCTTTATATAACTATTAATTTCAAAACAAACTCTTTCAAGACGATTGAACATATTATTTTCAACTTCTAATATATTACCCTTTTTTATTTCTTCTATTAAAATATTAACCTTATCTTCCAAATCTGTCAAATCTCCATATTCTCCAATCTCGTCAAGTTTATCATATACATCCTTTGTTTTTATTGAAATTTCTGGAATTAAAATTAAATAATAAAGTTTAAAATCACTAACAGGAATAACAACTTCTCCAAAATTTTTAATTATACATCTTTTCTGATAAATGAATAAAGGAACATCTGAACCAACATTTTTTGCAATTTCAACCATTTCTTCTATTTTCAGTCCAAAATTGAAAAATTTATTAAGATAAATTAAAATTGTGCCAGCATCTGAACTTCCTCCACCAAGCCCTGCTCCTGGTGGTATATTTTTTTCTATTTTTATTTCAACATCAAAATCAAATTTCTTTTTTAAAATTGAAATTAATTTATAAACAGTATTCTCTTTGGGTATTTCCCATTCTGATATAAATTCAATTTTTGTTTTTTTTGAGGGCTTTAGATATATTAAATCATAAAGAGAAACAACATCAACAAGAGAAAAGATTTCGTGAAGATTTCCTTTTTTCCTTCCGACTTCTAAAAAAAGATTGATTTTAGCCGGTGCCTTTATCAACATTATCCTTCTTCTTTGCTATTTTAACCAGTGCTGGCCTAATAACCCTGTCATTATAAATATAGCCACTTTTTTCTTCTTCTATTATTATACCATTTTCCCTATCATCAGTTTCAATAAAACCAGTTGCTTCATGGAATTTCGGGTCAAATTTTTCTCCTATTGAACTTATCTTTTTTACACCAAAAGTTTCAAGCAATTTTGTAAATTCCTTCTTCAATAATTCAATACCTATTTTTATGTTTTCTGCTGAATTTGATTTTTCCATTTGCTTTAAAACATTTTCAAAAATTTCATCAAAAGGTATGAGTTGCAAAATAATGTTTTCATTTCCATACTTTAATATTTCATTTTTCTCTTTTTCAACCCTTTTTCTATAATTATCAAATTCTGCCAGTAATCTTAAATATTTATCCTTCAAATCTCCAAATTTTTCTGTCAATTCCTTTTTCTCTTTTTCCAATTCTTTTATTTTTTTTGCAAATTCTCTTAAATTCTTTAAATCACTCTCTTTAACAAAATAAATTCTTTCTTTTTTCATTTTATAAACCCCATTCTCCATGGTGGCCAGTAGATAAATAGTGCTTTACCTATTAAATATTTTTTTGGAACAAAACCCCAATATCTACTATCCTTACTATTAAAACTATTATCACCCAAAACATAATATGAATTCTCGGGAACCTCTATTTCTTTTTCAACTCCATATTCTCCATCGCTAAAATAATATCTACAACTTATTAAAGGGTCTTTTATCTCTTTGCCATTTATATATATTTTACCCTCCTTTATCATAACCCTTTCTCCAGGAAGAGCAATTAATCTTTTAACAAAATCCCTTTTTGGTTCTTCAGGATATTTAAAAATAACAACTTCCCCTCTTTTCGGTTCTCTGATTTTATAAATTATATTATTTGAAAGAAGACGGTCTCCAACTTTTAATGTAGGAACCATTGAAGTGCTTGGAATTTTAAAGTTTCCAATAAAAAATGTTCTAATAAATAAAGCAATCAAAAATGCCCAGAATAATGACTTAAACCAGTTAAATGTATCCTTTTTTATATCTTTCTTTTCCATTTTTGAAAAACTTATTTTACAATTTAAATTTTTATTTTTCAACTCCTAAATATATAGATGAATATTTTTTAATCATTTCTTCATATGAAAAATATTTTTTTATTTTCTCTCTTGCTTTTTCCCCAATTTTTTTTCTTTCTTCTTCGTTTTCAATCAAATAAATAATTTTTTCAGATAGTTTCAAATAATCATTTTTTTCAACTATAAAACCATCTTTTCCATTTTCAATTATATAGGAAACATCTCCTACATCTGTTGCAATACTTGCTATTCCATATCCCATACTTTCAAGCAAACTTACAGGACATCCTTCCCATAAAGAAGGCAAAACAAAAATATCAAAAATTTTAAGATAACTGTAAACATCCTCAACATAACCAGTCAAAATAAAAAAATTTTCAAGTTTTTCTTCTTTAATCATTTTTAATATTTCTTCTTTTAATTCTCCTTCGCCAATTATATAAAATTTTACATTTTTATATTTTTCAACAACAATCTTTGCTGCTTTTATTAAATTAAAATGTCCTTTTGCCTTTCTTAAATTTCCTATATTTCCAATAGCGATATAATCCTTTTTTAATTTTTCAATTTTTTCAGGTATTTCTATTCCATTATATATAACCTTTATTTTCTTTCTTGGAACTTTTGCTTTTTTTATCAATACATCTTTTGCTGCATATGAATTTGAAATATAAATATCAACTAAATTTTTTGTAATTCTTTCAATAAGCCAGTGATACCATTTTCTCCATTCATCTGTGCTTCTCTGTGAGGATATTATAAGTTTTATTTTAAGGAGTTTTCCATAAATTCTTCCTATAATATTTCCGAGAAAAAGAAATGACTGAAGTATATCTATTTTTTCTCTTTTAATATAAATGAAGAGTTTTATGAATGAGAATGGATTTTTTTTTAAATTTAAAACATAAACTTTATAATTCAATTCTCTTAATTTTTGTGTAAATTTCCCCTCCCCTTTTATGCAGAAAAATACAAAATCAAATAAGTTTTTATCAATATTTTTTGCAATTGTTAGAATCATTTTTTCTGTCCCACCAATTTCACTGCTTCCAATTAAATATGCAATCCTTATTTTATTTTTCATATATCGGCTCTGGAGGCAAACTTTTTATATTTCTTTTTATTTTTTCATAGGCAATAATACCATTCATTGATGCTCTTGGATACCATAAAAATTTAATTGTTTTTATTTTCTCAATATCTATGAATTCTTTTAAATTTAAAACTCCTGGACCTAACAAAAAATACTCATTTCTTTTTACAAGTGGAATTAATTGTTTTATATTTATCTTCCCTATTTTGAATCCCTTTTTATAATTAAATTTCCCTTTAAATTCAGAAAAATAAAATTCTTCTCTTCTTGATTGAACTATACATAAACTCTTAATGCCTGTATCCTTAATTGAATAAAATAAAGAATCAAAAATATTGACACAGTAAATTTTATTTCTTTCTCCTGCTGATAATCCTTTAGCAAAACTTATTCCAATCCTTATCCCTGTCCAGGAGCCAGGACCTGAAGAAACAACAATATAATCAAAATCATCACCAATTATATTAAGTTTTTCAACAATTTCTCCTGCAATATCATCACTTTCAAAAAAAACCTCTTTTTTTATTAAACCATTTTCAAGAAAGGCAATGCTTCCAAAATTTGTCGTTGTCTCAATTGATAAGATTTTCATAAATAAATTATACAATAGGTGCTTAAATTTGAAAAAAATATGAAGAAATAATAAAATTAAAATATGGAAAAACCCTTTCCAGAAATGATTGATACACAAGCATCTCCCAATCCCACCTACGAGGTGGGAAGATGGGGTAAAATTTTTTTGATTTTTTTTATTACTTTTTTAGTTTATTTCAATTCAATTTTTAATCCATTTATCTGGGACGATTTTTCATTAATTGTTAATAATCCATATATTAAAAGTTTTAAAAATTTCAAATTTTATTTTACAACAGACCTTTTCAGAGGAGGGAGTTCAAATTTTTATAGACCATTACAGACAATTTCTTATGCAATCATTTACAAAATCTTCAAATTAAATCCTGTTGGCTACCATCTATTAAACATATTTTTACATACAGGTTGTGCAATTTTAATTTTTGTTTTATTGAGAGATATATATGGAGAGAAAATTTCTTTTTTTGTCTCTCTTTTATGGGCAATACATCCAGTAAATACAGAAGCAATAACATATATATCAGGAACTGCAGACCCATTATTCTTATTCTTTGGATTACTCAGTATTTATTTCTATAGAAAAAATTTTCTGTTATCCCTCTTATTTTATCTTTTCTCTCTTTTATCAAAAGAAATGGCTATTATTATCCCTTTATTTTTACTGCTTTATCTCTGGGTCAGAAATGAGAAAATTGATAAAAAAATAATTCCTCTTTTTATTTTGGCAATAACCTATGGGATTTTAAGATTAACAGTTTTAAGTTTTCAGAAACAAGAGGCACAACCTTTTATCTCAAGATTTTACACTTCATTCAAAAGTTATATTTTTTATTTTTTTCTTATTATTTTTCCTTTAATTTTAAGTATGGCTCGTGCATTTCCATATTTGAATACACCTTTTGACATTTATTTTTTAACTGGTTTTTTTCTATTTCTTATTTCTTTATACCTTGTCTGGAAATTTAAAAATTCAAAAAAAATTGTTTTTCCATATCTTTTTTATTTAACAAATTTTTTTGCTGTTTCTGGTTTATTCACAAATATAAATGCAACAATTTCAGAACATTTTATTTATTCAGGACTTTTAGGTATTCTTTTATATTTTGTTCTTTTGATTGAAAAAGTAAAGTTAAAGAATCTAAAAATTTTAATAATTTTTTTTATTTTCTCTTTTTATGGAGTAAGAACAATTTTAAGGAATTATGACTGGAATGACCCTATTAAATTTTATGAAAAATCTTTAAAATATGGATTCAAACATAAAAAAATATATTATAATCTTGCTTACTCATATCTTGGTAAGGGGGAATATGAAAAGGCACTTGAAATGTTTAAAATTGCAGAACCATTATATAAAAATAAAAAACTTGTCTATAATGGAATTTCCATATGTCTTTATAATCTCGGGAAATATAAAGAGGCAGAGGAATACTGTAAAAAAACATTGGAGATAGACCCTTATGACCCTGTTTCAATTACAACCCTTGCAACAATTTATTACAATAAAAAAGAAAAACCATTATCTGAAATAATAAATTTGCTAAAAATATGTATTGAAAAAAATCCTGCTTATAGAGAGGCATATATTTTACTTGGAAGAATCTTTTATGAAAATGGGAATTTTAAAGAAAGCGCAAAATATTTCAAAATATCTGTTTTTATGAATCCAGAAGATGATGTTTCAAATTTATTGCTCGGGATGAGTTATTTTAATTTAAATGATATGAAAAATGCTGAAATTTATTTGAAGAGAGCATACCAGTTAGAACCAAATAAGATTGAAAATATTTTAAATTTGGCATTCTTTTATAAATTAACAGGAAAATTTAAAGAGGCAATAGAACTATATAATAAAGCATTGAGTTTAAAGCCAGATGATTTAGATATATTAAATGATATTGGTTTATGTTATGCTATGAGTGGGAATAAAGAAAAGGCAAAAGAAATATGGGAAGGAATATTGAAGAGAAATCCTGATTATAAACCAGCAAAAGAAAACTTAAAAATATTGCTTGGGAGATGATTGAAAGACAAAGGTTTCCACAGGCCACCTCGTAGGTGGGATTGGGGAAGTGGAAAATGGGAGAAGAAAAGAAAAAGTTTTTAATGATATTTATTATTACTTTTTTTGTTTATTTGAATTCAATTTTTAATCCATTTATTTTTGATGATTATGGACTTATTGTTGAAAATTCATTTATAAAAAATTTCAAGTTTTTAAAATTATATTTCACAAAAAATCTTTATGAGGCAGTTGGAGAAAAGACATCCTTTTATAGACCATTACAGGCATTATCATATGCAATTATTTACAAAATTTTCAAATTAAATCCAGTTGGCTACCATCTATTAAACATATTTTTACATACAGGTTGTGCAATTTTAATTTTTATTTTATTGAGAGATATATATGGAGAGAAAATTTCCTTTTTAGTTTCTCTTTTATGGGCAATACATCCAGTAAATACAGAAGCAATAACATATATATCAGGAACAGCAGACCCATTATTCTTATTTTTTGGACTTCTTGGAATTTATCTTTACAACAAAAACTTTAAAATCTTATCTTATTTCTCATTCATACTTTCTTTATTATCAAAGGAAACATCTGTTTTAATTTTACCTATATTTTTCCTTTATCAGTATTGCTCAAATAGATTGAATAAGAACCAAATAAAAAACTACATAATAATAAGTTTGATTTTTCTTATTTACTTCATATTAAGGCAGACGATTTTAAATTTTGGTAAGGCAGTTCCAGAGGATATATTTTTGCATAGATTTTACACTTCATTTAAGGCATTTTTGATTTATATTTCAATCTTACTTTTCCCTTTTATTCTCTCAATGGAAAGACATATACCTTATATAAAGACATTTAAAGATATTGATTTTATAGCAGGATTTATATTTTTTCTTGCCTTTTTATATTTTTTGTGGAGGAAAAGGGATGATAGAAAGATTTTATTTGGAGGGACTTTATTTTTAATCAATTTTATATTTCATTCAAACACAATAATACCATTAAACGGGAATTTAAGGGAGCACTGGATGTATATTGGCTCTATTGGTTTTTTTGTTTATTTTATTATCCTACTTGAAAAAATTAAAAAAGAAAAATTAAAAATTGCTCTGACTATTATTATATTTTCACTTTATGGAGTAAGAACAATGTTAAGGAATTATGACTGGAAAGAGCCAATTAAATTTTATGAGAAAAATTTAAAATATTTCCCTCAATCAAAAGAAATTCTCCATAATTATTCATTCACATTATTATTAAATAAGGATTATGAAAAGGCACTTGAAAATTTCAAAAAATTATATTCAATAAAACCAAAAGATAAAAAGGTTATTTTTGGAATTGGGAAATGTTATCTTATGCTTGGCAATTATGATGAGGCATTAAAATATTATTATGAGGGAATTAAAATTGACCCATTAAATTTAAGTGCTCTTCTTGATATGGCAATAATTTATGAAAAAAAGGGTGAAACAGAGAAAGCGATTGAAATATTAAATGTTTTAATTGAAATAGAATATCAACCTGCTTTTGTTTTTCTTGGAAATATTTATTTTAAAAAAGGAAATTATGATATTTCAGAAAAATATTTTTTAAAGGCAATTGAATTAAACAGAGAAGATAATATTTCATTAAAATTTCTCGCAAAAATTTATTTTATGAAAAAAGATTTCAATAAGGCAATTTATTATCTTGAAAAACTTACAAAATTAGAACCTGAAAACTTAGATTGTTTGAATGACCTTGCAATTTCTTTAAATGAGATTGGAGAAAAAGAAAAGGCAATAAAAATTTTAAAATATATACTTAAGAAAAATCCAGATTATAAGGTAGCAGAAATAAATTTAAGAGTTATTCAAAAAATTAAATAAAAATATATACATTGTTCAAAATTTTTCTTCCCTCACCCTATCCCTATCCTCTGCCATGCCTACGGCAGGGCGCCGTGGCGACCAAGGGAGAGGGAAAAAGAAGGTAATAGGAGAAAGTTATAAAAAAGAAAAAGCCCCCAC
>Ga0080004_1131279_pt1 | contig 30769 bp, 26 predicted proteins | sample WasSprMetagenome_FD_69207 | JGI IMG/M metagenome (GOLD analysis project Ga0080004, IMG submission 69207) | Sulfidic aquatic microbial communities from Washburn Spring, Yellowstone National Park, USA - WS (SPADES assembly) (version 2) | ecosystem: Environmental > Aquatic > Thermal springs > Hot... | reverse complement strand
CAGGATGACCGTGGTGCAGACCTGCACCGCCCAGGCGCCGGCCATGATCAGCTCGATGGCGTCCGTGCCCCGGCTGACCCCTCCCACGCCGAGGATCGGCAGGTCCACGGTGCGGGCGATGTCGAAGATACAGCGCACGGCGAGGGGCCGGAGCGCCGGCCCGGAGAGCCAGCCGTAGCCGTCCGCGCTTCCCATCCACGGCTGACCGGTCTCGATGTCAATGCCCATGGTCGGGCCGAAGGAATTGATGGCGGCAATGGCATCCGCGCCGGCCTCTTTCGCGGCCTGCGCGGCGGCTTTCATGTCGCGCATGGGGGACAGCTTGACGATGACGGGTTTGCCGGCGCCGGACTTGGCCGCGTCAATGGCCTCCATCATGGGACGCGGGTCGTCCCCCAGGTAATGGGTCGAAAGCTCGATAGCATCCGCGAAGGGACGCACCTTGGGGGCGAGGGCGGCGATCTGGCGGGCGGTGTAGCCCATGCTGACGATGAGGGGCAGTCCCAGCTCCCGGGCGAGGGGCAGTTCCTTTTCGAACCACTGCTCGGGGGGAAGCTCCGACCAGAGTTCGGTGTTGAGGAAGCCGCCGGGAACCTGGGCCATATTGGGGTGGGGCACCTGCGCGGCGGTGTCGGAGATGGTCTTGGTGACCAGGGCGCCGGCGCCGCCCTCCGCGCATCGGCGCAGGGCCTCGCCGTTCCAGCCCGGGGGGCCGGCGGCGGGGAGCACCGGGTTGCGGAAGGTCATTCCCAGGAAATGGACGCTGAGGTCAGCCATTTTCTCGGTCTCCTTTGATTGAGGAAAGGCGCAGTACCTCTGGCGGGAAGGGACGGGACCAGCAGGCTTCAGTGCTGGTCTGGGGTGTGGGCCGGCCCTTCATCCGAATGGGTGTCCGCTTCCACTTCGACGACGGCCGCGGCGATGGCCCAGCTCACCAGCCCCCAGCTCACCCCGGAGATCAGCACGGCCGTCAGGAAGGCGCGCAGGGTGAATGGGGCGAAGCCCCGGAACATGCCGATGGCGGCCAGAACCGCTCCCAACAAGCCGAAGGCCAGGCCGATCTTGGCCGGCCCGCTCACTTTTTTCCACAAGGATGAGGACCGCGGCATCTGTGTCTGCCTCCCTACCGCTAATATCGAGCCCAGAGTTTGGCGGCGCGCTCGCGCGCCTGGGCGGCAATGCGCTCTTCGTCCAGCGTGAGGAGCTCGCCGGCGCGCATCAGCACCCTCCCACCGACGATGGTCGTATGCACCCGCATGTCATCCTGCCCGAAGATGAGGTGCCAGGCGAAATTGTCCGCCGTCAGCGGCGTGCGCGGATGATATTCGACGAGAATCACATCCGCGAACGCGTTGGGTTGGAGGATCCCCAGCGGGGCGGGGAAGAGGGTGCCGGCGATGGCGCGGCCGCCGGCGAAGGCAATGTCCAGCACCTCTTCCGCCGGCATGAGGCGCGGGTCCAGCGCCGCCAGCTTATGCACCAGGAAGGCGGCCTGCATCTCTGCCAGCATGTTGTTGGAGAAGCCGTCGTTTCCCAGCCCGACCACGATGCCGGCGCGCCGCAGGCGCGGGACGCGCGCCGTCCCGACCGCATTGTTCATGTTGGAGCGGGGATTATGTGCCACCATCGTGTGGGTTTCCCGCAGGATGTCCACCTCAAAATCGTCAATATGGACGCAGTGCGCGGCGATGGTCTTGGGGCCTAACACGCCGGCGGCCTGCAGGCGTTCCAGCACGCGCTTGCCGGTGTGGCGCAGGGTCTCGGAGACATCCACCTTCCCCTCGGCGGCGTGGATATGACAGCCGGCGCCCAGCCCGCGCGCGGTCTCGACCGCTTCCTGCAGGGTTTTGTCCGAGAGGGTGAAGGAGGCGTGCAGTCCCATTAGGCCGGCCAGCAGGGGAGAGGGATTCGTCTGACAGCGGCGGATGAAGCGGGCGTTCTCGCGGATGCCGGCCGCGGCGGCCTCGGGGCCGTCCCGGTCGGAGACCTCGTAGCACAGGCAGGCGCGCACGCCGGCCTGGCTGGTTATTTCCGCGATCAGGTCGAGGATGCCGTCAATGAAGCGCGGCGAGGCATGATGGTCAATCAGCGTGGTGGTGCCGTGGCGGATGGCGTCCACCAGGCAGACCTCCACGCTGGAGCGGATGTCCTCGGGCCGCAGGGCCTTATCCAGCCGCCACCACAGGTTCTCCAGCCTGGCGCGCAGGTCCGCCGGCGGCTCGATGCCGCGCGGCGGGATGCCGCGCGAGAGCGCGCCGTAGAAATGGGTATGGACACAGATGAAGCCGGGGAGGACCAGCATACCGCCGGCGTCCAGCGCCTCGTCGTGCGGATAGCGCGCCGCCAGTTCTGCGCTGTTCCCGATGTCGGTGATGCGGTCGCCGGCGATGCGCAGGGCGCCGTCTGCGATCAGCGGCCGCCCGGGATCCATGGTGATCAGCGTGCCGTTTGTGATGAGCATGGGGCACTGCTCCTTCGCGGCTGTTTGCCTGTGCACCAAGTATAGCACAGGCGCGGGCGGAGGGCAACCGGATTTGGCACCGATTTGACGCCGGCCATGCGCCATTTTATTATACCTGGCGCGACCGATTACCGGAGGGGATGCGAGCATATGGGGGACGAAGCCGGCCGGCAGGATGCGGACCGCCTGGCCTTTTATCTCCTGAAAGGCGTCGCCAGGGCCAACCGGCTGTATCAGTTGTTCGCACCGGGCGAGCGCATCGCGGTGGCCGTGTCGGGCGGCAAGGACAGCGCGGCCCTGCTGGAGCTTCTGCGCCGGTGGCAGGGGCTTCCCCGTCTGGAGCTGGCGGCGGTGCATGTGACCTCTGCTGGGGTCGCCGGCTGTGAGGGGCAGGCGGACACGGCCGGCCTGGAAGCATGGTTTCGGCAGTTAGGCATTCCCTACCGCATTGTGCCCATGGAACCGCCCTCTGGCCAGCCGGCGCGGGCGAGGATGGGTCCCTGCTTCCACTGTGCGTGGCGCCGGCGCAAGGCCCTCTTCTTTGCGGCGAAGGAGCTGGGGTGCCGGCGTGTCGCCCTGGCACACCATGCCGATGATGCGGCGGTCACCACGCTTCTCAATCTGGTGTACCACGGCAAGTGTGAGACCATGGCGCCAGTGTTGGAGATGTTCGGCGGGGAAATCGTCCTCATTCGCCCTCTCTATTTGCTGGAGGAGCGGGATATCGCGGCCTTTGTTCAGGCGTTGGGGCTCCCGTTCCGGCTCAGCACCTGTGCCCGCGGCCAGGATACGCGGCGCGCCCATCTGGCCGGCATTCTGCGGCAGTTGGAGGCGCTGAATCCGCGGGTGAAGCGCAATCTGCTGAGGGCCGCCGGGCACGCGCTGGACGAGGCGTGCGAGCAGTAATCCCCTCTCGTTCCGGTATCTCCCCGGTTCCCATCTACTGCTGTCCACAGCGCGGTGAGGTCACATCAACCGGTATGCGGCGCCGATGAGAGGCGCCTGCGGCTGTAGCACCACGTGCACCGGGATGCCGGCCATAATGTCCGAGAGCCGGCCCTTGGCCTGGAAGGCGCGCAAGAACGTGCCGTCGTCCAGCTTGGGCAGGATGCGCGGGGGGATGCCGCCGGCGACGTAGACGCCGCCCAGGGCGAGGGTCTTCAGGGCCAGGTTGCCGGCCTCGGCGCCCAGTATCGAGACGAAAAGCTCCAGGGCTTTCTGGCAAATCGGCGGAGGGTCTGCTCCCAGCGCGGCTTCCACGATGATGGGAGTAGGGTCGGGCGCGCCGGCGAGCCGGTCGGCCAGCCATGCCGGCTCCTCCGCGCGGCCGGTCTCCTTCAAAAAGGCGTAGATATTGGGCATTCCCTGGCCGGAGCACAGCCGCTCATAGCTCACGTGGTCGAACCGCTCCAGCAGGAAGCGCAGAAGCTCCAGCTCCAGCGCGTCCCGCGGCGCGAAATCGGTGTGGCCGCCCTCGGATGGGTAGGCGCGGTAGCGCGTGCCGTCCCAGGTCAGGAAGGCCTCTCCCAGGCCTGTGCCGGGGGCGATGACGGCGATGGCGGAGTGCGGCACTGGCTGGCCGGCGTTCAGCGTGTGCAGTTCATCGGGCAGAAGGTACGGGACTGCGGTGGCGATGGCCTCCAGGTCGTTGATGAGGATCGCCTCGGTGAGCTGAAAGGAGCGCGCCAGCTCCTGTTCGTCGAGGAGCCAGTTCAAGTTTGTAAGATGGACGCGGCCGGCGCGCACGGGGCCGGCGACGCCGAAGCAGGCGCGTTCGATGCGTTCGCTCCCCTGGGCGAGGAACGCCCGCACCAGGCTGACCAGGTCGGGGAAATCTCGGCTGGGCAGGGTGGCGGCGCGCACCCAGCGGCGCGGGCCGGCGGATGGGTCCACGATCGCCAGGGATGTTTTGGTGCCGCCCACATCTCCGACCAGCCACATGGTATATTACCTCCTCTTCCGCGCAGGGTGACGCCTCATAGGATAGCGCATTGCTGTGGACTGTCAAGCTGGCCCTCGGGTATGGGGCCGGCATCATCCCGGACAAAGAGGAATATGAATTTTTGCCCCTTATTTCACGATATACAGCGAAAAACTGTTTTTTGACTTTTCGATATTTTTGTGATACATTGAACAATGCGCAGGAGCAGAGAAAGGGGCGTATCCCCCAGGCGACAGGAGGGTAAAGCCATGCCAAAGATTTTGATTGTGGATGATGATCCTGATTTCCTGTTCCTCTGCCGCAAGATCCTCGAGGCAGAAGGCTACCAGGTGATGGAAGCCCGAAGCGGAAGCCAGGCCCTGGAAATGATGCGCAAGACCCCACCCGACCTTGTCCTCCTCGACGTGATGATGAGCACCACCCTGGAGGGTGTGGACGTCAGTAAGATGTTGAAAGCGGACCCAGCACTCAGACACATCCCTCTGATCATGATCTCTTCCATCACAACCAGCGAATACGCCAGCGAGTATCCTGAAGAACGGGTTCCCATCGATGCCTGGATATCCAAACCGATTCAACCCGAATTCCTGTTGAAGACCGTGCGGCGGTTCCTCAAGTAGCGCGCTGAACGCTGTTCCGAAGATCAGGAGAGTGGATATTATGAGCCCATCACTTCCCCGTGTGCTGACGGACGAACTATTGGACCGCGAATTCATGGCCCAGGTGGAACCCGATTGGCGCAAGCTGTTGTCCTGCCTGCAGTGCGGGACGTGCAGTGCGTCCTGCCCGACGGCCGAGCTGATGGATTACTCACCTCGTCAGCTTTGGGAGCTGATTCGTCTGGGCTTGCGAGATGAGGTCATGAACAGCCGCACCTTCTGGCTGTGCACGCAGTGCTACGCATGCACGGCCCGTTGTCCGCGGGGTATCATGACGAATGAGACCATGCGCCGGCTGAGGGAATGGGCGGTCGCCAACGGCTACTCCGTGCCCCAATCCCTCCTTATGATGCGCCAGGCGGTCAATTACAACCATAACATCCTCAACGAGGACAACAAGACCCGCCTCATCTGGAGCGAGGGTATCGAGATGCCGCCAGAGCGGGTGCAGGAGCCGGCCGACATCCTGCTCTTCACCGGCTGTGTGTCGGCCCTGTATCCCATGGCCTACAGCATCCCGCAGTCCCTGGTGCAGATATTCGAGCAGGCCCATGTGGGATACTCTCTGCTGGGCAGTGAGGAGTGGTGCTGTGGCTATCCTCTGTACAGCGCCGGCATGAAGGACGAGATGGTGAAGCTGGCCCAGCACAACGTGGAGAGGGTCCGCGCCGCCGGCCCCAAAATCCTGGTCACCACCTGCTCCTCCTGCTATTACACCTGGCATCATCTCTATCCGGAAATCCTGGGAGAAACCCTCGGGTTTGAGGTCCTGCACGCCAGCGAACTGCTCTCCCGCATGATCCAGGAAGGGACCATCCGGCTGACCGAGACGCCGTGGCGGGTGACGTACCATGACCCGTGTGACCTGGGGCGCAAGAGCGGCCTGTTCGATCCGCCCCGGGAAATCATCCGCAGTATCCCCGGGATGCATCTGGAGGAAATGCCCCGTAGCCGGGAGAACGCGATGTGCTGTGGGGGCGGCGGCGACGTCGCCATGACCGAGCCTGAAGCGGTGGAACACGTTTCCGTGGAGCGGCTTCAGGAAGCGCTCTCCACCAATCCGGAAGCCATCATTTCCTCCTGCCAGCAGTGCAAGCGCACCCTGCTCCAGGCCGCTCGGAAAACGCGGACCCGCATCCGGGTGCTGGATGTATGCGAGCTGGTGTGGCAGGTCATGGAAAAGTAACGAGGAGGACACGGATATGCCCAACGAAGAGCCTAGGATTGGCGTCTACGTCTGTCACTGCGGGCTGAACATTGCGGCCACGGTGAACGTGGACGAAGTGGTACAGTACGCCGGCAGTCTGCCCAACGTCGTGGTGGCCCGTTCGCATCGCTATACCTGCTCCGAGGCCGGCCAGGAGATGATCCGCCAGGACATCCGCCAGCTTGGGCTGAACCGCGTGGTGGTCGCCTCGTGCAGTCCGCGCATGCATGAGGCCACGTTCCAGAACGTCCTGGCATCCGCCGGCCTGAACCAGTATTTCTTCCAGATGGCCAATATCCGCGAGCATGTCTCGTGGGTCGTGAAGGACCCCGTGCAGGCCACCGAGAAAGCCAAGCGCCTGGTGCGCGCCGCTGTCTCCAGGGTGCGGTATCACGAACCGCTGTCCCCACGCCGGGAGGATGTCACCAAGGCGGCCCTGGTGGTCGGCGCCGGCATTGCCGGCATCCAGGCAGCCCTCACCATTGCCGAGGCCGGCTATCCCGTCTACCTGGTGGAGAAACAACCGTCCATCGGCGGGCATATGGCCCAGTTGGACAAAACCTTCCCCACCCTGGACTGCAGTACCTGAATCCTCGGCCCAAAGATGATGGATGCCGGTCGGCATCCCAACATTACTCTCCTCACCTACAGCCAGGTGACCGAAGTTTCCGGCTATGTCGGACATTTTCAGGTCAAGGTGCGCCAGCGTCCGCGCTATGTGAATACCGATCTCTGCACCGGCTGTGGAGCATGTGCGGAAGCCTGTGTGTTCAAGCGCGGGGTGCCCAATGAGTATGACGCCGGCCTGAGCCGGCGGCGGGCCGCCTATATCCCCAATAACGGCCAGGCCGTGCCGCTGAAAGCGGTCATTGACGACCAGACCTGTCTGTTCCTGACGCGGGGGAAATGCACCAAAGCCTGTGTGGAAGCCTGCCCCACCAACGCCATTGACTTCACTCAGAAGGAGCAGATCATCGAGCTCAACGTGGGCACCATACTGGTCGCCACCGGCTTCGAGATGTTTGACCCCCGCCGTCTGCCGGCCTATTCCTATGGTAAGTCGCCGGACATCATCGACGGCCTGCAGTTCGAACGCCTCTCCAGCGCCACCGGCCCCACCCAGGGCCAGATCCTCACCTCCAAAGGCGAAAAGCCGCGCCGCGTGGCCATCATCCACTGCGTGGGCAGTCGCGATGAACATGCCAACCGCTACTGCTCCCGCATCTGCTGTATGTACGCGCTGAAACACGCCCACCTGGTGCGGGACAAGACTGGGGCCGAGGTGTTCGAGTTCTACATGGACATCCGCGCCTTTGGCAAGGACTATGAGGAGTTCTATCAGCGGGTGCAGGAGGAAGGCGTCTATTTCGTGCGGGGACGCGGCGCCGAGGTCGTGGTCCATAACGACGGGCGCATCCAGGTCAAAGCCGAGAACACCACCCTGGGCATCCCGGTTGAGATTGACGTGGACATGGTCATCCTGGAGACGGCCATTGAGCCGGCGCGCGACTCGGACAAGGTGGCCGCCATGTTTGGGGTGGGGCGGAGCGCCAGCGGCTTCTTCCAGGAGGCGCACCCGAAGCTTCGCCCGTTCCATACCAACACCAACGGTGTGTTCCTGGCCGGCACCTGCCAGGCACCCAAGGACGTGCCGGACACCGTCGCCCATGCGGCGGCCGCCGCCTCGGAGGCACTGGCCCTGCTGAGCCGCGGGGAGGTGATCATCTCGCCGACCACCGCGGTGGTGGATGAGGAGCTGTGCTCCGGCTGTAAGACCTGCATCGCGCTGTGTCCTTACAGCGCCATCACCTTCGATGAGACGGCGCGCGTAGCCCGGGTGAATGAAGCCCTGTGCAAAGGTTGCGGCACCTGCGTCGCCGCCTGTCCTGCCGAGGCGATCCGTGCCCGCCACTTTGCTGACGAGCAGATCCTGGCAGAGCTGCAAGCCCTGCTGGTTTCGGCCTGACGTCTGGGAGGATGAGGAGGGAAACCATGGCCGGCACATTTGAGCCGCGGATCATCGCATTTGTCTGCAACTGGTGTACGTATACCGCCGCCGACAACGCCGGCGTGAGCCGGCTGGAACAGCCCCCGAACGTGGACGTCATTCGCGTGATGTGCTCCGGCCGCATCGAGCCGGCGTTCATCCTCAAAGCCTTCGCCATGGGGGCCGACGGCGTGATCGTCTCCGGGTGCCATCCCCCAGGAGACTGCTATTACACGAACGGCAACTACAAGACCTTCCGCCGCATGCCGCTGGTGGAGCGCCTGTTGGAGCAGTTCGGCATTGAGAAGGAGCGGTTCCACTGGGGGTGGATCTCGGGTGCTGAGGCCATCAAATGGGCCCAACTGACGCACGAGTTCACCGAGCGGGTCCGGGCACTGGGTCCACTGAACTGGTCTCGCCAGCTCGAAAGCAAGGAGGACTGAGACATGGCAAAGAAGAGCAAGCTGAAACTGGGCCTCTACTGGGCCGCCTCCTGCGGCGGGTGCGAGATCGCGGTGGTGGAACTGCGCGAGAAGATCCTGCTCCTGGATGAGGCGGCAGATATCCTCTTCTGGCCCGTCGCCATGGACTTCAAGGTCAAGGATGTCGAGGCCATGCCGGACGGCCATATGGATGTCTGTCTCTTCAACGGCGCCATCCGCACCAGCGAGAATGAGGAGATGGCGCATCTCCTGCGCCGGAAATCCAAGGTGCTGGTTGCCTTTGGCTCCTGCGCCTATGAAGGGTGCATCCCTGGGCTGGCGAACCTGTTCGATAAGGACTCCATCCTGCGGCGGGTGTATCTGGAAGTGCCCACCGTGGATAATCCCAGGGGAGTGCTTCCCCAGCCGGCCACCCACCTGCCCGAGGGGGAGGTCGAGATCCCCCGGCTGTACAACACCGTCAAGACGCTGGGACAGGTTACCGATGTGGACTACTTTGTGCCGGGGTGCCCGCCCCAACCGCATCAGATATGGGCGGCGGTGGAGGCGATCCTGGGGGGCAAGCTCCCGCCGAAGGGCAGTGTGGTGGGCGCCAACGAGAAGACCGTCTGCGACGAGTGCAAGCGTCTGCGGGAGGAGAAGCGCATCAAGAAGTTCTACCGCTATCACGAGATTATCCCAGACCCCGAGCACTGCCTCTTGGAGCAGGGCATTGTCTGCGCCGGCCCGGCCACCCGCGGCGGATGCGGCGCCCTCTGCCCCCAGGTCAATCAACCCTGCCGCGGCTGTTACGGCCCGCCGCCCAACGTGATGGACCAGGGTGCCGCACTGCTCTCTGCCGTCGCCTCCGTGGTGGATGCCAACAGCGAGGAAGAGGCGGCCCGCATCGTGGGGGATATCCTCGACCCCGCCGGCACCTTCTACCGCTTTGGCCTGCCGGCTTCCACCCTGCACCGGGCCAGATTGGGTAACCGGTGAAAGGAGATGCATTATGCGCAAGATCAGCATTGACCCCATTACCCGGCTGGAAGGTCATGGCAAGATAGACATTTTCCTGGACGATGAAGGGAATGTGGCCAACGCCTATCTCATCATCCCGGAACTGCGGGGGTTCGAGAAATTTGTGGAGGGCCGGCCGGTAGAGGAACTGCCGGACATCACCCCCCGCATCTGCGGCGTCTGTCCGGAAGCACACCACATGGCATCGGTCAAGGCCTGCGACGCGGTGTATCATGTGGAAGTGCCGCCGACGGCCAAGAAACTGCGGGAGCTGTTCTATTTGGCCTTTTACGTGGCCGACCACACCACGCATTTCTACATCCTCGCCGGCCCGGACTTCGTGGTGGGTCCGGACGCGCCGCCGGCGGAGCGCAACATCCTCGGCCTCATCCACAAGGTCGGCGTGGAGGTTGGCGGCAAGGTGATCCGGGCGCGCGGCATGGCGATGGACATCATCGGCATGCTGGGCGGCCGCAGGGTCCATCCCCTCTTCGGCGTCCCGGGCGGTGTGGGGAAGGCCATCACCGAGGAGGAACGGGCCCAGATCGAGGCCATAGCCCGCGAGGAGGTGGAGTTCGCGCTTTTCACCCTTGACCTCTTCCGCAAGATCGTGCTGGGCAACTCCGCCTATCGCGATATGATTCTCTCCGATATCTTCACCCTGCCCACGTACTACATGGGGCTGGTGGACGAGCAAAACCGGGTGAACTTCTATGACGGCATGGTGCGCGTGGTGGATCCCGAGGGCAAGGAGTTCGTCAAGTACGCGCCGCACGAATATATTGAAGTGATTGCCGAGCATGTGGAACCGTGGTCCTACCTGAAGTTCCCCTTCCTGAAGAAGGTGGGGTGGAAGGGGCTGGTGGCCGGCAAGGACAGCGGAGTGTATCAGGCGACGCCGCTCTCGCGTCTCAACGCCGCCGACGGCATGGCGACGCCGCGTGCCCAGGAAGCATACGAGGAGTTCTATGCCACCCTGGGCGGCAAGCCGGTGCATCACACGCTGGCGATACACTGGGCCAGGGTGATCGAGATTCTGTACGCCGCAGAGCGCCTGCTGGAACTGAGCACCGACCCGGAGATCACCAACCCCCATGTGCGCAACATCCCCACCGCCAAGCCGGACGAGGGAGTGGGCATCGTAGAGGCACCGCGCGGCACCCTCACGCACCACTATATCACCGACGAACGGGGCCTGGTGGTGAAATGCAACCTTATTGTCGGCACGACCAATAATTACGCCCCTATCGCTATGTCCGTGCGGCAGGCCGCACAGGGCCTCATCCGCAAGGGGCAGGTCATCACCGAGGGCCTGCTGAACCGCATTGAGATGGCGTTCCGGGCATATGACCCCTGCTTCGGCTGTGCCACGCATGCGGTGGGACAGATGCCGCTGGAGGTGCGCATCTACGATGCGGATGGCAGCCTCACCCAGGTGATCAGCCGGGCGTGAGGTGATGCCGATGTAGCCTTTTGCTTTGCCATGCTCCCAGGTGCCGGCCGGCGGCTGGGAGCATGTCTTTCTTATCCAGGACCGCACTCAGGAGGTGACGCGTGAACTTCGAGACCATTTTCTGGGCGATCCACCTGCCCTTGATGGCCCTTTTCCTCGTCGGATTGGGCGATTTGGTGCATATCTGGCTGCAGGGAAGGGTGGTGGGTGAAGACAATCCCTCCGCCGGCCGCAAGTTCCTCATCCTCCTGGGGAGAGGACTGCGGGCCATTTTCAGCCGGCGGCTGCCGGTCATCCTCCGGAACTTCATCGTCGAAGCCTGGTTCAACCGCCGGCTGTGGGTCGTCAGCCGCTGGCGGTGGCTCAGCCATTTCCTCCTGCTGAACGGCTTCCTCCTGTTGATGGTGATGTCGGGCATCGCGGCTGTGGCGGATAAGATCCTCCACCGCCTCTTCGGGCTGGGCGGCGTGCCCTGGATCGCTATGTGGTACACGCCGGACCATCCGGTGACCGCACTGCTGAACGAAATCGGCGCCGTAATGATGACCGCCGGCCTGCTGTTCTACATCGTGCGGCGCTACATCACGCGCCCCGCTCAGCTCCGCACCGGTTCCATGGACACCTGGCTGGTGGTGGGCCTGGGGCTGATCCTGCTCAGCGGCTGGATCACCGAGATCGCCCGCCTGAATGCCGGCTACAATGGGACAGCGCCCTATCTGGCCTTCATCGGCTATCCCCTGTCTCTGCTGGTGGCGGGCTGGAACCTCCCCTGGGAAGAGCTGTCCGAATGGATGTTCCTGGTGCATGGGCTGTGGACATCCGTGGTGATCGTGACCATCCCCTACTCGAAATTCATCCATGCCGCGGCCGCGCCTTTGCTGGAAACCTTTGAGGGAGTGCGCCAGGAGCCGGCGGCTGTGGCCAAGGAAGGCCGGCCCTTCACTTTCTGGCAGATGGTGGCCCTGGATGCCTGCACCCGCTGTGGGGAGTGCACCCTGTGGTGTCCGACCTTTACGGAAAAACCCGAGCTGGACGCCATCACGCCCCTGCGCAAAATTGAGGCAGTGCGGCGCTTTACCCACCGCGAGCTGGGACTGATCCCGCGGCTGATCGGCGGTGACGGCGGGAGCGGCCAGGCACTGCAGACCCATTCCGCCGGCACGTATGACTGCACCCTCTGCGGCCGCTGTGCCGTGGTCTGCACCGCCCACATCCCGACGCGTGAGCTGTGGATCGCCATGCGGCAGGAGCTGGTCGCAAAGGACGTCTATCCGGAGGCCTTTGACGCCCTGCGCGAGCGCGTGCTGGGGTGTCATAACATTTCCGGCGACGATAACAACAGCCGGCTCATCTGGAGCGAGAACCTTCCTGAAATCCCCGCCGCGCTGCGCGGCAAGACGCAGGCCGAGGTGGTTTTCTTCGTCGGCTGTGTCTCATCCTTCTATCCGCAGTGCTACTCTATCCCCCAGAGCCTGGTGCAGGTGATGGAGGGCGCCGGCGTGGATTACATGGCGCTGGGAGGGGAGGAGTGGTGCTGTGGCTTCCCGCTGGTCATCGCCGGCATGGGGGACGCCGCGGTCGAGGTCATGCGCCACAACCTGGAGGCGGTGCGCAAGACGGGGGCCCGCTTCCTGGTCGCCACCTGCCCCTCCTGCTATCACACCTGGGAGCATGACTATCCGCGCATTCTGGGCGAGCCCCTGGGGTTCGAGGTGCTGCACGCCACCGAATTTGTCGCCCGGCTCCTGCACGAGGGGCGCCTGCGCCTTCAGCCGCTGGAGGAGGTCGTCACCTATCATGACCCGTGCGACCTGGGCCGCACCAGCGGTATTTATGAGGCTCCTCGCGAGATCATCCGAGCGATTCCGGGGATCACTTTCGTGGAGATGGAGCATCACCATGAGTATTCCCTGTGCTGTGGCGGCGGCGGCGACGTGGAGATGGCGGATAAGAGCTTGACCGAGAAGGTGGCCCGCCGGCGCATCCAGGAAGCGCAGGCGACACAAGCGAAACTGCTCCTTTCGAGCTGTCAGCAGTGCAAGCGCACGCTGGCCGGCGCCGCCCGGCAGGAGAAGGTGCGCATCCGCGTGCTGGATGTGGTGGAGCTGGTGGCCCAGCAGATTCAGCCGGCATCGGACTCGTAAGCCCTGGTCCTCCTTACAGCAGACATCGGGAGTTCCTCTCGGCCCCTGCCCCCCAGGAACGGGGCAGGGGCCGCGCGTCTCGCGCCCTCTACGGGGCCGGCAGAAGGCGTGTTGCAGGGAATGTCAAGGTGTGGTATGATGATTGTGTAAAGACCTGTCAAAAATCCCGTCCAACTCGAGGAGTCGTCCGATGGAAGGAACCCGCACCCGCCGGCAGGAAGAACCTATCCGCCTGTTTCGCTCCGATTTTCTGGAGTTTTTCACCCATGTGCATCCCATCACGGTGCTGGTCATCTGGGTGCCGGTGTTCCTGTATTTTCTCGTGCGCGGCATTCTGGACAGGCCGGCGGCTGTGCCGGCGGGGCTGGCGCTCGGCATCTTCCTGTGGACGCTGACGGAATATATCCTGCACCGCTTCGTCTTCCACTTTCATCCGAGAGCGCCCTGGCAGGAGCGGATCGCGTTCCTCTTCCACGGCGTGCACCATGCCCAGCCGATGGTGAAGACGCGGCTGGTGATGCCGCCGGCGGTCAGCATCCCGCTGGCGGTGCTGTTCTATCTGCTGTTCAGGACGTTTTTCTATGGGGTAGGGCTGTCCGCGTGGTTCGCGCCGGTCTTTGCCGGCTTTGTGGCGGGATACATCTCGTACGATATGATCCATTATGCCACGCATCACTTCCCGGTGCGCGGCTATTTCCGCTTCCTGAAACTGCACCACATGCGGCATCATTTCAAGACGCCGGACCAACGCTTCGGGGTCAGTTCGCCGCTGTGGGATTGGGTGTTCCGAACCCTACCGGCGGATTAAATCCCATTATCGCGCACGTACTGTTGGAGCAGAAGCGCCTCGTCCAGCACGGCCTGCAGGGCCTGCGGGATATGCACCGTCTCTTGCGCCCGGGCGGCGGCCTCCAGGCGGGCGGCGGATCGGTGCAGGCGGACCGCCCCCACGGTGGCGGCACTCCCCTTCAGGGCGTGCGCGGTGGTGCGCAGTGCCTCCAGATCGGAGTTACCGAACGCCTCCTGCAGTTGGGCCAGATGGCCTTCCAGGTCCTCCATGAACATGTGCAGATAGCCGGCGTACATCGTGCGGTCCAGGCCCCAATCGCGCATGACGCCGTCCATGTCGAGGATGGCCGGCGGGGCCGCTTCCTCTGCCGGTGACTGGGCCGGCGCGGGAGCGGAGGGCGTCCGGCGCAGTGCCGATTCCACGGCCCGCAACAGCTCCTGCCGGCGAATGGGCTTGGCCACATAGTCGTTCATGCCGGTGGCCAGACAGCGCTCGCGGTCTCCGCTCATGGCATGGGCGGTCATGGCGATGATGGGGAGGTCGCGCCAACGGGGGTCGGCGCGTATCGCCGCGGTGGTCTGGTATCCGTCCATCTCCGGCATCTGCACGTCCATCAGTACCAGGTCGATTTCCGGGTGCGTTTCGAGCATTTCCAGGGCATGCCGGCCGTTTTCCGCCGGCAGGACCTGGTAGCCGGCGCGGGTGAGCAGTGCCTCTGCCACGCGCCGGTTCACCGGGTTGTCCTCGACCAGCAGGATATGGGCGCCGGCCGCCGCTGGCGCTTCGAGGGGGGCCGGCTCTTCGGCGCCCGGCGCCGGCAGTCCCTCCGCGCGGTCCAGGCGGACCGTAAAGATAAAGGTGCTTCCCTGTCCGACCTCGCTCTCCACCTCAATGCGGCCGCCCATCATCTCGACCAACTGCTTGCAGATGGCCAATCCCAGGCCGGTGCCGCCGTACTGCCGGCTCATGCTGGAATCCGCCTGGGAGAAGCTCTCGAAGATGATATCCTGCTTGTCGGGCGGGATGCCGATGCCGGTGTCGCTGACCACCCCGCAGAGGGTGACGGCATTGCCGGCATTTTCCAGGGCCAGGGCCTTCATGGTGACCGCGCCCTGGTGGGTGAACTTGACGGCGTTGTCCACCAGGTTGACCCATATCTGCCGGAAGCGCACCGGGTCGCCGATCACGCCGGCCGGCAGGTCGGGGTCAAGTTCGAGATGAAGCGCCAGGCCCTTACGCTCGGCGCGCCCGCGCATCATTTCCGCCACTTCGCGCACGATCTGCCGTGGATCGAAAGCCACCCGTTCCAGCTCGAGCCGGCCGGCCTCGATCTTCGACAGGTCCAGCAGGTCGTTCAGCAGGGCCAGCAGGGATTCGGCTGAGCTGTGCACCATTTCCAAATATTCCCGCTGTTCGGCTTGGAGGGGAGTGTCCAGCGTCAGCTCGGTCAGGCCCAGGATGGCGTTCATAGGGGTGCGCAGTTCATGGCTGACGTTGGCGAGGAAAGCGCTTTTGGCCCGGCTGGCGGCCTCGGCGGCCTCCTTGGCGGCGCGCAGTTCCTCCTCCGCCTTACGCCGCTGGATGGCGTTGGCGAAAATGTCCCCGATGATGCGGAGGAGAGCGATGAGGTCCTCGGACGGCCGCTCCGCCTCCGGGCGCAGGTATTCCAGGACGATGACCCCCATGGCGCGCTGGCCGGCGCTCATGGGGACGGACAGGAAGGCCCGAAGCTGTTGCTGTTCGAAGAATGTGCGCTCTGCTTCCGCCTCGGGCGGCAGGTCCTCGGCGCTTTCCAACAGGACGGAATGGAGCCGCAGGATCTGGCCGGTCCACCATGGGAAGCGGCTTACGGGCAGGCGCCGGCGAAACTCCATACGCGAGGAGGCATGGGATGAGCACCATTCGTGCGATGCCGCCAGGAAGCTGTCGTTCTCGACCAAATGCATCAGCGTACAGCGGTCGGCGCCGGTCAGCTCCCCCACCCAACGTACGGCCTCGGCCAGGCCCAGGTCGAGGTCGGACGCCGGCAGGCTGAGGAAGGTGGTGGAGATGGTCATCACCAGTTGTTCGAATTCCAGCCGCCGGCGCAGGGCCAGCTCAGCCTGCTTGCGGTCGGTGATTTCGTGGAGCATGGCGAGCCGGCCGGTGATCTGCCGGCGGTCGTTGTAGATAGGGGACACGCGCAGTTCGAAATAGCGCGGAGGGTGGCCATTGCCCAGCGCGACCTCCCGCACTTCTCCGGGGGCCAACCGTCCGGGGTGGAAGCGCTCAAGGCGCCCCTGGAAGACCTCATCGGCGGATCTGCCGATGACCCGGGACAGCGGACTGCCCAGCACGCGCTCGGCCAGCGGGTTCATGTCCACGACCCGGTCATAGGCGTCCAGCACGATGATGCCGTCCTGCAGTTGCTCGACAATGGTGCTGTATGCCGTCGGCATGACATCCAGGAAGCGGTAGCGGTACAGCCCCCAACTGACGAGCACTCCACCGATGGCGAAGCTCAGCGGGGTCGGGTCCACCAGCACCGGCAAGATGCGCATCACGTACAGCAGGTTACTGCTCAGGGTGATGCCCAGGCCGGCCAGCAGGATCAGGATTTGCTGGCGGAGGGGGGAGGGGGCGCGGCGGTAGCGCTGGATAAGGAGCATGGCGCTGAAGAAAAGGAGGGAATAGGCGTAGACGACATGCGCCCAGAATCCCAGCCCATAGCGCAGGGCCAGGAGGGTGATGCCGCCGGCCTGCACCGACCCGATCTCCGTCCAAATCCAGCCGTGATAGGGGTTGGTCCACACCAGGATATTGATGAGGAGCGGCTCGATGGCGAGCGCCAGGATGCCCCGGCGGGAGAGGAACTTGCCCAGCCCCAGGTACTGGAGCGTGAAGGCGAACCAGGCGGCCGGCGCCACGGTGATGCCGATGTACTGCAGTTGGGCCCAGCGGACCTTTTCCGGCAGGGATTCGGCGGAGACTTCCAGCGCCGAAAAGAAGGTCCATTCCGCGACGACGGCAATAAAGATCGTAAAGCTGATGGCGCCGGCCATACTGCGGCGCCGCCAGGCGGTCAGCGCCAGGGCCAGCAGGCCGGCGGATAGGAGTATGGCCGGCAGGGTATACGACAGCGTCGCGGGATTCAAGGTTCCTTCCCCACCAGTGAAAATAGCCAGACCATCCCGTGCCTGAGCGAAAGGCCTTGCGGGCTTCTTTACCCCAATTATACCACATGCATGCAGGATATATCAACGGCGCTGGAAAGAGGGTGTGGACGGGGTCGGGGTTGGCATGCACCGGATGCCGATCTGCCGGCGCAAGTGGCGCGTCGGTTTGACGCCTTCCCCTCTTCATGATACACTTTTCCTCTGCGCATGCACCTGTGCGATCCCATCCCCTGCAGGAGGTCCCGATATGGTCTCTGCCCTTGAGGGGCTGAACGATGCCCAGCGCCAGGCCGTCACCGCGGTGCACGGTCCTGTGCTGGTACTGGCCGGCCCCGGCTCTGGCAAGACGCGCGTGCTCACCCATCGTGTGGCGTATTTGGTGCGGGAGGCCGGCATCCCCGCTCATCATATCATGGCGGTGACCTTCACCAACAAGGCGGCGCGCGAGATGAAGGGCCGGCTGGAATCGCTCTTGGGGGCGGAAACCCATTATCTGACGGTGGGCACTTTCCACGCTACCTGCGCGCGCATCTTGCGGCGCGAAGCGGCACATTTGCCGGTCTCCGCCAGCTTCCAGATCTTCGACGAGAGCGACCAGGCCGAGACTATCACCCGGGCGCTGAAAGAGCTGAACCTGGACCCCAAGCGCTTCAATCCCCGCGCCGTCCTGTCCACCATCTCGCATGCCAAGGCGGAGATGGTCGTGCCGGAGCAGTTCCCCACACCGGACTACTGGCACGAGATTGTGCGCCGTGTCTATGAGCGCTATCAGGCCATCCTGCGGCAGAGCGATGCGCTGGATTTCGATGATTTGCTGTTGGAGACCGTGCGGCTGTTTCAGCGGGAGCCGGCAGTCTGCCGCAGGTATCAGACACGCTTCCCCTTTATCCTGGTGGACGAGTTCCAGGATACCAACCAGGTGCAGTACGAGCTGTTGAAACTGCTGGCCGGCGATCAGCGCAACATCTTCGTCGTCGGCGATGAGGACCAGTCCATTTACCGCTTCCGGGGGGCGGATTGGCGCAATGTCACCCGCTTCCGCGAGGACTTTCCTGACGCAAAGGTCATCCTGCTGGAGCAGAACTACCGCTCCACCCAGGTTATCCTGGACGTCGCCAATGCGGTGATCTCGCGCAACGCCCACCGCACTCCCAAACGCCTGTACACCATCCGCCGCGGCGGCGCTCCTGTGGTCGTCTACGAGGCGTACAACGAGCAAGAGGAGGGGAGCTTCATCGTCCAGGAGATACAGCGGCTGGTCTCGCAGGGGGTGTGCCGGCCGGGCGATTGTGCCGTCATGTACCGCACCAACGCGCAGTCGCGACCCATCGAGGATGCCTTTGTGCGCTTCGGCATGCCGTACCGCCTGGTGGGTGCCACGCGCTTCTACGCCCGCAAGGAGATCAAGGACGTGCTGGCCTACCTGCGGCTGATCCATAATCCCAGCGACGATGTCAGCTTCTACCGCATTATCAATCTGCCGCCGCGGGGCATCGGCGCCAAGACGCTGGAGACGCTGGGACAGTGGGCGCAGATGCAAGGGCTGGCTATGCTGCCGGCCATCCGGCTCCTGCTCCATCCAGAAGGGGAACGGAAAACGGTGGAGCCGCCGGCGCTGGGCCGGCGCGCCGAGGCCGCCTTGAAGGGATTCCTGGAACTGTGGGAGGGCTGGACAGAGGCCCGCCAGTACACGTCGGTGTTGGGCCTGCTCGACCGCGTGCTGGAGGAGTCGGGCTATGCGGCCTACATCCGCGACGGCACGGAAGAAGGGGAGGACCGCTGGGCGAACATTATGGAACTGCGCACCGTCGCTCAGCAGTACCAGGGCATGGAGCCGGCGGAGAGCCTGACCCGCTTCCTGGAAGAAGTTTCCCTGGTCTCGGACATTGACAACCTGAACGAAAGCCAGGATGCGCCCACGTTGCTGACGGTGCATATGGCCAAGGGGCTGGAGTTCCCGGTGGTCTTCATCGCCGGCCTGGAGGAGCGCATCTTCCCCCACAGCCGCTGTTTCGATGATCCCGAGGAGATGGCCGAGGAGCGCCGGCTCTTTTATGTCGGGGTCACCCGCGCCAAGGACCGGCTGTATTTACTGCATGCTTTCCGGCGCACGCTTTTCGGCGTGGATCAGGTCAACGAGCCTTCGCGGTTCCTCCAGGAGATACCGCCTCAGCTTATCGCCGGCGCGCCGGCCGGCGCCCCTGTGCGGGTTGCGGTGCGGACACAGCCCGAGCCGGCGATGTGGGAGCGCCCAGGGAACGGCGGGGGATGGGGCTCCAAAGGGCCGGCCGCGCCGCCGCGCCAGCAGTTTGCCCCGGGCGACAAGGTCGAGCATCCCGTGTTCGGCGTGGGGACGGTGATCAGCAGTCAGATTGTCGGCGGGGACGAGGAGATTGTGGTGGCCTTTGCCGGCAAGGGGGTGAAGAGGCTGGCGGTCAGCCTGGCGAAGGTGCGCAAGGTGTGAAAAAGCCTCCCGCAGGTCGCGTCCTGCGGGAGGCGCCGCTTAGGCCGCGAGGCGGCGCATCCTGCCCAGCACCATCTCGCCCATCTGGTCGTAAAGCTGGATGAACTGTCCCAGCGTCTGGGCCATGGGCGGCCACTGCGCCAGCGCTTCGGCGTCCGCCGGCTCCAGCGTCAGCACCCGCGCCGGCCGATGCTCCTCCGCATCCCCCGGCATCCACCACGCCTGACGGAAAATCTCGCTCCGCAGGAGCGTTTCGAGCACATCCGCCGGCGTTTCCCCCAGCACCGCCTGGCCGTCGAACGGGCGGGGGTGCGCGTCATAGGCGCGCCGCACGTTGGGGAAGATGGTCATGACCGGGCATCCCCACAGCTCGGAAATATCGGGGAACCAATCCTCGTAAATGCGCAGGGAAGCGATGAGCAGTTTCACGCGCTCGACATCAATGCCCAGGCCGCCGGCACTTGGTGGGTCGTACAGCCGATGGAAGGCCTTGCGCGCCACTTCCACGCCGGCCCAGCGCGCTGCTTCCACCCCACCAGGCACCCCCTTTTCCTTCATCTCATCCCGCACCGGGGTGGCCATACGGCCGTTCATCAGCGCCAAATAGGCAACCAGCGCATGCCCCCGCTGGAGCACCTCGCCGAATCCAACTTCCTGAAAGACGGAGAAATTGACGGTGATGTTGACCCCGATGCCGCGCGAGGTCAGCGCCTCCGCCGCGACCTTGCCGGCCGCGGTCGCCGGCAGTTTGAACACCACGTTGGGCACACCGCCCAGCCGCTCCTGCAGGCCGGCGTACAGCTCCAGCGCCTCCTGGATCATGACCTCCGCATCGCGGTGGTTCTTCGGGTTGACCTGCAGGCTGACGTAGCCCTCGCGCCCCTCTGTCACCAGGAAGATATCGCGCAACAGCCGGCAGTTCTCCTCCACCACCGCCATGGTGACCAGGGAGTTGAGGCCGGTCACGGCGCGCTCGAGCTCGTCCGCCGGGCCGGCCAGAAGCTCGCGCAGACGCGCCGGCGTATAGCGGGTCAGGATAAGCTCGTCCACGCGCCGGTTCCAGAGATCGGGGTTCGTGTCCCAGGCGATCTTCACCAACACCGGATTGGTCGTGACGAACGAGGCGCCCAGCCATACGGCATACTGGAGGAAGGCGGCGTAGTCATTGCCCAGTTGGGTGATGGTTTCCCCACGGAAGCGCGCCCGTGCGACCTCGATCAGGTTGCTTCGGTTGATCTCCTCGCCGATCATGATCACGTAGTGGGAGAGCGAATCGCCCACCAGCCGGCGGGTCAGTTCCTCCAGCTCGCCGGCGTCCGACACCCCTTCCGCTTTCAGGCGGGCGCGGGTTTCCTGTCGGAGCGCATCCAGCAGTCCATCCCGGGCCGGCCCATCCCAGTGTTCGAGTTGGGAAAGCAGTTTGAGCACGCGATCGGCGGCCTCGACGATGGCGCCGGGGGACAGCTCGCTGGCCAGATGCCAGTTCGGCAGGAAACTGCGCAGGTCCACCGCCAGCTTGACCAGGAATTCCAGCATGTGCCGGCGCAATATGTCATCGGCGCCTGGGTACAGCTCCACGATAGTGTCCAGGATGGACTTGAGCTGGGCAGGGAATCGGGTGGGTGGGGTGTGGAACAGCAGTTTGCCGGTAGCGCGCAGGATGTCGCCGGCGGCGATGCGCTGATAGACGCCGTCCGCCGGCAGATGCAGTTCCCGTTCCCGCTCCGCCGCGATGCGGGCGCGCAGATCGGTCTCAACAGCCTCGGTGGTGATCATGGTTCCCCCCTGGTGCGAAATAGTGCATGGTGGATGCCGGCGTATGTGCCGGTGCCGGCGGGCTTCACAGCCCCAACCACTCCAGCGTGCGCTGTTCTCCGCGCAAGAGGTGTTCTTCCATCAGCGCCGCGGCCCCATCCGGATCGTGCGCTTCCAGCCGCTCCAGGATGGCCAGGTGTTCGGCCACGGTGACGGTTTCGACATATTCCGCCAGCCGGTTCATGAAGCCCCAGCGGCGGATGAGCCAGGCCTGATCCCGCAGGCTGGCCAGCATGGACTGCAGTCGGGTGTTGCCGCTTTGTTCGGCGATGATCTCGTGGAAGCGGGAGTCCATCTCCACCAGGAACTTGGCGTCGCGCTCGCGCAGCCGGCGCACCCCCTCCTCGCACAGCGCCCGCAGTTCCTGCAAAGCCTGCGGGGAGATGCGCTCCGCCGCCTGGCGGGCCGCCAAGACCTCCAGCGCGCGCCGGATGGCGAAAATTTCCTCGACATCGCGCCGGGTATAGCGGGTGACTGTGTAGCTGTTGCCGTCATAGGTGACGAGCCCCTGGCTGACCAGCTCGCGGAGGGCCTCCCGCACCGGGGTGCGGCTGACGCCCATCTCTTCGGCCAGCACGTCCACCACCAACCGGGTGCCGGGCGGAAGGTCGAGCGAGAGGATGCGCCTTTTGATGGCCTCGCCGGCCTGCTGGCTGAGGCTCTGGCGGATGAGGCGCGTCGGCGCTTCCCGCAACAGCATCAGTTCGAGCGGGGGTGGTTCTTCCCGGAGTTCCTCCTCATCCCATTCGTTCACGCCCATCTTCTCCTTTCGCATACGGAATACCGTATTCGCTCACAGCGGAATTGTATCCCCATTTTGGCCGGCTGTCAAGTGCCGTCGGAAAAGAATGAACGGGCCTCCCATGAGCCGGCTCACGGGAGGCCCGTTCTTGGTTGGCTTGGGGAAGATAGTTGTGAGGAAGGGGGCCGCCAGCTCGTTTCACAACAGCTCGCGGATGCGGCGGTTGAAGCGGTCAATATGCTCGCGCATCACCGCTTCCGCCTCGTCCGGATCGTGGTTCGCAACGGCCTCGATCAGGCGCACATGGGTATCCACGGCCAGGTCCGCCGGCGTCAGCCGGCTCTGCACCAGGTTCCACAGGCGCAGTGCCAGGTTGTAATGGCGCGTCACATCCCGCACCAGCAGCTCGTTGCCCGATGCGGTTGCCAGCAGGCGATGAAAGGCCCGGTCCACACGGAACACGGTGGGGATGTCCAGGTTGTCGGTGTGTCCCATCTCCGCCGAACAGAGCTGTAACTGCGAGAGGCGCGATGGGGTGATGCGCATGGCCGCCAAACGGGCGGAGAGAGGTTCCAGCGCCATGCGCATTTCGTAAATCTGATGCAGGTGATTCAGGCCGATCTCGGAGACGAAGATGCCGCGGCGCGGCACGATGACCACCAGGTTTTCCGCTTCGAGGAGCTTCAGTGCCTCGCGAATGGGGGTCCGCCCCAATCCCAGCTCCTCCATGAGCTGGGCCTCACTGATGACCGAGCCAGGGGGCAGTTGTAAGGAGATAATCCGCTCTCGTATCTTATCCCGTGCGATGCTGTAATCCGTCGGACACATATATCCTCGCTCTCGAATCTCTATCATATTGGCGCGCGCCGGCCGATATACCAGCGCGACACGTGCAATGTTTCACAAACCCTATTATATACAATACGCCCCACGATTTGACAAATCCGGCGGTGCCGGGACAGTGGGATATAACAAGCCGGCGCGAGGGCAGTCCTGCCTGGCCATCCCGCGCCGGCGCAGTTCCCCACGCGTGGGGGTGTCCGTCAATCCTCCCGCACGTCCACGATCTCAATGCCCTCGAGCTGTTGGATCTCCTGCACGAGCGCGTCTTTGTCCACGTGGCGCACCTTGACCAACAGCCACCATTTGTCGGGGTCGTCCGTGGGATAGGTGCCCAGCGCGCCGATGTAGCCGTCCAGCTTGGCGATGGCATTCGTCACGCGCGCCAACTGCCCCTCGCAGTCCGGGATGCGTAGGGTCATGCGGACGCCCGGCTCCCGGGCCCCCAGCAGTTCCACCATCATGCGCATCAGGTCAATGTCGGTGATGATGCCCACCAGGCGGTTGCCGCGCATGACCGGCAGGCAGCCGATCTTCTTTTCCAGCATGATGCGAGCGGCCTTCTCAATGGGCGTATCTTCCGTGGTGGTAATGACATCGCGCACCATGGCCTGTTCGACTTTGATCTTGTTCAGCTCGTAGTTCAGCTCCCAGATGCTGAGGGTGGTCAGCTTGGAGGGCATGACCTCCTGCAGGCTGGTGCGGGTGATAAGTCCCACCAGCTCGCCCTTGGTGTTGACCACGGGCAGGTGGCGGATGTTATTCTCTTTCATTACCCGTTGGGCTTCGTAGACCGGTCGGTCAGGGGTGATCGTCACTGGATGGGCCGTCATTTCGATTCGGACAAACATGGCACAACCTCCTTAAGGAATTGGGAGCATCAGGACTGGCCTTTGGTACTGCTCGCCGGCTGAAGCCGGGCGTGCGCGTTGGCGCGCAGACCCGGCAGGTATAGGGAGACGACGCCGGCAATGACCAATATCGCACCGACAATTTGCAGCCATTCCAGGCGTTCGCCCAGGAAAATATAGGCATATACCGCCCCAAACACCACTTCGGAGATGGCGACGATGGCGGCGATGCTGGCCGGCAGGTAGCGCAAGCCGAGCGTGTAAATGCTGAAGGAAACGATGGTGGGCAGTGCGATGAGCGCAATGAACCACCAGCGTGCCGGCGTCATCAGCGGCCACGGCCCCGGTGCCAGGAACTGCAGTGGGAACAACACCAGCATACCAAAACCAAAGCCATATGTCAAGATTGTCCAGGTGGAGTATTTGCCGGCGACCTTCTTCCCGAACAGGCTGAAACTGCCATAGGTGATGGCGCTCCCCAGCCCGATCAACGCCCCCAACCAGGTGACCGATGCCTGCCCCAATATATCCACTCGCGCCACCAGCACACAGCCTACGAAGGTGATGACGATAGCTATGATTTTGATGGCATCTATGGATTCGCGCCACAGGAACCAGGCCATGACGGTGACGAAGGCCGGCGCGGCCTCCTGCAGGACCGTGGCGACTGCCACCCCATTGGTCCACACGCTCAGGTTCCAGAGCACATGGAACGTGCCGATGCTGAACGCGCCCAAGCCGATCAGCGCCGGCAGGTCGCGCCGCTCCACCCGGAGCATCGCCGGCTTCAGGACAGCCAGCCCGATGAACAAGCACAAGAAGGTAGTCAGGTCCCGCCAGAACGCCAGCGCCAGGGCGGAGATGGGGACCATACGCACAATGAAGGTGAGGAACAGTCCTGAGGTACCCCAGCCGGCGGTGGCGAGGATGACCAGAAAATAACCGAGCGCCCGGCGGTCAGCCGATGGTGGTGATTTCGATTCCGACATAATCTCAGCTCTACATTGCTCTCTGCGTTGATGTGAACCCTACCGGGTTCAGATCACTTCCTTGACCGTCTGCTGGAACTCCAGGATGTGCTGGCGCATGAGGCGCTCCGCCTCGGCGGCGTCGCGCCGCAGGACGGCCTGGATGATTTCCTGGTGGCTCTGGAGGTTGACCTCCGACGGCCGCACGCGCCCCAGCGTGTAATACCACAGCCGGCGCGCCAGATCGTAGAAGCGCTCCACCTCTACTGAGAGGAAGGCGTTGTGCGCCGCGCCGGCCAGCGCCAGATGAATCTCGCGGTCCAGCTCCAGACGCTCCCGGGTCGGCAGTGTCTGAAGCTCGTTGCCGGCGAGCCGCTCGTGATACTTGCGCAGGCGCACCATGTCCTCCGAATTGGCCCGCTCGCAGGCCAGCCGCATGGCTAATCCTTCCAGCTCCAGGCGCACCTCAATGACCTGCTGAAGGTCCGTGATGGAGATGGAGGCCACGAAAATGCCGCGGCGCGGCACCGTCACCACCAGCTTCTCCGCCTCCAGCAGTTTCAGCGCCTCGCGAATGGGTGTGCGGCCAATGCCCAGCTCCTGCATCAGCTCCGCGTCCTGGATCACCGAGCCAGGGGCCAGTTCCAACGTGATGATCTTCTCTTTGATGGCTCGATAGGCTCTGGCGGCATCCGTAGGCATGGTGTCGTCCCCTCTAGAGCTGGTATTAATGTCCGCTGAGGAAGCTGGCGCTCGGATGATAGATCCCCTCGGCGTAGCGGGTTGGCCGTAAGAGATTTTCCTCGGGCTTCATCTGGCCGGTGATGAGCATCGCTACCCGCCGGCCGGCTTCCGGCGAGAGCATAACGCCGGCCCAGTAGCCGCAGTTCAGGTAGAAGCCCGGCACTTCCGGCACCGGCCCGATGAGCGGCTGATTGTCCGGTGTGTACACGTACTGGCCGGCGCTGACATGCACCTCCTCGCGCCTTAACCGCTCGGCGATGCCCTCCCAGAACGGCGACAGCCGCATGACTTTTTCCAGCACGATGGCCGGGAAGTCCCAGTCCACCGGCAGGGTCTCCGCCGGCTCGCTGGGCGGCTCCTCGGGGTCCACCCATCCCAACAAGGCGCCCCCCACTTCCGGCCGCCAGTAGGCCTCGTTGACCAGGTCCACGGTGAAGGGGGCGTCCTGGGGGATTTCCGGCTGGGGCGCGATGAAGACCTTCTGCCGGCGTACTGGCGTCAAGGGCAGGTCCAGCCCCACCATTTTCCCGACCACGCCGGCGAAGGGGCCGGCGGCATTGACCACGATGCGGGTGGAAATGGTGCCGCGCGTCGTCTCCACCGCCTTGACCCCCTGCGCGTCCACCTGGATGCCGATGGCCTTGGTGGAGATGAGGAACTTGGCCGTGCTCCCCTTGGCGAAGCCCTGGGTGACCTCGTGGGTGGAGAGCCAGCCGTCGTTCTGGCGGAACGTGGCGCCCACCACTGTCGGCGCGACGAAGGGGAAGCGCCGGCGCACCTCATCGCCGGTCAGGAACTCGGCATCGGTCACGCCGTAGGCATGATACTGCTGGACGGCCTTCTGCAGGGCGTCCAGCATCCCTTCGTCATCGGTCATGAACAGATAGCCCTGATGATGGATGGAGATGTCATAGCCCGGGATGCCGATGATATCGGCAAAGTTATCGAATATCTCGATGCTGGGCTTGGCCAGTTCCACCAGGGGCTTTTCCAGGAACTGGGCGCGGAAGCATTCCACGGAATTGGGCGTGGTGAGGGTGGAGAGGCCGTCGCGCATCTCGACCAGGACCGTGTCCAGGCCGGCGCGCGAGACCCAGAACGCCGTTGCTACCCCCACAATGCCCCCGCCGATGACCACCACATCCGCCGTCTTCGGGAAATCTGCCTCCGTTGGCACGTAAATCTGTCCCATAGCATGCTCTCCTGGTTAGCCGCCCTTGGCGCGGCGCTGGATCCGTCTGGCGATGGTGCTGTACAACTGCGCCGCCCCGCCGGGGTAGAAGATCATGACGATGATGAGCAGGACGCCGTAAATCACCATATGCAGGCCGGGCAGTTGGGAAAGGTTGGAGCGCAGGTACTCGATGAAGAAGACGAAGGGGAAGGCCACTGCGGCGCCGCCCCACATACTGCCGCGCCCGCCGATGTAGGCCAGGGCGAGCACTTCCACCGTCTTAGAGGTGTGCATCACGGTTCGGGGCGTCAGACTGCCGATGTAGTGGGCGTAGAAGCCGCCCAGCAGGCCGGCGAACACGCAGGAAAGGGTGAAGTTGATGACGCGGTAGCGGGTTGGGTTGATGCCCGAGGCGCGCGCCGCGTCGATGTTCTGCCCGATGGCGCGGAAGGCCAGGCCCATATGGGAGTTGGTCACCAGGCGCAGGCAGATGTAGGTGAGCAGTAACATGCCCAGCGCCACATAATAGTACGGCAGGTTATTCGTCGTGTTTAACAGCGGCGGCGGGGCAAAACCCAGCGAGCCGCGCGTGAGCTTGGGCATGTTGGTTGCCAAGCCCATCAGGGCGATGCCCACAAACCAGGCCATGACCGCGGCGAAGATGCCGCGCAGGCGCAGGGTCAGCATGCCCAGCAGGAAGCCGATCAGGCCGGCGGCCAGCGCGCCGATCCAGATGGTCAGCCAGGGGGGCAGGCCGGGCTGGACGATGAGGATGGGGAGGGTGTTGGAGAGCACCGCCGAGGTGTACGCGCCCACGCCCAGAATGGCGGCGAAGCCGAAGTTGACGACGTTGATATAGCCGGCGGTGAAGTCAAAGGCCACCGCCTGCGCCCCCAGGAAGGCCCCCATCACCAGCCAGCGCATGATATGTTCCTGGTTGAACGGCGGGACCAGCGGGAGCAGGGCGATGATGATGAAGGCCACTACTCCGAGGGGAGAAAAGCCGATGCGCGCCAGCACCGCCTTAATCCCTTCCCACAGCCCGCCGGAGACGCGTTCTGCCTGGGTTACCGTGCGTTCCATGCTCATAGTTACTGCTCCTGGATTCCCTTGACTTCACTGCCGAAGATGCCGTTGGGGACCAGCAACAACACCAGGATCATCACCACCACCGGCACCACATCCTCATAGGACACGCCGAAGAACTGCTGGGTCAGCGTCTGCAGGACCGCCACGATGAAGCCGCCCACGATGGCCCCCTGCACGTTGCCCAATCCCACCAGCATGACCACGTACCAGGCGAAGTAGAGGGGTTTCAATCCGACGGTGGGATAGGCGGGGAACATGAACAGCAGGGAAGCGCCGGCCAGCGCCGCCATGGCAGTCGCCAGCGCAAAGGTGAGCGTGTAAATGAAGTTCAGGTTGATGCCCACCATCTCGGCGCCCATCTCATCCTGCGCGACGGCGCGGATGGCGCGCCCGGTGCGCGTGTTGCTGAGAAATATCCAGAAGGCGACGATGGCGACAATGGCCACCACAAAGGCGGCGATGCGCTCCATGGTCAGGCGGACGCTTCCGATGACGATAGGCGGCACGTTCCAGTAATTGGGCACACCGCGGAAGTTCGGCCCCAGGATGAGGTTGGCGCCGTAGACCAGCACGAACGAGATGCCCACCGTCAGCAGGAAGGTGTTCATCACCCATCCCCGGCGGGTGCGCATGCGCAGGGGGTAGAAGACGAGCTTTTCCATCACGGCGCCGGCCACGAAGCCCACCAGGGCCGCGGCGATCCAGCCGATCAATGGGCCGACCGCGCTGAGGAACGGATTGGGATTATCCCGCAGATAGGCCTGGATCGGGGTGAAGACGAAATACGCGACATATGCCCCGATCATGAAGGAATCGCCGTGGGCGAAGTGCGGGATATTCATCACGCCAAAGACCAGCGCCAGGCCGACGGCCATCAGCGCCCACATGCCGCCGGTGACGATGGTGTTGATCAGTTGGGAGGGGCCGGCGAAGATGCCGATGATGACCAGAAATCCCAGGGTCATGGCGATGACGATCCACGCCGCCGGCCGGGCGCGCATATTCAGCATGACCCTTTCCAAAAACGAAGGTTGAACCCGTGTGGCTTCCATCCTTACCCTTCCTCACGTGGAATGATGGACCGGGCATTAAATACCCATATAGGCCACCCGCACATGCTCATTGTTCATGAGCTCCTTGCTGGGCCCTTCCAGCACGATCTTCCCCTGCTCCATGACGTAGCCGCGATCGGTGATGCGCAGGGTGCTGGGGACGTTCTGCTCCACCAGGAGGATGGTGACGCCCTCCTTCCGCAGGGTTTGGAGCGCCTCGAAGACGGTGACCACCACCTGCGGCGCCAATCCCAGTGACGGCTCATCCACCAGCAGGAGTTTGGGCATGGACATCATGCCGCGGGCGATGGCCAGCATCTTGCGTTCGCCGCCGCTCATGGTGCCGGCCAACTGCCGCTCGCGCTCTTTCAGCCGGGGGAAGAGGCTGTAGACGAAGTCCAGCGCCTGCAGTTGCTTTTTCTTGTCCAGCACCCGATATGCCCCCAGCAGGAGGTTCTCGCGCACCGACATGTTGGTGAAGAGGTTCAGCGATTCGGAGACGAAGCTGATGCCCATCTGGCTGATCTGATACGCCGGCGTTTTGGCGATGGACTGGCCCTCGAAACGGATGTCGCCGGCGGTCGGCTTCAAAAAGCCGGCGATGGTGCGCAGGGTGGTGGTCTTGCCGGCGCCGTTGGCGCCCAGCAAACACACGAATTCCCCCTTCTCCACCTTCAGGGATACATCCCACAGCACCTGCAGGAAGCCGTATCCCGCATTGATATGTTCCACTTCCAGTAATGCCGCCATCCTCTATGCTCCTTCATGCCAGATACATGGACGGGGAGCTACAGCTCATGCTCGACGCCCAGGTAAGCCTCCAGCACCTTGGGGTCTTGCGAGACCTCGAGGGTCGGGCCTTCGGCGATCTTCGTCCCGTAATGGATCACCGCCAGGCGGTCGCACAGGCCCATGATGACGCGCATGATGTGCTCGACCATGAAGATGGTCACGCCGGAATCGCGAATGCGGCGGATAATTTCCATGAGGTCGCCCAGCTCGCCGGTGGTGAGGCCGGCCGCCAGCTCATCCAGGAGCAGGAGCTTGGGCCGGCAGGCCAGCGCCCGCGCCAGGTCCAGCCGCTTGAGCTGGACCGTGTTCAACTGCTCCGCCGGCGTGTGCGGGTCCACCGGGAACTCCACGAACTCCAGCAGTTCCAGGGCCACTTTCTCGGGCGGTTTGCCCCAGTGATAATCCGAGCCGAAAATCACTCCCACCATGACGTTCTCCAGCGCGGTCAGGCGCGGGAAGGGCTGGGAGATCTGGAAGGTGCGCGACATGCCCTTGCGGCACATGACGTCCGCCGGCAGGCCGGTCGTCTCCTCGCCGGCGAAGAAGACACGTCCGGAGGTAGGAGGATAGGTGCCGGTAATGCAGTTGATGAAGGTCGTTTTGCCGGCGCCGTTGGGGCCGATCAGCCCGAATATCTCCCCCTCATAGACCTTCAGGGAGACATGGTTGACAGCCGTCAACCCCCCGAAGTTTTTCGCCAGTTCTTGGGTTTCCAGGATCACCATACTTTCCCACCTTTGCGGTTGTGGAATCACCGTGGGCCGGCGCATGCCGGCCGCTGGGCAAATATCCATGGGGGGTGAGGGAATCCCCCACCCCCCGCTTCTTCTGTCTGCGTCCTGGGTTACGGCTTGGGTTTCAGCGGCTGCTCCGCCCATTCCGGCGGGAAGATGACCTTGCCCACGCCGTCAAAGTACTGGAGCACCGGGAAGATGTAGTACCCCTGACCAACCACCGGGTCGGGGATCGTCTCCGGCGTGTCCTTGTACTCCTTCATG
>Ga0080004_1122948_pt1 | contig 30773 bp, 24 predicted proteins | sample WasSprMetagenome_FD_69207 | JGI IMG/M metagenome (GOLD analysis project Ga0080004, IMG submission 69207) | Sulfidic aquatic microbial communities from Washburn Spring, Yellowstone National Park, USA - WS (SPADES assembly) (version 2) | ecosystem: Environmental > Aquatic > Thermal springs > Hot... | reverse complement strand
CTACTTCCAAGCGTAAGTTTTTCTATTAAAATTTATGACACCACAATTCCCGGTTATTCTGCTGGTAATTATATTATGTTTCGGGCAAATGTAACTGATATTAATGGAAATCAAACTACATCACCACTAGGTTTTTATTTTATTGTAAATGAGACTAGCACCACGAGAGTACTAATCGTTGACCCCCATGTTAAGCTTTGGATCTTCCAGACAAATATAAGACAATTCACTGAAGAACTTAAAAATTATTATGATTACCAAGTCCCAGAAGATATGATTAGCAAGATGATTGTGATTAATAAAATTGTTGATATCATTAAAAAATATAGTATCACACCATTCCATTACTGGAATCTCTTAGGCAAGTACTATAATCTTTACATCGCATGGCCCAATGAAGTCAACAATCTTCTTAAGAATCAAACAGAAGGAGGCTTCGAACCCCATACAATTATCTTAAGCAATCTGTTCCTTGGTCCCAATAACACTAACACATTAAACTGGGATCTTAAAGATTTAAATGTTCTTGATAACCTAGTAAACTACATAAAAGAACACCACGCAGGTTTAATCGCCACTCATGGCACAATCAGCGATTGGATAGTCTGGACCACAGACCAACATTATAAAGTTGGAAGCAGAGGACACGTTGGCAATTCCTTAGATGATATTAACATATCCAATGAAACCACAATAGCAGCACTTTTAGGACTACCCCAATTAGCACTATGGGAACTTCTCCGAGACACCATCGCACATACACTTTACTCAAACCCTGAAACAAAACCTCTAGGACAAATGATAGGATCAATACCACTCCAAGTTCCTTACGTACCATTTAATGGTTCTATGCACCTCACACCTGAAGGAAAAACCCTCGAATGGAATATCCCACAAAACTTCACCATTCAGATGCCTAGCATATACAATGAATTTGGATTTAATGCTTATACCCAAGTTGGTTGGCAACTCGCAATGCCCAGAACATTAGCATATATCACGTGGTCAAGAACACAAGAAACAGCTCCCTTAGCAGGAAAATTATATGATAAGATTTCTAAATTTATGGAAAATATTACGCAAGGAGCTTATCACTCAGAAAAGATAATTTATGACATGAACTCATCATTAACATGGGCACTCCGCAACTTCTATAAATCTATAATTAGCGCAAACATTTCTGACACTAAACTTAGTATAATCATTAACATTAATGGCATAAATAAAACATTAACCATCGACATTAGCAAAGCTTATAAACAATTACTACAACTAATACCAGTAAAACTCTTAGCAATCTCAAACGATGGACTCGCAGGAATAATAACATATGATAAATACTGGACCTCAGACGGATACCGCTCCGTATACTTCACATTCGAACCCGAAAACATAAACAATACCATAACAACAAAACTCCTAACACAAGCCATCCAATGGACAAAACAATGGAAATACGAAAACATAACAGAACTCCTTAAAAACACAATCCGAGCAGATAAAACTATAATCAAAAAATTCCTCGAAATTAACAACAAAACACCAGGCAATAGCATACTCTCAAAACCCCTACTACTTAATGAAGAAGGACACAACATCATAAACATCACATCAGACAAAGGCCTCCTACACCTAATAATACTACACCCCACATCAGACAAAATTAACACAACAATAAACGGCAACACAACCATCAACAAAATTATTACCACAAACCACACAACAGAAATACACATCAAAATTCATACAAAAGGAAACATAACAATCTCAATCAACGCAGACCCTAACTCAAGCATAAACCCCGCCTACATAGAAATAAAATTCGAAACACCCCAAACAACAACCACCCCTACCACAACTACGACCAAAACAACCACTCAAACAACAATAACACCAACCACAACAACTCAAACAACTACCACATCACCTACCATAACCCAAACAACCACTACACCAGCAACATTAACAACTACAACAACACCCATAATAACACCTTCACCTACCACAACCACACAAAAACTAACAACTACAACAACACCTACAACTACCACACTATCAACAACCCCCAGCCCAATCACTCTAACTGGTCCATTAGTCTTCATAATCGCTATAATAATAGGAATAATACTCTTCATAATAATTAGAAAACACAAATAACCAAACAATTTTCACTTACAAAAATCAGATAAACCAGACCTGCTCTACTATTAGAAACCATATGCTACACCTCAGCACATGAATATATGGTTTTAAAGAGTCATGTAAAAAGATATATGCTTTGGATATTATTGCTGTAAGTATGAGTAAGGAAAGTAAGGTTATTAGTAGGAATGTTGTGCTTACACTTTCAATCATTATAATTATTCTAGTAGCTTTATTGAGCTTATCCTACTACAATTTCACATCATTAATTAATACAAAAGATGCACAAATCTCCTCATTAACTTCAGAAGTGGCAAGTTTAACAAACGAGAAGAACAATCTTCAAAACCAACTAAACAGCCTCAATAATGAGAAAACAAAATTACAAGAAGAAATAAACAACTTAACAAACGAGAAAAAAGCCCTAGAAGATAAAATAACATCACTACAAAATCAGATAACAGCATTGCAAGGAGAAATAAATGAATTAAAAGCCATCATAAACCTACAAAAGAATACAATCCTCGAAAAGGATAAGACTGTAAACTTACCCACAAGACATTATATAACGCTCCAATATAATACACCCTATACAGGTTACATAAGGATTACGTTCACAGCATCCGGAGGTGTACTTTTCTGGGTTGGAAACAGTTTTACAGGTGAATACTATTACCGTTATCCCTCAAACGCCACTACTGCAGTAAGTGGAAGTTTTATTGTTCCTATCCTCCCAGGCATAACATACATTTACATAGAAAATCCAGCATGGCTCTCAGGAGTAACTGTTACCCTTACAATCGAGTATACATATTAAAAAATACTAGAGTTAAGGAGAAATAGGAGATGACAAGTAATGATAAGGTGATAATGTTCAAAATTTCAGAAATTAAAGTGATAATGGGAGAGTCAGGGATTAAAAAGTAATTCCTGCTATCCTGATCACCATTTCATGAAACAAATTGATGAACCAGAATAATCCTTATTTTGCTTTCTCTCGGACTATAAGAAAAACTAAAAACCTTACCAGCATGTTCAAACCATGCAACACAACATTATCAATAACCAAAAATATAACATCAAAAAACATGACAATTTATGAGAAAATTACCATTTCAACAAAAATCATAAACAACAAAGTCTGACAACTCAGCATACTCACACCCCAAGCTATCAGCCCATAATTAAACTTTACAAATAATCTTTCTCATCAATCGAACAATATCAGAAACAAAAACTGAAAATTAATGTTAACTAACCAACAAAACTTCATTAAAAATCCCAACAACTAAAACAAAAAATCAAACCACAACTTTAACACCACAAGAAAATCACATTCTAAAAAAGCGAATAATAAAAAATAAACGCAAAATAATGAAAAAACATCAAACATACATAAAACAACCCATGAAAACACATTCTAGAAAAACGAATCAACAAAAGAACTATAACATTTATAAGCCTGTACGCACAATAAATTTTGCCCTAGAGGTGAAAAAACCCATGAAAACACATAAGAAAATAAACACCAAACTACTATCCACACTACTAATACTACTCATGATAACACCAGCACTCTTCACAACACTCTCAACAATACCAGTATACGCATCAACAGGACAACCAAAACTAGCATCCGTGAATAATATAGCGTCACCTACTACTGTAAATGTTGCATCAGCTAATGTTACTGTTCAAGCAGGAACAGCATCAGTTAGTGCAGTTGATAAAGATACTACTAAAGGTGGATATTTTGCAATAGTGTTTGGTGTGAAATCGACGACCGGACCGTCGTGGTATGTTACATTCTCAGGTTCACAATTCCAATTATACATTAGCCCAGATGGGTTCTCATACATAAATAAAACAACAGATATACAATTTGGTCCTGTATTTAATGTAGTCGATCTTACTGGAACATACAAACAAGTTGGAACTACTGGTTATTACATCGGAAATGCAACAACTACTGGTTATTACATTGTTGCAGGTCCAATTCCAATTAATATTTCACAAGATTATAAGTATATCAAAATTTTTGATGGACAGATGACAGCAGTAGCCGTAAGTATACAAACAGTAATAGTTACACCAGGATTAAGCATTACACCATCTAAAGGTGGTGCAGGAACACCAGTTACAATACAAGGTGGAGGATTCCCCAAAAACACAATAATTAATATAAACTACACATATGTTATACCACCTATAACATTTAAAGGCGTGTTAATAACTAATGTTGGTAAGAATGTAAGTACAGGGCCTGGTTACTTCAGTGTAGGTGCAACAATGGTTGATACTAAGCAAGACTATACTGGATCAGGAGCGCCAACATCGTATACATCTGTAACGTTAACTGCTGTTAATGCATCACAACCATCGCAATCATTTGCTTCTACTACTTTCAATGAATATCCCAGGTATTTTGTCCAGATTAAAAGTTTTGATCCCTATGGAAATCCTGTAGGAACTCCTGTAGGTCCGGGTGGTAATAGTACACTAAGCATTAATGCATATGTGTCTGGTACTATTATAGTTTCTGGTAAGTATTTCTATGCTAATAAGCCAGTAAGCTTATATGTAGATAGCACACTTCTTAAAACAGAATATAAGGTAAATGCGACTGGATTCTTCAATACAACATTCACAGTACCAATATTAGCTAAGAAATCATATACCATTACGGTACTTGATGGCAATAATGTTCCATATTACTTTAAATTAAACGTGCTACCAACATTATTACTCTCACCAACTAAAGGTCCAGTCGGCACACTTGTCACAGCCACAGCATACGGGTTTACAGCAAATAGTGCAGTATACCTATATTGGAAGGATATTGCTCTCAACGATACAATAGAATATATGTGGCTTTTCAATGCAACAACAGGTGCTGATGGCACATTTAACATTACTGTAACATTTAATGTACCTCACACATACGGTGGAGCACACGGCGTAAATGTTACTTTAGTATATCAAGGTCGAACATTAACTCCATCACCTACTCCATCACTTAGTAACGTGATTGCCAATGCCACGTTTACAGTTCTTCCAGCTTTCACTATTACGCCTTCTGCGTTTAGCAATAATGGAGTATCAGTAAGTGTGATTGGTACTGGTCTTGATCCAACAGTATCTTATAATTTTACTATTGACCATTCATGGTTATATCCAAAAGTTCAAGGTAATAGTACTGGTGATTTCAAATTTACGTTTGTTGCTGCTGGCTTTAGACCTGGCCTGCATGTCGTAGAACTTTATAAAGGAGCAATTGGTTCTGGCTACTATGCACCTGTTGCTAATGTGACATTCTTTGTAACTGCTGATGGTGATGTGATTGCTGGTCAGTTTGCTAGTATACTGGCGCAGTTGAGTGGTGTGAGTGCTCAGTTAAGTAATATGAATGCTGTGCTTACGCAGGTTGCTGGTGATGTTGCTGTGATAAAGACTGATAGTGGTTATGTTAGGGTTAAGGTTGATGATTTGATGGCACTGCTTTCTGGTGTGAATGCTACTGTGTCAACTGTTGCTAGTGATGTTAGTGGGGTTAAGAGTGATGTTGCTGTGATAAAGAGTAATGTTGGGACTATAATGACTAGTGTTAATAATCTTGCGTTCTTATTGAATGCTGTTGGTGCTAGGATTGTTTCTATTCAGAATGATACTGCTACTTTAAAGACTAATGTTGGGACTATAATGGCTACATTACCTGCGTTGAACGCAAGCATTACTGCTGTTGGTAATAATGTTGTGGCGATTAAGACTAGTGTTGGTACTTTACAGGGTACTGTGACTGATGTTAAGAATGGTGTTGCTACGATAAGCACTGATGTTGGCACGATTAAGGCTGATGTGAGCACTATTAAGGGTAATGTTAGTGCTTTGCAGAGTAGTGTGAAGGCTGCTCAGGATGCTGCGTCTGCTGCTAATAGTAATGCTGCGAGCGCGAGTTCGACTGCGCAGACTACGATGTGGCTTGTTGTGCTAACGTTCATAATATCTCTAGTGTCTCTAGTGTTTATCTTTAGAAGGAAGTGAACTTAATAAAAATAAATTTCTTTTTTTATTTTTTATTTATTCTGTTGGGGTGAATGTTTTTGTTTGTGGTAATGTTTAATATTGTGGTGTTGTTTTAATGTATGGGATGGGGGTTTCTAAGTTTATTGATGTGGTTTTGTTGGTGTGTCTTGTTTTCTTATCGTTTAATCCTTTTGTTATGGGGTTCAATGTGAGGGGTAATGGTTTGGTTTTTAGGGATGATGTTAATGGTTTTGGGTATTTTTCTCGTGGTGAGGATGTGAGTGTGTTGGTTGAGGTTAATGATTTGATTGTTAAGGTGGGGAGTATTATTGATCGTGTGAGGAATCTTGTTGTGAGTGCTCGTGTTGCGCGTGTGTCTGGTGTTGAAGATGTGGAGAGAATGCTGGATAATGCTACTTCGTTGTATTTGTTGGGTGTTAATCTTTTTCTTTCTAAGGATTATAATGGGAGTGTGTATTATCTTCGTGAGGCTGGTGTTGTTGCGTCTGATGCTTGGAATGCTGGGATTGGTTTGGTTTATGGTTATTTGAGTGTGAGGCTTGATGCCGATGTTTCGTTGGTTAATGTTCTTAGTGTGTGGGTTTTGAATGCTTCTAATGTTGTGAATTTTTCTAGTTATGTTTCTGGTTTGGGTCTTGTGAGGGGTTATTTTGATAGGGCTGTTGAGGAGTTTAGGTTTTATTCTCCTGTTAATAGGTCTACTAGTGATCATCTTGCTAGTGCTTTGCTTTATTATGCTTATGGTCGTAGTGTTTTGAATGGTTTGGTTGTGGTGTTGTCGGATTATGTTGGTAATTTTGTTAATGGTCTGAGGTATAATGCTAGTGTTGTGTTGTCTGGTTTTGAGTTGGAGGTTAGGAGGGTTTCTGAGTATGGTATTATGATTCCTGATAATGTGAGTTTGTTGTTGGGGAGGGCTAGGGAGGAGTTTTCTCTTGGTGATCGTGCGTATTCTGGTGTGAATGGGTCTGATGTGGGTTCTTGGGGTGGTTATTTGACTGCTATTATTAATTATCGTTTGGTGGTTGGTGATGTGTATCGTGCTGATTTGTTGCTTCGTGAGCATCTTAGGGGTGTGGCTGTTGGTATTATTGAGGATGCTTCAAGGTCTTTGGCTCGTATGTATAATATTCCTGGTGCGTCAATTAATGATTTGAATGGTGTGAGGGTAAGGTTGAATGATTTGAGTAGGAGTTTGGGTTCTGCTGTGAGTGTTGATGATTTGCTTGATATAATTAATCGGGCTAGGTTTGAGTTAAATGCTATTAATGTTGTGAGGGGTGCTCTGGAGTCTTTGGCTGATGCGTATAATGTGCCTGGTGTGTCTGTTAATGATTTGAATGGTGTGAGGGTGAGGTTAAATGGTTTACAAAAGGCTTTGGGTTCTGCTGTGAGTGTTGATGATTTGGTTGGTGTGATAGATGAGGGTAGGGTTATTAAGAGTGATATAGGGTATATTGTTAGTCAGGCTAAGAGTACTGTTACTAGTGATGTGACTAATGTTGTTATGTCTTTGTTGGTGGTTTTTATTGTTATCTCTCTTATTTTTGGTTTGGTCATGGTTGATAGGAGGTCTGTTAAGGTTAAAGGTTAGTGTCTTTCATGTAATAGGTATCTTCGGATAATTTAATGGATTGTGGTTAATATTTTGGAGTTTTAATATGTTAAAATTCTTTTTTAGGGATTAAATATCTCTCTTTTGTTTGAAGATCTTTTGGTACTAATGAGTGTTTTTGTGTGATTTAATTGTTAAGATGATGGGTTTTGTTGGTGTTGTTGAAGTTTTAGGTTTTCTTGTTGGGTGAAGGTAATTTTTGTGAGTTGTTGTGTTAAGTTTAAGTGTGTTTTTAGAATTTTAATTGGGGGGATGGGTGGTGTTTGGATGGATTGTTAAAAATGTTGTTTTGAGGTGGAGGTGGTTGATTGTTTTTTGGGTTATTATTGTTTTGTTGTCGGTTCCTATTTCAACTAGATTAGATTCTGTGCTTTCTTATAGTATTGGTTCGTTTCTGCCGTCATCTTCTGAGAGTGTTGTTGCTAATAATATTATAGAGAGGGAGTTTGGTGGGGGTGCGGGTGGTCAGTTTGTGATAGTTATAAATGGGTCTGATGTTCGTTCTCAGGATGTTGAAATGTTTCTTGTGCAGCTTAATGATGGGTTGGGTAGGAATGTTTCGGTGGATTCGTTATATTCTGCTTATTTAAAAGTTCTTGAGAGGTATTTTGATGTGATGAATAAGACAATTAATGATGTGAGGTTGAAGTTAAGGGGTGATGTGATTTTATTTCATGAGAGGGCGTATGGTTTGAAGCGTAATATAACGTTGTTGGTTAATTATATGGGTGATTTTAGGGATCGTGTGAATAGGACTGTTGAATTGGTTTACATGGCTCCGTCGCTTTATACTTCTACATGGGTGAGGGTATTGTCGCAAGAGGTTTATGTGAATGCTTCGCAGAATATATATGTTGTAAATGGTAAGGTGAATAGTATTGTTAGGTCAATGTTGATTGGTGTGTTAAATCTCACTAATCCAAGTGCAAGATTAATCGTTTCTTATTATGATGCATTTACTTATGCGTGGAATAAAACGTTTCCACCTGTTAAGATTACTGACCCATTAGTCATTAATCCTTCGCCAGCAATTAGGGCGCAGGGTATCATAAATGGTTTGGTTAATAGGACATTTTTCCCGAGTGTAATACAGAATAGGACAGAGTTAGAGTTTATTAAAACGGTGGCAAGGAATTTTAATATTACGAATTGGAATAATAGTACACTGCTTAAGCAATTTGTGATAAATTATGTTTATGAGAGTTTGCATGGTTCGTTAAGTAAGGATGTGTTATTAGAGCTTTACCCAACTGATCATGTAACTGATGAACAAATTACAAAGGTTCTTATACAATTATTAGAGCAAGAGCTTCCTGCGAATATGACAAAGTACATAAGCTCTATAATTGAGCTTGGACCAACACCTACTAATGCTCAAATAGATGGGCTCGTTAATAATATAATTAATCAGTTGAAAGAGAATATAACGGCAGCGTATCCTAAGCCCACTTATCCAAATTCTATACCAGCAAGTATCTATCATAGGTATGTGAGTCATAATAATAGAACGATGCTTGTTTATGTAACATACAGGACTTATAATACGACTGATGAGATAGAGCTTACGAAAAATTTAAGATCAGAGGTGCATGATTTAAGTCAAAAACTTAACTTAAACTATTCTATCTATGTTTCGGGTGCAACAGCATTATCGGCGGATCTGCGTTCATCAGCACAAAATGATGTTAAATACATAGATATGATAACAGTATTACTCGTGATAGTATTATTAATACTGTCCTTTCTCTCGCCAATTACTCCGCTTGTGTCATTATTTATAGTTGGGTCAATGTTAATGGTTTCTCAACTTGCAGTATATCTTTTAGCACAGTATGTTATTAGTATATACTTCATAGTTAGACCAATGCTTACTGTCGTGATTATGGGTGCTGGAACGGATTATACAATTTACATGATCTACAGGTTCTATGAGGAGAGGCTAAAGAATAGTACGAAAAATGATGCTATAAAAACAGCGTTAAAGTTTGGTGGTGAAGCAGTTGCAACAAGTGCGATGACGGTAATAATAGGTTTTAGCAGTCTCATGCTAAGCAATATAGGAATTTTAAAAAGTATTGGATTATCATTATCCATAGCAATCCTAATAGCGTTGATAATTTCATTAACATTCACACCAAGCATTTTAATGCTTCTAGGGGATAAGCTTTTCTGGCCAAGCAAAATCACTAACAGAGGTAATAGAAGTACGCTCAGATCAAAATACCTTAAAAAACTTGCCACAACAGCAGTAAGAAAACCTAGAAAAGTCCTCCTCATATTTCTATTGATCACGCTCATTTTCATAATACCATTACTTAATTTTCACAGAGATTACAGAGAAATTGATATGCTTCCAAACACGGAGGCAAAAGTTGGTTTTATGACGATAGAGCAAAACTTTGGTACGGAGGTGACAAGTCCAAACATACTCATAATCAAAGCACCTCAAATAATCCTTTACAACAACACATTAAACCAAACTGCATATCAAACACTTGAAGACATAATAAACGCGTTAAAAAACGTGAGTGGTATAGAATCAATAAAAGGTTTCACTAGACCAAACGGAACTTATATAGAACCAAGGAGCATAACAAATAATACCCTCATGCTAATTAAACAATATATAGGAAAGGATAATCAAACACTACTTTACACCTTTACAATAAACGCTACACCATCCTCCCCAGAAGCATTCAACATAATAAATAATATGCGTGATGCATTAAAAAAGCTAGAGAAAGAATATCCAGGTTACAAGTTTTACATAACGGGTGAAACAGCGGAAACAATGGATATAACTGGTAGTCTTGATAGAGACTTCTTTAATTACATGATACCCTTCGCATTAACTGGAATTTATATAGTACTCTTATTAGCGCTCAGGTCAATACTCACACCATTAAGATTGATATTAACAATACTAATGAGCATCGTATGGACATTAGGAATCATTGCTCTCTTAATACAAACATATCTTTCATTACCAATATACTGGGCATTGCCAATCTTTCTCTTCATGTCAATCATAGGATTAGGAATAGATTATGACATATTCCTAGTCACAAGAACTAGGGAGGAAGTAATGAAAGGTGCCTCGGACGAGGAAGCAGTAGTAACATCAGTAGAAACAACGGGCATAGCGATCACAATATGCGGAATGATAATGGCATCAGCATTCGCAACATTACTTATCTCATCAGTACTCATGCTAAGAGAAATAGGATTTGCACTATCACTAGCAGTAACACTAGACGCATTCATAGTGAGAATATTATTAGTGCCCAGCATAATGGTGCTCATGAAAAAATGGAACTGGTGGTTACCAAAAATAAAAAAATAACGCTCTTAAATAAAATGGATAAAAAACCACGGTATCGGAAACAAGAACTGAAAGAGAACATTCGAAATAAACGTATTAATAGCAATATACTTTGAACTCTCTCGTAGAGGACTTGCATATGTTTAATGAGAAAACTTCCAATTTTATTGTAGAGAGTATTAAAGAGGAATGTTTCTGTTGTTATTGGTTGTTTTAAGCTCCAGCCGTGGTAGATATCTTGTATCCATCCTCTGTATATAATGTAATTATGTATGTCTTGTGTTGCTGAAGTACGTTTGATGGAACGGAAACGCTAAAAGATGTGAAACTTTTTGACATCAAAGTTACATCGATTTTAAGTAAATATACTATAGTGTTAGATCGAGCATCTATAATCTCTAGCTTTACAAAATGATAAGGCCGATTATCGTGATTGTTTAGTGATAGATATATTGTTGATGAATAGGCCCGTATGTCTGCCTGTAAATCAACGTTTATTGTTTTGCTTGTGGAGCCTTCGATGTAATATGTGGGAAAAAGGAGTGCAAATGTGGAGAAAGCAATGATTGCTAATAGTGTGACGATAACAATCAATAGAACATATTTTGCGAATTTTGACTCGTTGATTTTACGCATTCTGTTTCTCACTCTAATTTATAAAAGTAAAATATATAAGATTTTCCCAAATTTTTAAACCTTTTATTAATAATTAATTAATGTACATATTTTATTGTTGAGTGTGATAATATTATTCTAACATTGCGTAGCATATGTTACTTCAGTTTCAGATCCTTTATTAAATGGTAGAAGGGAAAAGTTAGCTTAACATCTTCAGTTTTGCTCTCTGGTTTGATCATATTATTGTTTGTGCATCATTATAGCGTCGTTTGCTTTTGATTTAAGCCGTAGGTGATATAAAGCTTCATTCTATAAAAATTTGTGTTGAATAATGATATTATGGTTAGGTGTGTTTTTGGGTTTTGAAGTGGTCTAGTATTATTTTTGCTGCTTCTAGTGATTCTGCTTCTTGTGTTTCTGTTGTTTGTGCTCCTATGTGTGGTGTTGCTATTATGTTTGGTAGTGAGAGTAGTTCTATTTCCCATGGTTCTTTTGGTGGTTCTGTGGCGAATACGTCTAGTGCTGCGCCTGCTAGGTGTCCGTTTTTTAGTGCTTCTAGTAGTGCTTTTTCGTCTATGATTTCTCCTCTTGATGTGTTAATTATGTATGCGCCTTTTTTTATGAGTTTTATTTTTTCTGTGTTGATTAGGTTTCGTGTTTCTGGTAGGAGTGGTAGGTGGAGTGTGATTATGTCTCCTGTTGAGAGTGCTTCTTCTAGGTTGTTGGCGAATTCTATGCCTAGGTTTTTGGCTAGTGTTTCTCTGGTTTTGTCTATGTCGTATGTTATTATTCTGGTGTCGAATGCTTTGAGTCTTTTTGCTACTTCGTAGCCTATTCTTCCGAATCCTATGATGCTTACTGTTTTTCCGCGTAGTTCGTGTCCCATGATTTCGTTTTTGCTCCATTTGCCTTGTTTGAGGTCGTAGTAGCCTTTTCCTATGTTTCTTAGTGCGCATATTATTAGTGCGATTGTTAGTTCTGCTACTGAGGTTGATGGTGCTCCTGGTGTGTTGTAGACTGTTATGTTTTTTTCTTTGGCTGTGTTTAGGTCTATGTTGTCTAGTCCTACTCCTGCGCGTATTATGAGTTTGAGTTTGCCTGGGTTTTCTAGGACTTTTTTTGTGATTTTTGTTCTGCCTCTTATGATTATTGCATCATAATCTTTGATGATTTTTGCGAGGTTTGTTTCGTCGAGTCCTAGGTTTATGTTGACGTCTATGTTGTTTTCTTTGAGGAGTTTTATTCCAGCTTCATGGATTTGGTCTGTGATTAAAACTTTAATCATGTTATGCACCGTGTTATTAAATTGTGAGTAAGTATAAATGTTCTTTGTTTCTGTCTTGTTGTATAATTGTCTGGTTAAAGGAGAAAAATTTGTAAATTTTTTGTGCAGTAGTGATATTTGATCCTAAAGAGTATTGCTTTTGGCGTGTTATGTGTTCTTCTCATCATTTGTCTATTCTGAGTTTATAGATTTCCGCATTTTGTTAAGAGTAGGTTAAGTAGAACTTTTATTAATGAAATTTTATCATGAAAATGGTCAAAAATGGGTCAATTAACAGAAAGTTATAGTTTACATAATTTACACATGTATTGGTAGGTTGAAAATGTTTTTCTAATTTGATTTATAAGAGGGTTGTTATTTGATTATTCAATGGCTTTTTCGATTGGTGAGAATAGTCTATTTCCTTTATCAAGGATTTCAACGATTTTGGGATAATTAATGTTTAAACCTTTTCCTTGAATGAATGGTGGTTCAAATACAATGTTGCTGAAATAGGTTTTGTAAGCATATGGTAATCTTGGATAATCGATTCTAAAATCGTCTCTTGAAAAGTAATAATTCTGTTGTTTGAGTCTTTGTTGTATGCTTTTACTCCATGAATCCCAATTTTTTAGTTCGTTTTGTGTCATTTTTGTTTGTTCTATATAGATTTTTGAGAGGAGAGTATAATGTCCTCCAAATCTTAAAAGGACATATGTGATTATATCATTAATTTCTTTGCTTTCTTCACCAAATGTCTCACCTAATATGAGAGTTTGTTTACCGATGGGTGTTAGATGTCCATTTTTATCAAGTAGTGTGGTTTGAGTTAGGAAGAGTTTGTAATTTAAGAGGAAGGATGATGATTTTTTAGCGCTTGTAAATCTCTTAGATAAGACATTATTCCAAAGTCTTTCTAAAATGTCATTCATTATGTTTGGTCTATCTTTTTTGCTAAGTTCGTAGGAGATTTTTAGTGCTTCGAGGATTTCATTTGGCTTAGCTTCTCTCCAATAAGCATATGATCTTCTTATGTTACTAATAGCTTCTATGATTGTCTTCTCATCAGTAATTATAGGTTCTGCTTCTTTTTCTATTTTGACATTGCTGACATTTTCAGGATCATAAGATACTACACCAATGCTTAATCTTACTTTTTTAATTACATTAATTACAAAATCGACGGCATTAAAACCTTCTATATTTGTTTCTGGAATTACGAGATAAGATAATGGAAATACTGAATTATAAGTTATAGCTTGGCCAATGCCAGTTATATATTCATGTTTTGATACGAATGGTGTCTTTAATTCAAAAGCTGTTGGAAATAATCCTCCAGTTGCTGGAGCCTTCATTTTAAGCGCATCAATCATTAACATAATACTTTTCTTTTTACGGGGAGTTGTTATTAATGGTAAGTAAATAAAATCTGGTCTTGGGAAATCATAAGATATGGTGGCTATGAAAACATCTCCAAATAATTCTCGATATTTATCAAGTAAAGCTTTTGCAACAATACTAACTATTTCATCATGATTTATATTGATCATTGTGCTCACTAATTAAAGTGTATAATTCTTTAACTCTTTTTCTGAAGTCTTTAGAAATTTCCACGCGTCTACTCTCATCTTTTTGAAATATTAAACAGTATTGGTGGTGTCTATTCCCAACGTAACTTGTGTAAACACCTAGTGGGATCAATGGTTTATCATCCTGTAACCATAATTTTTCATCTTTTGGGACCCATCTTTCTGAAAGTGTTAGGAATGTGTCAAACGCTAATGGGTATAATTTACCATTAACATAAATATTATTCGTTATGACTGTTAAGTATCCACCATCAACCACAACATCATATACTTTATCAAAAATTTGCTTTTGTTCAACCAAAAACTTTTCATAATCATCAATGTTACCTAAATCCCTAGAATCATCAGAATATATGGTAGGTAAGCCTTCTTCAACTCTCCCCTTTTGTCTAATATAATTTCTCTTTAATTGATTCCAGTATGGTGGTGATGTTATAACATACTTAACCTTTGGAAGATTATGTTCTTTCCAAAGCTTATCAATTTCTCTCGAATCCCCAACAATAATAATCTGATGCGTTGTTTCTCCTTCTGTAAATTCAGTAAGACTTTTTTGTTTTTGTACCTCCTTAAGTCTCTTTTCTGCTATTCCGGCCCAGAAGGGGGATAATTCGATACCGATACCATTTCTTCCAGATTCATAGCAAGCAATTAGTGTGCTACCGCTTCCAAGGAAAGGATCGAGCACCCATTCTCCTTTTTTTGTGAAGAATTCTATAAACTCTCTAACTAAAGATTCTGGAAAACTTGCTGGATGCTTAATTTTATCATCTTCCCTCGGTGGTGGGACATGAATAAACCAGGATTTGTCAGAAACTTTTTTATTTTCAGGTTTATTATAATTTCTTAGTTTATTACCTTCAGTATCATAAATAGCCCATGATTTCGTGAACTTTAACCATTCTTTTCCATCCAGATCATTTAACCTGTTTTCAGCTATCCTTTTAACCATATGCATCACCACATTTTTACATGACCTCTAAGTGGTTCTGATTCTAGCTTTTTCAAAATCTTTTTAACATTTTGTCTTGTAATGTTAAATTCTTTATCCTTTACTGTAAAAATTACCACTCACACCACCATTTACTACACAATATATAAAGCGTATTCCTAATAAACCTTTATTAATCTGATGATCTCTACTGCTGTGAAGAGCGAGGTTTTCAGCTTTTGTATTAATGGTAACTTAATGTATGTTTTAAGTTATCATATCCTTCTTGTTGTATATGGTTTTGTTTTGGGTATGGATGTTGAGTTAATGGTGAGAATAAATCTTATATGTAAGTTTTTGTTTGATAGTGTGGTAAGTTACTTACGGGTGGTAAGTTATGTTGTTTGATTTGCGTCCAAAGGAGAGGATTAATGATCTTTTTGGTAGGGATTATGAGGTAAGGTACACGGTTGATCAGATAATTAATGGTAATTGGGTTGTTATATTAGGTCAAAGAATGATAGGGAAGACAAGTGTAATGAGGGTTTCTTTGAATGAGCTTGAGAAGAGGGGTTATTTGGTTCTTTATGTGAATTTGAGGGGTGTGAGGGGTTTAGATGGTTTGCTTGATTTGATGGTGGCTGAGGTAAATAAGAGGAAAAGTTTGCTTAATAGGTTGAGTGTGTCTCTTAATTTATCTATTGGACCGTTGGGATTGGAGATTAAGTCTAGGAGGAGACCGTTTAATACTCTTTTGGAGTTATTGCTTTCGTTTGATGAGAGGGTTGTGATAGGTGTTGATGAGTTTCAGGAGGTTTCGAGGGTTTCTAAGCAGGTGTTGGATATATTGGCTAATGTTTTTAATAGTAATAAGAATGTGTCATTTATTTTTTCGGGTTCTTATGTGGGTGTTGTTAAGGCGCTTTTTGAGCAAACTTCTGCATTACCATTGTATGGGAGGCCTCCTGTAAGTGTGAGTTTGAAACCTTTTAGTGAGGAGGTGGCTAAGGAGTTTATGGTTAGGGGTTTTGATGAGTTGGGTGTGGAGGTTGGGAGTAATAATTTAGGAAGGATTTATGATAGGTTTGATGGTATAGTTGGCTGGTTGACTATGTTTGGGAATTTTTATGCTGTTAGGAGGATGGGTTTTGAGGAGGCTATGATGCAGACTGTTCAAAATGCTAAGAAAATTATGATGTCTGAAGTTGAGCATTTTCTTGAGGATAAGCTTGAAAAGAATCTCTATAGGGCTATTTTTGAATCTTTAAAAGTTAGTAATAGATGGAAGGATATAAAGTTTGGAACTGAGGTAAAATTGAGAAGAAGTATTAATGATAAAGTATTTACCCATGCTTTAAGTGCGTTGGTTAATGCGAACTTTGTTAGTGAAATTAATGGAAGGTATTATCTTTCAGACCCGATGCTCAAAGAAATTTTTTAAACGCAAAGTTCTATGAGGATTTTATAAAAATATTAGTTGATGTTATATAATTTATGAAAATGGAGCATATGTTAAAGCATCTCATTAATTAAAAATAAATATTTATACTTTAATTAATTATATGGCGAGTAAATATGCATAGATTCCCCCTTCATCTAGGTTTTGTGCTTAGGTTTCCTAATAGGAAAATTTATGGTTTCAGCATCTTGACTCAAAATTTAACCAACGTGATAAATAATATTGGGAAAATATGCGCCGAGAATCACATTAACATCATAAACATAAAAATAAGCACATCGGGGGGGGGGCGGAGGAAACGCACATATTCCTCGCAATTGACATGACCAATGCATCCATTGAACCACTCGATTTTAAATCTAGATTACTCAATATGGAGAGCGTTAAGGACGTGGAGATCATTAACCCCATAATACCCGGATTACTCATAGATACCACACATCACCCACTAAAAACATACCATGGGAGAGCCATTATAGCAAGTGAACTAACATTACAGGGGGTTTTCGTAGGTTTGAGAGAACAATTAAAAGAACCCATTGCTAGTATAACATTATGGAATATAGGCTATAGTATTGGTAGGAGGTTGTGGGATGCGTATTATAGTTTTAGAGGGGCTGCCGTGAAGGATGTCATAGAAATTTTTGGAAGAACGCGGATTGCAGCAGGTTGGGTGAGTGATTTTGAGTTGGTGGAGTATGATCCTGTGGGTTGTAGGGCTGTTGTGAGGGTTTGGGATAATATTGAGTGCAGCATTGTTGGTAGGACTGGGAAGGCTGAGAGTCATTATATAAGGGGTATTTTAGCGGGCTTCTTCACAAAACATTTTGATACTGAATGCCAAGCCTTTGAAACACGATGCATCTCAAAAGACGATCCATACTGCGAATACGAAATAAAACCAAAGCAAAAGTGAGCAGTTAGTAAATAGGAGGATCGGGTTAATTTTTATTTTGTTTGGTTTAGATTTGTGTTTTATTGTTTGTTGAATGTTTTTATAGATATATGCAATAATTTATAAGTAGGGTTGTTTATATGATTTGTGATCTTTAATGGAGTTGGATGAGTTAGATAGGCGAATTATTGGTATATTAATTAGGGATGCTCGTACTACGGTAACTGATATATCTAAAAAGTTGAATGTTCCACGTACTACTATTATGCATCGGTTGGAGAGGTTGGAGGAGGAGGGGTATATAAGAAAATATACGGCGATTCCTGATTATAGGAAGTTGGGGTATAATTTTGTGGCTTATGTTCTTTTGCGTGTAAAGCGTGAGAGGAGTGTTGCTGGTAGGTCAAGTCAGGTGGTGTTGGCGGAGAAGATATTGTCTACTGCTAATGCTTCTAATACGTTACCTTATGTTGAGGAGGCTCAAATAATAACTGGGCAGTATGATATACTTTTAAAGATTAGGGCTAGGAAATGGGAGGATATTTCTAGGTTTCTTATTGTGCATTTGGCTGAGTTTGAGGAGATTGAGCATTCTGAGACTATGTTGGTTCTTGAAACTGTTGGTGAGCATATATCACCAAATATATAGAATAAACATTTTATTTTAATAAAATAATAGGAAAATGATCAATAACTGTTCTGTTATATTTATAGGTGTTTGTTTTAATGTTAATTGAATAAAGTAATGTTTTTTAATTTTAATGGGTTTTAACCTAATGAGTGTTGTGTCGAATGATGTAGTTAGAGTGATGTTAAATAGGCTTAATAAGTTGCGTATGTTAGATAGTATGCTTGATTTTGCTAGAGCTTCTACTCAATTGGATATTTTAATAGCTCTTAGTGATAATAAGCCTGCATCGCTTGATGAATTGGCTTCAAGGGTTGGGCGTGGTAAGCGTCAGGTTGCTGATGCAATACGTAAGATGTTGAGTAAGGGTTTTGTTCGTTATGAGGAGAGGGATGGTGAGATGTTGATTGTGATTGATGAGAATGGATTGGAGTATCTTAAGGGTGTTTCTGATATATTGTCTATTAATATTAAGGATGCTAAAGTTGTGTTGGATTCTAAAAAGGCTGATGTTACTGAGAATATTGGTATTTATTTTTATGCGTATGAGGCTTTAACTATTTTGGGGGTTGCGCAACATCCTTTGAGTCTTAATAAATTGGCATCTATTATGAATATTTCGCCGAATAGGTTAGAGTCGTATTTGGATTTATTTATTTCGCGTGATGGTGTGCAGAATATTTTTGAGAAGGTTTATAAGATATCGTATAGGATTTTGAGTTTTAGGCATGTTCCAAGGACTTCGGCATATTATAAATTGAGTGAGTTGGGGATGAAAATATTTTATAAGCTTCCATTTTATATTAAGTATAAGAATTCTATTAAGATGCGATTTTTGATGAGGATCATGTTTACACCGCATTATAGGACTGCTTTTGATCGTTTTGTAAAATTCTATATTTTTGGTACGATTGTTGCATTTTTTATGCTTTTAATACCTTATGGTTGGATTTTTGCGGCTGTGTGGTTATATTTTTCGATATTAGCGTTCTCAATATTGTCGATGGAGTTTTAATTATGGAAGGATTGGGGTTAGTTGTCCTGAGAAGTATGAGAAAAGGATTGATACTAGTGTGTTGGTTATTAAGATGGCGCTGCTGCTTATTGTCATGAGTATTGCGAAATAGTACCAAAATGTTTGGTAGAAACCTCTTTGAGCTATTTTTATTGTAAGTGCGTTCATGGTTGTGATTACAATTATTGCAAGGATGGATATTAGTGTTATGAGTGTGCTTGATACGTTGCCTATGGGTATGATACTTTTGAGGTTGCTTAAATAGAGGGAGAGTAGGTTAACTAGGTTCATTATGAAAACTATTATAACGACTGTTATTGAGTGAAGCATGTAAATTACTGATTCAAATGTTTTTGCTGCTTGTTCTCGTTTTTTACGCATTTCTATTAATCTTGTGGATATGTTGCTAATAGTATTGCCGACGATGGAAACTTTTCCTCCTTTTAACATTGTATCAATAAAAATGTTCATCATTCTTCTTATCATTTCACTACCTGTTTCTAGTTCAAATAGTTTCCAAGCGATTTCTTCTGAAATTCCATTGCTTAGTCGTGCGTATAATTTTTTTAATGGTGTGGTTAAGGGTCCGAAGTCACTGCGCAGTAATGAACGTAATGCGTAAACTGGTAGGGAGACCATTGATAATGTGTTTCCAAAACTTCTTATAAATGTTGGAAAGTATGATTCAATATGCTTTATATTATTCTCTATTCTTTTAGCAAAATAACCTGGAATGAAGAGTGAGACGCCGAAAGCTAACATGAATAATTCTATTATTCCAGTTTTAGTGTATAATATTGTTCCTATGGAAATGGATAATAAAATTGCAATGAGGAAGCTGATTTTAAATTTTTTATAATCTTTTATAAACTTCTTATTATTGATCAGTAATTGATCTTCTGGTACTAATTTATGTATTATAAATACTAAACCTGTTTGGGATATGATTAGAGCCATGAATGTGCTAAGTATTACTAGATCGCTTTCATTCCATAGCATAGAGAGTATAATAATATTAACAAGTAGAAACATGAAAGATGACATTACTGTTGAATAGATGCCTAATAGTGTTTTAAGTGCTTCTAGCATTCTGTCATATAAGAATGAGTACTCAAGAAAATTGGTTTGTAATTCTGAATTTAGAAATTCATTAATATCTTCTCCAAGTGATAGTATCTGTGCAAATCGTAACAAAAAATCTTTAAGTGCATTATTTTTTACACGCTTAGCGATCATTTCGCATGATTTGGCTAGTCCATATTTCCATTTAACACCTAATGAGTGAATTTGTCTCATAACTGCTGAATAATGCCCGTATGATTCATCTTTACCTAGGGAATTAAAGAATTCATCTCTAGGGGGCTCATAAGTTGACATTGCGAACATTTTAAGTATCATATAAATCATTTTATCATCAATACCGCTCATTTCAAATTTTTTGAGAAAATTCTTTATTATTCCTCTCATGAATTTCACTTTATAGTGACTCTAATGATTTCATCAATCTCTTCAATAATATTTTCAATACTTAAACTATAAATCTTTGAGATTATATTATACACATCAAAATAATTAAAAATCTTTCTCTCCACTAATAGATTAAGAAATCTTGCGCGCAATTCAATTTCATCATACAAGCGTTTAATATCACGTCTTGAAATACCTCTCATTACTGCTATTTTTTCCTCTAATAGATAACTACTGCCTAATCCTCGGAATAGAATTTTATCACTTATGGGATCCCATGTAAATACTGGAACATAGATTATAGAAGCCCGTTTTGAATCATACCCAATAATTTCATTAACACTTAATACTCTACGTTTAAGAATACCACTTTTATCATATACTGCACTTTGTATTAAAACAATATTAAGATTGTTTATGTGCGATTTAGGGACTTCGATAGGATAATTTGTAAGGCGTTGTATTAGCATTTCAACGGATCCAGCATGAAATGTTGACAAAACAGGGTGTCCTGTTTGCATAGCTTGAAACGCTATATTACCTTCTCGACCTCTTATCTCACCAACAATTATATAATTTGGTCTTTGTCTAAGTGCTGCTTTTAATAAATCAAACATTGTAACAGATGTATCCTCACTTCTAGTATCCCTTGTAATTTCAGAAACCCAATTACCATGTGGTAATGTAACCTCAGGCGTATCTTCTATAGATATGATTTTCGCAGTAGGCTTAATAAAGCTTGCAATTGCATTGAGTGTAGTAGTCTTCCCACTAGCAGTTTCACCGCAAACAAAAAGGCTCATACCCTCGTTAAGCATTATCCAAAGATATGCAGCAAGCCTAGCATCTAATGTGCCCCACTTAATTAACTGAGTAACACTTACAGGCACACGTGAAAACTTTCTTATAGTAAAATTACTACCTTTTTTACTAATGTCCTTACCATAAACAATATTAATTCTTGAACCATCAGGCAATGTAGCATCAATGACAGGCTTAGCATGTGAAACAGGTTTTCCTATTTGTTCACTAAGCTTTAAGATAAATTCACTAAGCTCTTCTTCAGAATCAAATCTAATATTAGTTTGTAGAGGACCAAAAATCTTATGTACAACATACATGTAACCCACACCTGGACATGTAATATCTTCCAAATATGGATCTTTAAGAAATGGTTCTATAAAACCAACACCAACCTTATCTCTTATTAAGTAATATTTCACAAGCTCATAATCACGCTGACTTAAAGGAATCTTTCTTGATTTCTCACTTACCTTAGAATAATCTATACTATTATTAGAAATAGTACATATTTTATCTAAATACTTAAGAAGAGTTCTTGATTTTTCCTCAGCAGTCTCACTGGTATCATTTTCGCTAATGTATTCGGCTAATTTTAGTTCAATAAGATTATAAATTTCAGGCTTGGGTCTTGGAGGTTCAATAATAATATACTTCTTATATCCATGCGCATCATTAGTGGAATACACATGAACAAATAATGGGTCACCAATTGGATAAATCACATTAATTATTTTTTCGCTAATCATCTCATCAGTAGGCTTCTCAATGAAAATAGGCTGATTAAAACCTCTTGATATCCACTGTTTAAGATACTCATCTAAGTGAGTATTTAGTCTTAAAATCTCATTAACTCTTTTAAAAGATAAGGCCATGAATATCACCTAAACATTAGCCCCTGCTAGGGGTAAGATTTTTATCCCAAAAGCAGGTTCGATATCAAAATTAATAATACCCTCAACTGGACCAGAAGCACCCTTCAACTTAATAATTTCCATAATCTTGAATGTTTTCCCACCCATTTCACCCAATGCGAGTTTAAAATAACAATCACAAAGTGCCCTAGCGTTTATAAGAAGATTTTCACTTAATGCATGCGGATGAATGGTTATTATAATCATTTTACCTTCACTAACAAGAGTTCTGCATTTAGTGAGAAAATCCAAAACAACGCTAGGAGTTGAATAGACTGCAATAGTAGTGAGAGAATCTATAACAAAAATATCATAATGCTTTTTCATTCTTTCCATATAACGACCTAATGCTTCAAGAAGATAACGCGCTGTTCTTTCAGCCCACTTTACACCCTCCATGTGTATAGGAATAATGTATAATTTGCCAAGAATAAATTCACGATCTAAATTAAAACTGATCTTCTTCATTTGCTCTAAAAGTGATTTAACAGTATTTTCAGTAGTAATGAGGATAACTTTCTTATTATCCTTTTTTAGAGCACCATAAATAAATTGAGACACAAGCAAACTTTTTCCAGTTCCATGATCACCCTCGAGAAGAATGAGAGCTGGATAAGGTAATCCTCCCCCCAATCTTAGATCTAATTCATCATTACCAGTAGATAAAGATGATATCAAGGAACAATCACCCCATAACTATCCCATACACCATTATCGGTACTAAACACTATAACTAAGACAGTACCCCTAACAGAAGGGTATGGCAATGTTAACGTAATAATCATTGATTCATTAGGATTAAGAATACCAGGGTCAACATAATCATTAATTATTTTCCAGACATACCATGTGCCTAAACCCCCGCTTTGAGAATATGTGAGCCGAGTAGTTAGTTTAATTAGAGAATTGCTCACGTTTGCAGTATATGTAACTACTACATCACAAAACTGATACTTCCAAATTTTAGTATTACCAACATTCTTAATGGTAACATTTACTTGTTGTAATGAATTAAATGTAACATTCATTATTTTAACTAATGTCTCAATACGATACTCATCGATAAGCCTAGAAATCTTATAAGCTGCTTCATTACCAGATGCTGCATTAACATTTGCATATAATAAGCCAAAGCCAATGCTTATGAGAAGAATAAGTATTATAGACCCAGATGCAACAATACTAACTCCCATAATGTTCACCACCTAAACAGAAAAGATGTAATCATCACTAGCACCCTCATAAGTCATTAGTTTCACATAATATACACCACTACCTAGTGCGGAACTTAGGTTAATAGTTATGAGTATTGTTGATCCTGGAGACCATGTATTTCCATTATATATCTTATAAGTCCAGCTTGGTAACGATGTATTATTATAAGGTATGTATGTTGCAGAACCATAAGGTCCAAAATAAACGTCCATCTTAGAAATATAAATTATTGGAACAGAACCAACATTCTTAACCCATACAACTACTGATGACCCATTAACATTAGCATAAACAATTTTAATCTTAGATAACATACTATTCCTCTCATTACTAACCATAGTCCCAAAAGTACTCTCAAATAAACCATATTTCGAAATCACAAGAACACTCAAAAGACTAGCAAGTGTTATAGACGCTATTAATAATATAGCCTCACTCATAACCTCATTAACCATCACTCAAACCCTCCTAACAAACCATCCTTAAGTAATAACTCAATAATACTAACAAAACTTGGATACTGCTTATCCAACCCCAAAATTTTCATAAGCTCAATCATCGTGATTATATAATCCTTAGTAGAAATGCTTACACCAGCCCTCTTACCCTTATCAATAAGTTCTAAAGCCTTACCCATGGCATTATAAATCTTATCATCAAGAAGCCCAGCACTATGATAAAAATCAAGAAGCGTCAATGTATAATCCTTACCAAACAATGAAGACACCTTATTAACCCAAACTATCATATGTATAATTTTCTCAGGCTCAATACTCAACACAAACAAACCCTCACGCATTCTATCCCCTTTATCAGAACTGAAACTATCGTGCGCCTTTTCAACATCACGAACATTTTTACTCAAATCATCTATTTTCTCATCTCTACCACTAACAGTAACAACCACCTTCTTACCACCAGCAATTTGCACAGACTCAGGTGAAGGTCCACTTATCTGAGAATACGGCACAACCTTACTTTGTTCAAGCTTTTCTAATGCGTCAATACCAAAAACTTCAGCATACTTCTTCATAAAATTAAATGGATTATCAATCTCAGAAATAGTACTCCTAAGATTAATAATCGCATCCTTAATCTCTTGAATACTCTGATCAGTATGCTCTTTAAACATCTTTAACTCTTTCTGCAATAAATCAATTTGAGACTCAATATTCTTAATAGTCTCATCACCCTTAACAACTTCACTCCCAAGAGAACTACTCACATTTTTATTATCCTGACTACCCTCCATATTCTGTTCAGTATTTTGCACCTGCTGATTAACACTTTGATCAACAGTTTGCGATAAGTTTGAAGATTGTGACATAATATCTTTTTTATTATCTGACACAGAATCACTACTTACCACAGAGGATTTATCTTCCGACACAGAAACATTTTCGTCGACCTTCTGAACAACAACGTCTTCATCTACATTAATTTTATTCTTTCTTAATTTAAAAGGTAAATAATGAACAGACATATGGTACATGTCAATAATTAAAAAAACTATTAAAGGTAATGATAGAAAAAGCGGAAAAATATACCACGATACTCTACTATTAATACCTTGAAAAACAAACTCATGATCACCTATAAACACATAAAAACTAACAACAATACCAATAATAATAACTAACTCAAACACAACATTCCTCACCACACTCCTAATCTCACTCGCCATCACGATCACCAAATTAAAATAAAAAAATAATGGATGTTTATTTTCACATTAACCCAAATCTACTATCTCCTGCGTTAAGCTTGGTGGTATTGATCTATCTATTGTCAATGCTGCACCAATAGGAACTTTAATTTCCGCCTTAACTATATCATAACTTTGTGGAGCTACTTTTTTACCGAAGAATATTACAAGAATTACTTTCTCGCCAGGATCTAGTACTTTATCATTGTTTATATTCGTAACCCAAGCAATAACGGCAATACTTGCATTATAAATGTATTGATTAAGGGTTGTAGGAGTCGCATTCTTAGCAAAAACATAACCATACTTATCAATATAATATGTATATTTCGTACCATTAATAGATACCGTAACAGTCCCGTTAAATTCTTTAATTACACTTTCTACAGTATTGTATGTTGCAGTAGAAAGCGCACTAACATATATATTAACATACGAAATACCTCTATTTGGTGACCAATAAGCCACGGTTGATTTGCCCGGTGTTAAATCTACGGGACTTTTACCTGCTGATAACTTTAAGGGAACATAGATGTATGTAACATTTTGTCCAGTATTATTTACATGTGCAACAACACTACCATCTATTTCTAATGCTGTGCTTGCTTCGCCAAGTCCTGAGCCTATTGTTTCTTTGCTTTTTTGTGTTGTGAAGAAACCCATGTTGAGTACTACGAAGGCTAGTGCTGCGGCTACTATTACGAAGGCTATGAGTACTATTGCTGATTCAATACCGACAATTGCTACTTTCGACCATTTAATATTGTTTTTATTTTTCTTCACGGGCATCACCTCCTTTAAGGCAGGATTTTTATTTGGTTAACGGAATAAAGGATTAGATAGTAATATCGCCTAATCGCCTACATTAAATTAGAGAGCGTTTCATGAATGTGTTGTTTCATGAGCGTAATGTATCATCGTTTTCCATGTTAAAGTTTTGTTTTAGTTGGTGTTTTTATTTTAGTTATTATGTAAGGATTATTTTTGTGGATTTGATCAAAATGTTTGATGGTAAGATAAGTTTAAGTATGACATATTTTATTCTGATATATAGGTGATAGGATGTGCGTAGGTATCAATTTTATGGTGTGATGGTTGCTGAGTGGGGTGATGTTATATTTTGTTGTGAGGAGTGTTTAGGGTTTTCGGAAGAGTATTTTTGTGAAAAGGGATTTAGTGGAGATTAGGGGTGTGTAGTGATGAGTGATGTGTTGTATAGGATGTCTTTATTGATTGATGGTCCATTTTGTTATACGTGCGTGCAATCTTTGATGAAAAGGTTAAGGGCTATAGATGGTGTTGTTGATGTGAAGTTAAATATGGTTGCTGGGCTTTTAATAGTGTATTCTGGGAAAGGTGTTGATGTTGGTGTTTTACGGAGGGTGATAGAAGAGTCTGGTTTTAGGTTTTTGGGAGTGGTTGGGGTGTAAAAGAATGGCTAAGGATCCTGTATGTGGTATGTATGTTGATGAGAGTAAGACGCCGTTTAAAGTGGAGAGGAGGGGGGTTACTTATTATTTTTGTAGTCAAAATTGTTTAGATACTTTTCTTAAGCCTGAGAGGGAGTTAAGTTATCTTAAAAGGATGACTATTTTTGCGCTTGGAGTAGGTAGTTTGGTGGCGTTTTTTGAGTATGTGTATCCGATTAATTGGATTTTGCCTAATTATTTTTGGTTATTTGTTTTGGCGACGCCGGTTCAATTTATAGCTGGTTGGAAGTTCTATCTAGGTACGAGAGATGCTATAAAAGCGAGGCAGGCTAATATGGATAGTTTGATAGCGATTGGTACTACGACTGCATGGCTTTATAGTACGATATATACGTTTCAAAGTTTGAATTGGATTCCTCCGATTTTTCCAAGGGTAACTGGGGGTGGTCCTGAGGTTTATTTTACTGAGGGTGGGTTGATTATAGGTTTTATTCTGCTTGGTAAAACTATGGAGCATGTTGTGAAGGGGAAAGCTTCTGAAGCGATTAGGAGATTGCTTGATTTGCAACCTAAGATGGCGAGGGTTTTAAAGGATGGTGAAGAAATTGAGGTTCCAGTTGAAAAGGTTATGGTTGGTGATATTCTCATTGTAAAGCCTGGGGAGAAGATCCCAGTTGATGGTATAGTAATTGATGGTTATTCTTCTGTTGATCAATCTATTGTTACTGGTGAGAGTATTCCAGTTGAAAAGAGGGTTGGGGATGAAGTGATAGGCGCTTCTATAAATAAGACTGGTGTGCTTAAGATTAGGGCTACAAAGGTTGGTTCGGAAACGACGTTGGCTCAAATTGTAAGAATGGTTGAAGAAGCGATAGTTTCAAGGACTCCGATACAGAGATTGGCTGATATAGTTTCTTCGTATTTTGTACCAGCGGTTATTTCTATAGCTGTGGGAGCGTTTGTATTTTGGTATTTTATATTTGGGTTGCCTCTTGGTTTGGCTTTAACTATAATGATTGCTGTATTAATTATTGCTTGTCCTTGTGCTTTGGGTATAGCTACACCTGCTGCTATTATGATTGGGGCAAGTAAAGGTGCTCAATATGGGGTGTTAATTAAAAGTGGGGAATATCTTGAGAAGACGTGTAAAATAAAAGCGATAGTTTTTGATAAGACAGGAACGCTTACGAAGGGGCAACCTTCAGTTACTGATGTAATAGCGTTTAATGGGTTTAAGGAGGAGGAAGTTTTAGAGTTTGCTGCTATGGCTGAGAAAGGTTCTGAGCATCCATTGGGGGAAGCTGTAGTAAGGTATGCTAGTGAGAAAGGTATTGATCCAGAATATCCGGAAGCGTTTGAGGCTATACCTGGGCATGGTATAAAAGCATTTTATAAAGGGAATGAGATACTTCTTGGAAATAGGAAATTAATGGCGAGTTTTGGAGTAAATATTGATATGATAGAGGAAACGTTAAAGGGTCTTGAGAATGAAGGTAAAACAACGATGATATTAGCTATAAATAGGAAGATTATGGGTATAATTGCTGTTGCAGATACTTTGAAGGAGCATGTAGTTGAGGCAATAAATGAGCTTAAACGAATGGGAATTGAAGTAATCATGTTAACTGGAGATAATAAGAGGACTGCTCAAGCAATAGCAAAAAAGCTTGGCATTCAAAGGGTTTTTGCAGAAGTTTTGCCTGGTGAAAAAGCTAAGGTCATTAAGGAACTTAGGAATGAGGGAAAGATTGTAGCTATGGTTGGTGATGGAATAAATGATGCTCCGGCATTAGCATCGGCTGATGTAGGAATAGCTATTGGGAGTGGTACGGATATAGCAAAAGAGACTGGTGGTATTATACTAATTAAAGATGATATAAGGGATGTTGTGATGGCTATAGAGCTTAGTAAAGCAACTGTTAGAAAAATTAAAGAAAACCTATTCTGGGCTTTCTTCTATAATATAGTGCTCATACCAGTTGCTGCTGGAATACTTTATCCTGCATTTGGATTACTTTTGAATCCAATATTTGCAGCAATAGCCATGGCGTCAAGCTCAATAACTGTAGTATCAAATTCATTATTACTTAATACGTACAAACCTTCAATATTAAAGAAAACTGAACGCCGAAGTAGAACATTTTAAGAGTTAGAAGGGAAATTAAATGTTTGTGTTTTATGTAAGTGATGAGGATTATGGGATCTTTATATATAACTTAATATATAACTTATACATGGTTTATTATGAATAGTGGATTTGCGATGTGTTTGCTAAGATTTTTTACTTTTAAGAGTGCGCGAATTGATGAGAGGTGTGTGGAATGGTAGTTGGGAGTTCTGAGTTGGAAGTTAAAATATCTGGTATAGTGAGGTTATATATTCTTATTACATTAGAATCATCACCTATTCATGGTTATAAATTGATGAAGGAATTAGAGAAAAGACTTGGGAAAAAGCCTAGTGCTGCTCAGGTTTATCCATTTTTAATAGAGCTTGAGAGAAATGGTTATTTGATAATACGTGAAGAAGGGAAGAGGAGGAAGAAGGTTTATGAACTTACGCAACGTGGTCATGAACTTGTTCAGCATATACTTTCTAGAATTTTCTCAATTTTAGATGCGGCGTTGGATGCGAGGTTAAAAGTGTGTATTAATTGTGGTTGTAAAATTTATGAGGGAGGTTATACAGTAAATGTTAAGGGTAAGACGCTTACATTTTGTTGTGAACATTGTGCGCGAAGTTATTTTGAAACTCATTCAACGTTTGTTGTTGATTAAATAACTATTTATAAATTAATTTAAAAGTTAATCAATAGTAATTGAGGTGGGTATTTTGGAATTTAAACGATTAGGAAGAACTGATGTGATGGTCTCTGCAATAGGTATGGGAACATGGGCTGTTTCGGTTTTGATGATTGCTTGTATTATTTATGAATTTTGATGTGTAAAACCTTTTAAAGCTATGAGGTACGCTGATGCTGTGTGTCTATCTAATCCATACTTCTGCATGATTTCATCGTGTTCTCTGGAGTGTGTTGTTCCTACTGGTTCTACGAGCAGTACTTTAAATCCGTATTTTAAAGCCATTGTGACAGCGTATTGGATTAATTGCCTCTTCGCAAATTTAGTTATCTTCCTATTCGCAGTTCTACTCTTTATGAATTCCCGCTTCTTTATCTCAGGAAGATTTTCAAAAACAACCACACCAACACCATGCACGCAACAGTACTCGAGCAGCCCTGCTAGCGCCCCAAGTCTTAGTGCTTTTGCCTTCTCTCTCGGAAATCCATGGGATGTTACTTCAGGAAACCAAGCTGTCCTAGTATCTATTAACCTTCCATACTTATCTACTATCGCCACGTTTACTCTATCACTATTTAAATCAAACCCTGCAACAAGCTCTCCAATTGCTTGAACCCTCCTAAAGTACTTAAGGTAGAGTTGTATAGGTATTGATAAATGAAGGTATATTTCACCATTTCTAAACACTACTCTAGCATTATAACTTACCTTTTTCTGATTAGCTAGGTCTATTAGCTCCCTCAGCAGTGGAAAGTATTTCTCCCCAAACTCAGCCCTTAGATGTATCCACGAGCCATCATACTTAACCTTAACAAGAGCCGTGCTCTCAAATCTTACATTCCTATTTCCAAACCTCGAAGACTCGCCCTCACTAATTATGAAGAGTTTTTTGACTTCTATGTGTAGCGGGTCTCCACC
>Ga0080004_1228416_pt1 | contig 30786 bp, 30 predicted proteins | sample WasSprMetagenome_FD_69207 | JGI IMG/M metagenome (GOLD analysis project Ga0080004, IMG submission 69207) | Sulfidic aquatic microbial communities from Washburn Spring, Yellowstone National Park, USA - WS (SPADES assembly) (version 2) | ecosystem: Environmental > Aquatic > Thermal springs > Hot... | reverse complement strand
ATATAAGAAAAACATTTGGGTGGGGTGGGGAAAGCCAAATAGATAAGTATAGCTATCTAGCTATGAGCATAGGATTAATCATCGTCCAGATAATGGCTGGAAAACATGTAATAGATGTAACAGTACATGAGGATGAAGCGGAAAGTGAGGAGGAGCTTTACAGGATAGCTGTTGATAGAGCTAGAAAGCATGCATTAAACCTCGTAACACTACTCACAAAGGGTGGGGAGGGGCTTACACCCCATGCAGGATTGGGATTAAGACAGGGCATACCTGATGCTGGACCCATAAGGAGATGGTAGAATGGTAAGGTTAGCGTTCGTGGTTTCCAAATTCAACTTCGACATAACCTACCTAATGCTTCAGAAAGCATTATCCTATGCTGAGCTTCTAGGAGCTGAGGTTAAGGCTATAGTTAAGGTTCCAGGAGTCTTCGAGATCCCCACAGCTACAGCTAAGCTCCTGAGGAGGGATGATGTAGATGCAGTCGTTACTCTAGGAGCAGTAATACAGGGGGAGACGAAGCATGATGAGGTTATAGCGCATCAAGCAGCCCGTAAACTACTTGATTTAAGCATTCAGTATGGGAAGCCTGTCTCCCTAGGAATAATAGGTCCAGGAGCTACGAGAGCACAGGCCCAGGAGAGAATAGATGAGTATGCTAGGAGGGCTGTTGAAGCAGCATTCGAAACAGCCTCCAAATTGAGGAGGATAGATGAGCTTGGAAAAATAGAGAAGATGGAGGAGATATGATAGTTCTAGGAATAATATATCTCGAGAAATATAGGGAATGGATAGAATCCCTAGGATACGATAGGGAATGGATCGTCCAGTCAACACAGGCTGAAATATACAGGAGGATGGTGGTTGAAAGCTCGGAAGCCGGAATGTTCAGCCTACCGCTAACATACGACTCATATCTGGTAGTAATAAATGCTGTGGGGATAAGGGAATTTAAAGAATTTATAAGTAAGATCTCCGATGAAGTACCGGTAACTCCTAAAACATATGTTGGGCTGGGATCATCATATCCTGAAGCAATGAGAAACTTAAAGATTCTTAAAGATGAAGAAGTATGTGATGGAATAGAGGAAACGGTAGCAGTACATCTCGATCTAGATGGCTACTGTAGGCTAGTGGAAAGTAGGGGATTCCACTACGCTGAAAACCTTATAAACACAACTTTGAGAAGAGTGAGGAGGATCTCGATAAAGAATGGGGGATTAGCATACTACGCTGGAGGAGACAACATCATATGCTTCATACCATACAGAAATCTTGAAGTATTCCTGAGAAAAATAGGGATGAGGGGGCTTAAGGCAGGTGTAGGAATAGCTCCAAAGCCAAGGGATGCATTAACCCTAGCTGCTGAAGCCCTTAGGAAAATTAGGATTGGGGAATGTGGAAGCAAAGTACTTGTAAGAAGCTTCAACAACGTATGTTGCTGGATGAAATTAAGCTTCAAATAAGGGTACATGTGCAAACCGTAGATATTAAAAGTGGTTATTTAGATTTTCCTCTACATGGTCTATTCCCCATCATCTTCGATATTACCTCATCAATTCCCTAATCAGCCTCCCTTCTCCCGTGCATATATGCTACATAGATTTAAAATGGGATTTTAAATATCAGTATGTTTAACCTATCCACATCATAAACTCAACACTCATATCAACATCTAAGCCACCACATCCAAGATTATGTTAGAAAAGTTTATGAATTGTTAGACACACCGTTGTGATTTATGAATATTACCATTCCCACAAGTCTTAACCCGAATGCTTTTACGCGCGCCAACTAAGTATTTTCCAACCTCAACCTTTATATCGAAAGAGCCTGAGCCAGTTACAATAAGCTTAAGCCTATCAGAAAACAAATCAAAAAGCAATTTTACATTCTTTCCAGCCTTCCCGCTATACTGAGCCTCATCCAAAAATAAAAATACCTTATAGCGAATTCTTTCGGAGCTTCTTAAAAAGTCTTTAACATATCCTCATCCTCTAGTGTAACATATACACCGCCATACTTCTCACTAAGATGCAGAAGTAAAGTAGTCTTACAACTCTGCCTAGGACCTTTAACTATTAAAATTTCTCTTCTATTAATCCATTCATCCAATTTTTCCTCAATTTTTCCCGGATAGTACTCCATAAATACTTCTAGTAATTTTGGACTATTAGTGGTGAAGACAGCATAAAAACCTCCCCTAGAATCTATCATAACCCCATCATCATCAACCAATATTATCCTAGCATTCCTAAAACATCCCTATCATAAAATGGGATTCAATGATTTAAACAATTAGAATTAATGATGAATCCTACAAACTAGAAAGCTTAAATACCTGAAGATATTCTTATGAATGAAATACGTAAGCAAATAATTAATATAAGGCTTCCCTCCAACAAACCTAACAGTCTTAGATATAGCATCACCATAAGTAGGATGGAGCCTAGATAATACTTGAATTTATAGAGCCTAAAGGAGGTGAATGTGTTCTTTACATCATAATATTTGTGTCCAGCTCTGGGCTTAGGCTTCCACTTAGAAGGATTTTGACTTAGCTTATTACTTGGCTCCAGTAAAATTTCTTAAAAATTGAATGAGGAAACCGGCATAGCCAACAGCAAGACCTAAGAGGAATGAGATGAATAGCTATAAACGTTAACTACCCGGTAATGGTTGCTAATACTTATTGATTGTTAGCTTATCTTTAACACTCCACTTCCCCTATATCTTCCATGTTTAAGCATGAGTAATGCTTCATTCACTTCCTCCAGCCTGAACTCCTTTACTTCAGGTTTAATAGGTATTTCGGCTGCTAGCTTTAGAAATTCCTCAACATCTCTTCTCGTAATGTTTGCAACGGTTTTAACCTCCTTCTCACCCCATAAGGTTGTGTATTCAAGCTCCGGAATCGGTGTTTCCTTCCTTATTAGGTTCATAACCAGCCTCCCACCCTTCTCCAGGTTTCTTAAAGCCTCCTTTACAGGTATTCCAACAGGAGTTGTATCAATAGCGTAGTTAAGCTTTCTAGGTGGTGTTTCACCTGTTTCACCAATCCATTCAGCACCGTACTTTTCAGCCAGCCTACTCGGCTCATCCCCCCTCCTCCTAGTAAATACGTATACCTTAGAGTTTGGATATAGATGCTTGATTAGTTGATGGGTTATATGGGCTGAGGACCCGTAGCCGTAAAGCCCTATAGTATCCCCATCCCTCATACCTGTAAGCTTTAAAGCTCTATAGCCTATAGCTCCCGCACATAGTAGTGGAGCTGCTTCAAAATCCGTAAATACGTTAGGGATAGGATAGGTGAAGTCTTCATAGGCAATCATGTATTCAGCATATCCACCATCAACATCACATCCAGTACCCTTAAACTCATAGCATAGGTTTTCAAGCCCCCTTAGACAGAAGCCGCATTTACCGCATGAATGATAAATCCATGCGACACCTACCCTTTCACCACCACTATACCTGGAGGATCTGGGTCCAATCTCATATACTCTACCAACAACTTGATGTCCTGGAATAACTGGAAACCTAGGATTTAACCTTCCCTCAACCTCATCAAGCTCAGTACGACATATACCACATACAGAAACCTTTATAAGTATTTGTCCATGGCTAGGTTTAGGAATGGGGATTTCCTCTATTTTTAGGGGTTTACTCTCGATTAAAGCTGTTTCCCTAAGAACTACTGCCCTCATTTTAACCATACACTAAGTAGAGTAGTAGATTTAAATCTTTGTGTTAAGATAAGCAAGCTAGATTAGTAGGTCTTCATGTAGAGGTTCTTCCTTCTAGCAGCTACGATGTTTAGTTTCTCCATTCCTTAACTACTTTAAAACTCCTAATTTAGGTAGGGGACGCGCGCGCGTATTGCGGTATCCTTCAAGCTCTTTAGGATCTTTAAGTTTACTTATAAATCTGTTACTGGTGGTTTCCTATATGTATTAGCTAAACCCAGTCTTCTCACGTTACCTATAACGTACGGTAGGAATACACATGCTCTAACACTACCGTCCTCCATTACATGTATGGTTTCACCTATTAAGCATAGTCTACTTAGATCTTTACAATTATTTACGGCAAGTAGAGCGATATATTAGGCTCATAAACACTTATGTTTTCAGCTAATACCTTACTGTTAAACATATTCATTAGGAATGCTTCCCACTTATTGTAGAGATGTTTGAGGAGAAGTAATATTCAAGACCTTTTGGAATAATTTCTAGTGAAGCATTACCGTATAGTATGGTAGCTATTATATCTATATTTATCTCCTTATCCTTTACGTATTGAATTATATTATCTACATCCATCATGTTTAGATTAGTAACAGCAACCCCAATAAAGCATTTCAACTTATACTCTACACATTTATTGATTATGTTAAGTTTGGATTTTAACGCTGACTTTACACCATTGACACTCCCCACGGCTGAAGCCGGGAGATTCTTGCTTTTAAGGCGTTCATCGGTTGGTTGTTCATCGCCCTTTTAGGCTCCCACCTCATCCCGTTCCACCTTAGAAGCATGGGGTGTGCCACCACCCCGTTAACGCCACCTCCATGGAGGTAGCCTATATTTAGAACCCCCACAGCATCCCTATTCGCCTCTAATCCACAACAGAGGCATTTGAAGAGTCTTCCTTTTGTTGTTATGTCTTCAGAGTGGCAGAGTGGGCATTTGCTTGATGTTTTGTATTCGCTTTTCTCCTCAACTTTTATGCCGTATTCTTCAGCTTTCTCCTTGAATCTCCTAACAATGTAGTTGAAGCTCCAGAAGCTGTTTATTATGGTGTTTGCTTTACTGTTATTGTGGCTTTTGTTTCTTATATTCTTCAATCTTCCGAGAACTATTTTTGAAATGTTGAGCTGATTGGCGTCTTCAACTATTGTTTTTATCATGGCGTTCACAGCGTGCTTAAACCTTCTCTGGCGTATTCTGTATAGTTTCCTAAGCTTTCTGGATTTTTTAGCCTTGTTTACTCTTGTTAGTCTGCTTTGTTCTTTTGCTATCTTTCCTGTCCAGTACCACCAGTCCGCTAAGACTTTTCTGCCTGAGAAGGCTATGGGCTGTTTTAAGCCTTCAAACCATAATGTAGCAAGGTTTACAGCGCCAAGGTCTATGTAGAGGGGCTTACTGCCTCCTTTAGGCGGAGGCTTCTCAACTTTAACTGTCATAAAGCCCCTCCACACCTCATCCACCTCGTCGTAGACTATCTCTAGCCTTCCCTGCTTGCCCCTCCACCTCAGCTCGCCCTTATACTTTAGCTTAAGCCCCTTCGGAAGGTATAGGTATTCATCATCGATCCTATAGCAGTCGTTCCTAACAATTATCCTCAGCTCCCTTTTGCCGTTTTTCTTCCAGTATCTGGGCATTGAAATCCTTTTTATGTGTTTTGGAAGCCTTCCCTTAAGCCTTTTCAGCGTTAGGAAGCTTCTCCAAGCCTCATTGTTCTTGTTTATGATTTGCTGGGCTGTTGCTGAGCCTATTAAAGGAGCGTATTTTTCATAGAGGTGTTTAGGATACCATTTGAAATGCTTGTAGTGTATGTATGCCTGCCTCCTTTCAAAGTTCACCTCATTGTATAGCTTAGCGCAGTTGTCCGCGAGCTCCCATAAGGTGGGACAGTCTTCAACTATGAACGTGTTGGCTCTCTCCACTTCAAACACCCTTCTGGGCTTCAATGTATTTTTCAACGGTATCTTTAGGGATGGTGTCTATTGTTGAAGTATAGTAGCTGTGCATCCATAGGGATGGTGGCCTAAGCAGTTCTGGGAGCTCCCTTCTAAGGATGTTTGAGCTTCCACCCTTAATCCTCTTCACAATCTTGTGGACTGGTATTGTCGGATAGGCTGATATGAGGAGGTGGACGTGCTCTGGGTTTATGGCAAGTTCAAGAACCTTAACCCCCAGCTCGTCTACAACCTGACGGATTATCTGCTTAAGCCTTTCCTTAACCTCCCCCACCAGGACAGGCTTACTCCTCTTCGGACACCAGACCAGATGGTACTGGATTAGAAAGAGCTTGCTCCTTGAACGTTGATAGGCTTCCACAAGCCTACATAACTTGTCGCTATATTTAAGCTTATCGACAATTCATCCCGCTTTGTAAACTTAAGCATGTGGTTTAATTCTCTTATTTGACTATAGTATTTCGCATAACTTTTTTCTATAGGCTTCCTTAAGTATATGTTATGGTTGATCTGTTTGAGGCTTTGGGGATGAGGAGGAATTGCAAAACTCAACATAAAAGCAAGTAAATACCTAAACATGGAAACAATAGTGAAAGAACTTAGCGAAATGCTATAGTCAAACAGGAGAATTAAACCACATGCTTAAGTTTACAAGGCGATTCATCTCACGGTTAAAACCGTAGGCTTTCTTGTCTACTTTTGGTAATGTCCGCAAACCCTACAATACCTCTGCCCAGCCTTAACCCCTCCGCCACAGCTCGGGCATTTCGACTCACCACTTCTAGGCTTAGGAGGCTCCTTAAATATTTCAAGATAAATCTTAAAGTAGAATGCATGCTCAGAATCTCTAAGCTTAACAATTCTTGAAAGATCCCTAAACTCGCAGTCATCAACCCTAAAAACCTCTGAAAGCTTCACGCTTCCACTACCTATCTCCAACGGATTCTTAACCCTCCAAACAACCTCGCTAGGTAAATACTTTTCAAAAACCCTACGTAGAATCCATTTACCATACTTAACCCCCTTAAACACTCCAATCTTTAAATCAACAGGAATCCTTAATGCTAAATCTATAACTCTACTGTTAGTAAATGGCTGTATAACCTTTAAACCCATGGATTCTCCTAAAGGCTTAGAGGCGAAAAACCAGTTTCCAGATACATTTCTAATCCATTCCTCAACCTCGCTAGGCTTAAGATCGAATAGGAATGAGTAGCCTGCGAAAAGCTCATCTCCACCATCACCTGTTACAATAGACTTTATATTTAAGCTTTTAGCATATCTTAACCCTAAATATAGAGGTATATCATTCCTAATCTCCATAGGGTCGAATGTTTCAAGAATCCTAACAATGTTTCTAGCAGCTTCTAAAGCATCATCTACATTAAAACCCTTAACATAATGCTCTAAACCTAAAAACTCAGCTACCTGCCTAGCATAGTATAGGTCTGGAGCATCATAGCCGTAGAATACAGTTACAGCTTTAGGCTTTAAATACCTACATAGTAAATAAGCCAGTATTGAAGTATCTAAACCACCTGAGAGGAGAATTCCATCACCAACATCCTCACCAACTACGCTGGACAATGTTTTAACTATGTCATCACCAAAATAATCTATTGATGCATCCATATATTAGGCAAAATTACCTCACTTATAAACCTAATCACTAATAGCCATGCTAAATTATGCTAGGATAAAATACATATAATAACTCTAAGTAAACGTAAAAACATTAATTAGCGGAGATCTTAACATTCCGGATTTCAATAATTATTAGGCTAACAAGCTTGAGGCTACTGTTCTGGGCAATGCTAACAACAGCTCACAGAGATTCTTATAAGTTTATTAATTCTAGGTAATTGTAATAGCTTGATAATTGCGGATTCTCATAGATTTCACTAGGTTTAATTGTGGTTTATCATCTATGAAGGCTATCATCCTTAGGTTAGGTTTTGAAATCTCCTTTGATTAGCTGCTCATAGTTTCTCTCAACCTCTCCAAGTATATCGTTCTTCGTTATGGAGCTTTTCATCATTGCAGCTATCGATATACCTCCAGCACCAACACCCTCCTTCACCACACCAGCTTCATAGGCTCTTAAACCCTCAAACTTGGAGTTTGTGAAATCTATATCTGCTGCAAGTATTGGAATATCGGCTATCTGTGCTACTATTCCCTTAATATCGGATGTTTTATCATTTATAATCCATCGTGTAGTTCCAATAGCTACATTACCTAGAACACTCGGCTTTAACGCCTTAATAATAGCTAGTACAGCACCTATCTGGGTTCCACCAGCCATCAGTACAGGTATCCTGGATGCAGCTCCTAAAACAAGCCCTGCAAACGCAGGTATCATAGGGTCTCCTACATGTGAAACTGCTTTAACAGGATTTCTTGAAAGGGAGCCGGGCTTTATACCTGAAGCTCTTAATCCAATATTAGCGGTTTCTATCTTAAGATTATGGGGATTATTCGGCATGCTACTACTAACCTTCCCCCTAGCATCTACACCCATAGCTAATAATACGCTTAGAGCTGTTGTTGTACCGCCGGGTATGCTTTCCCCAACTACGAGATAGTCAGCTAGCTTAGATAGGTTTTCCCCAGCTATCACCGCATTCTCTAAGATTTCGCTAGCGTTTTCAACAGCTCTACCTGTCCTTATATCCCTACCGGGCTTACCTCCGAGATCTATGTATGGTATATTAGGCTTCACCCTTAATCCACCGCTAACCACAATAACAGGTATGTTTGCTAGCTTAAGCGATGACATAGTGATTATTGCAGGTGTCGGTATTCCATCAGGAGTAACAGGTACACCTGAAATGCATTTACATCTTCCAAGCAGTAGAAGCTCAGCATCTGCTGGAGGAGTATAATCGGTTAATTCAGGATATTTCCCAGCAGCTGATATACCTGGAATCTTAGCTGTCTCCGTTGTTCCTAATACACATATGAATAATGGTTCCCTACCCCTCATCAATTCCAGGAATTCCTCACCCCTATCTTCCTCATGGAAGAGTATTACATCACCTATTCTTCTCAAATCCGCCACCTACAAATCTATAAGGTATCCATCTAACTGAAGTGTAGCCTAAATAGGGAAAACTACTAGTTTTAATGGCTACTTCTACATCTTTAAAATTCAAGCAACGCATATAGCTTAATATTATAGCTTAATATAAGCATTATGCTCAGTATTACAAATGTAGTGTATAGCTTTGTGGCTTAATTTCGAATCTCGTAAATTTACACGTATAATAGAAACGGAGGAAATTCAATATTATTCCTTAATTCATACCGATTTAATATGAAGAGTACGATTATCGAGTATTAAGCCACAAAACTGACAGATGAAGAAACCTGGCAACTTAACATATTGTATCCAACTTCTTAAGTTGCTACGTCCGATGGAAAGAACGTGACAGCTTAAACTCATCTCCTAAATAGTTGTAATGATAGAATAGTTTATTATAGGTTTCCATTATTGATTTTAATTCTTGTTATTAATGCTGTTGAGGAGAGCTTGCTTTCGCTTATGATGGATGTATTATTCTATAGGCTTCCTACTAACTATCATAATCGTTTAAAAATGTTGAGATGCTTAAGCACTATGGATTCTACGTTATGTAATAGTTGCTTAATCCACCACATCATAAATCCAACTCATCACATCTAGCCTAAGTTTCCACATTTACTATGTGCTCTGTAAACTTAGATTAAGCTTATCTCTAAGCTGTGCTTATCTATTGGTTGAGATGCTGATTTATGGAGGTTTTGCTATTGAGTGTATGGTGAACTTTAAGGTTTAACTTTACCTTAACTATGTGGTGAGTTTTAAAGAATGATGTTTAATGTGGTTTAGAGGATATGCGGCTTATTAGGAATGTTTAAAATGGCGGGTGATGCTTAATGAGGCATGATAAGTGGGTTAAGCTGGAATTTAGAGGTAATACTCATGGTGGGGTGATTAGTACGCTTAAGTTCACGGAATCTTGAATTTGCAGTAAAGTTTAATAGTCTCCCCCCTCCCTACTAGAGGGGTTGCTATGGCTAGCATTAAAACTATTAGCATTATTGTAATAGCTATAGTGGTAGTTGCAGCTATCGCTGCTACAGCCTACTTTACACTTATGCCTAAGCCTAAGGAGAAAATAAAGATAGGCGTTATAACACCCCTATCACCACCAGCAGACTATATTTCAGGGAAGGAAATTCTGAATACTGCTCAGCTTTTCGTTGAGTGGAGGAATAAGCAGGGTGGTGTTGCTGGTAGGGAGTTGGAGCTTGTTGTTGCAGATCAAACACTAGATCCAGGTGTAGCTATCTCACATCTTCAAAGAATGGTTACACAAGATAAAATAGTTGGACTAATAGGTCCATGGGAAAGCCTAGTAGCCCTCCCAGTTGCTGAAGCAACAGAGAAATTCCCAACAATAATGTTCTGTACATTTAGCTGGACTGATGAAATAACAGCAAACCACTACAAGTATGTATTTAGGAATGGGGTTTTCAGCTCGTTAACTGCAAGACATGCATTAGAGTTCTTTAAAGCTATGGGTTGGAAACGTATAGCGTTACTAATTGAGGAGTCTCCTGTAGGGTTTAACTATAGGGATGCTTTACTACGTTGGAAGGGGGATGTATATCCCGACGTGGAGTTATCGTTTACTACATGCGCATTAGGTAAGGCAGACTATACTCCTGAGCTAAGTAAGATAAAGGCTATGGATCCTAAGCCTGAAATATTCATACCTATGGTTAATGTTCCACATGTATACGTTATAGCGAAGCAGTATGTTGAGCTAGGATTTCCGGAGATGGGGATTAAGATGTTCTGTGGATTTGATTGGCCTACATATGATCCTAAAACATTCTGGGAGGCTATGGGTAAGGGAGGGATAGGGGTTATGTTTCCATCATACTATTCGCCACACATGAAGCTAACTAAGGCTGGAGAGGAGTTTCTAAAGCTGTATAAGGAGAGGTATGGTAAAGAACCCTTCATCGCATTGTTCTGGTATTGGGATAGCCTAAATATTCTATGTAAAGCTATAGAGGATACTAAATCCACAGATCTCGATACTCTAGTTAAATACATTGAAAATATAGAGATAGAGGGAACAACGGGGATTGTTAAATTCATTAATGACCCAACTCCTAAGCAGCCTCTCTGGCATCAATGGATAGGGATGACGCAGTATGTTTTCCAGTTTACTGAGGTTGGGCAGGATCCATATAAGGCTAAGCAGATATATCCGGCAAGCTAAGTGTTCAACATGATTCCAACCCTTTTTTTAGAGGTTATTCTGAATGGTTTAGTTTTAGGTTTGATTTATGCCTTAATGAGTATCGGCTTAACTCTTATTTTTAGCATTATGAGGCTTTCAAATTTTACTCATGGAGAATTCTACATGATCGGCGGCTACGCTATCTATCTTACATCCAGCTTTCTAGGCATACATTCATTTCTTGCTTTACCATCCTCCCTTGTTGCCGGCTTTCTCGTAGGTATTGCTATTGAGAAAACTTTTATTGAGGATGCTTTTAAGAAAGCTATCGAGAGACCTTTTGAGTATGCTATGTTAGCTACCTTAGCCTTATCGATTCTACTTCAGAATTTAGCTAAGGAGATTGTTGGTCCATTCCATCATTCTGCACCGCTATTCGTTTCTGGAAGTATACAGATTCTTGCATTTACGCTTAGCCTAAATAGATTGGTGATATTGGTAATTACTGTTGTAAGTCTTGCCGGTCTATACTATTTTATAGCAAATACGAGAACGGGTAGGGCTTGGAGAGCTGTTTCGCAGAATATTAGGGGTGCTATAATAAGTGGAATTGATGATGCGAAGGCTCGTCTACTTGCCTACGGCTTCGGCGCTGCTCTAGCAGCTCTTTCAGGAGGTTTACTTTCAACTGTTTACGGTATATGGCCTAGTGTAGGCTTTACACCTCTTGTCTTAAGCTTCGTTATAATAACTTTGGGTGGTTTAGGGTCTTTGAAGGGTGCGTTTATCGGTGCATTAATAGTTGGTTTAGCTCATAGCTTAATATCATCCTACTTCTCCCCATCATATGCTGATGTAGCTATGTATCTTATCCTCCTGTTCGTACTCGTATTTAGACCTACCGGCTTATTCGGTGAGAAAGCCTAGGTGTTTAGTTTGTCTCCAATTTTAAGATGTGAGAAGCTTGTAAAGCGGTTTGGAGGTCTTGAGGCTTTGAAGGGTGTTGACTTAGATGTTGATGAGGGACTTATTGTGGGATTGATAGGTCCTAACGGCTCAGGTAAGACTACATTGATAAACTGTGTAACTGGATTTTACTCCCCAACATCTGGGAGAGTATTCTTTAAGGATAGGGAGATTACTGGTTTGAAGAACTATCAGATCTGTAGGTTAGGTATTGCTAGAACGTTCCAGATACCACGCCCATTCCCCAGCCTTACAGTTCTTCAAAACGTTATGGTAGCTACACTAGATAAGTCATACGCTATGGAGTGTTTAAAGCTTACAGGATTGATTGATAAGATGGATGTTTTAGCTAAAAACCTTACAGCTCATCAAATGAGGATGCTTGAGTTAGCTAGAGCCTTAGCTACTAATCCTAAGCTACTCATGATTGATGAGGTTATGGCCGGCTTAAACCCTGTTGAAATAGAGAATACGATACAGGTTATTAAGGAGCTGAAGAAGAGGGGCTTAACGATAGTGTGGGTTGAGCATGTGATGAGGGCGATAATGAAGGCTGCTGACTACATATATGTTCTACATGAAGGATTAAAAATAGCTGAGGGGAGGGCTAGCGAGGTTGCTAATGATGAAAAGGTTATTGAGGCATATTTAGGCGAGAAGTATGTTCTGGGCTGATGCCTATGCTTAATGTAAGTAGTATTGATGTTTTCTACGGTGGCTTTAAGGCTCTCTGGAACGTTTCATTAACCGTTAATAAGGGTGAGTTTGTATCGCTTATAGGCTCTAACGGGGCAGGTAAGACAACAACCCTAAACACCATAATTGGATTGCTGAAGCCTTCTAGTGGTGAAATTGTATTTAAAGATGTTAAAATAAGTAGGCTTCCACCATCTAGAATTGTGGATTTAGGCTTAGCTCTAGTACCTGAATCTAGAGCTATATTTCCATACATGACTGTTGAGGAATGCCTACTTGTAGGTGCTCAGATACGTAGAGCGTGGAGTAGGAGGATGGATAGTCTTGAATGGGTTTACCAGCTATTTCCAAGACTTAGGGAGAGGAGGAGGCAGAAGGCAGGTACTCTTAGCGGTGGTGAGCAGCAGATGTTAAATATAGGTAGAGCCTTGATGTCAAGACCTGAACTATTAATGCTTGATGAACCATCTATAGGGCTTGCGCCTAAAATCGTAACTCAGATCTTTAATACGTTAAAAGTAATAAATGAGGAGGGTGTTACAATTCTTCTAACCGAGCAGCATATATATCATGCATTAAAGATGAGTAGTAGAGCATATGTGATTGAAACTGGGAGGATAGTTTTAACGGGAAGAGGTGATGAATTGCTTAATGATAGAAGCGTTAAGGAGAAGTATTTGGGGATGTAGTATGGGAGCCTTAATGATGGAGGTATTGAGGAATCGTAGAAACCAATCTCTACTAGTATTCTTCATAGCTTTAGCTCTATACCCTCTTCTACTGGTTGATCGACCATACTTCATATGGGTTGCAATTATGTGTAACTTCTTCGCAGTGCTTGTAGTAAACTGGGATATATTGCTTGGATACGGTAATCTACTATCCTTCGCCCATACAGGTTTGCTTGCTGTAGGCGCATATAGCTCAGTAATGCTTGTTAATCAGATTCAGATCCCTCCAGTAATCGGTATGTTTTCAGGCTCAGTTATTGCAGCTGCTATGGGCTTAGTTCTAGGATGGATTTGTTTAAGGCTTAGGGGAATATATCTAGCTCTTGCAACATGGGGTTTCTCCGGGATTGTTCAGAGAATATTGATTGCGGAGTATTATGTAACAGGTGGGCTTAAAGGATTTCCAACATCATTCCTACTTCCTGTATCATCATTTACTGCTCCGATCTACTACTACTATGTAAGTCTACTAATCCTATTTCTATGCGTACTAGTGATGTTTAGGCTTATTAATTCAAGGTATGGTCTTCTACTTACAGCTATGGGTAATGATGAGGAGGCTCTTGCATCGCTTGGAGTAAACGTTACATGGTTGAAGGTATCGTTATTTACGGTTAGTAGCTTCTGGATTGGGTTGGCTGGAGCATTTTATTCACATCTACTAGGCTATGTTAGCCCAGCAATTGCAGACTTTTCAACAATGATGGTTACGGTAATGGCTGCAACAATTGTAGGTGGATTAGGAACGTTCTTCGGTCCTTTGCTAGGTATATTTATCATCTATCCATTAACAGAGATTATTAGAGTTTTTGGAGGTGCAAATCAGCAGCTAATACTTATAATTGTTATTCTTGTATTTATAAAATTCTTTAGAAACGGCTTAGGGGGTCTCGTAAAAACATTAACGTATAAGCGGTATTAAAAATTATGTTTTATTATGTTTTGGAGTTTTTCCGAAACCTCTCTTGGAAGGCTTGGTGGGCTATATTCTCTCAGTATTTTTAGGGCTTGCTCCCTCGCTCTTTGAGCAGCGTTTTTCATGCCCATCCGTATCCAGGCATCTGGGCTACTTCTATCTGAGACTTTAGGGATGAAGTGTTCTAGCCTGCTGAATTTTAGGGTATGCTTTTTAGATAGGAAGCTTCCTTCATGACCTACCTCCTTAATGATGTCGATAGCTAAAGTATCGTCGTCGAATTCAATGCCTTTCAATACTCTTTTAACCATTCCTGCAACCTCATCATCTATAACTAGCTGTTCAAAGCTTGCAATGTTTTCCGATCCTACTAGTCCAATTCCACATACTAGATTTAGCCCAGCTATAGCTGGAAGAATTGCTGTTAGCATCTTCTCATATCCTGCCTGCGCATCACTGGTTTTTGAGTCGCATAGTATTCCTCCACCACCTGATGGGATCTGATAGTATCTTGCAAGCTGTGCTGTACATACACGCATTAAGGCAAATTCAGGTCCTCCTAATACAACACTACCCATCCTCATATCTATTGATCTACTCCAGCTTCCATATATGAATGGGGATCGTGGATTCGCTAGCTTAGAAATAACCAGTCCAGCAAGGACTTCAGCATTGTTGAGAGCTACTGTTCCAGCTAGGGTTGCTGGTGAGTTTGCTCCAGCTAATGGTCCGGACTCAACCCATACAGGTACTCCACGTCTTGAGGCTACGATTAAGGCTTCAGTTAATCCCTCCCCAAATATGAGTGGGCTGTTTAGACAGATTATGAACGTCATGATTGGATACTTCCTTAACCTCTCCATATCTCCTGCTATTATTGACCCCATCTCCACAGCTAGCTCAGCATTTCTCCTATTAAGTGCTTGACATACAACGTGTTTACGTGTGTTTTCGAAAGCTGTAAGCCACTGGTACAGCTCAGCTACTTCTATCGGAGCATCTGCAGGTTGACCCATTACGAGCTGGAAATCTATATTTTCTAGAGCATCAGCAACTCTTGTTAGATTAGCTAAATCCTCCCTTCTAAGTGAGCGGTACTGTCCTGTATTGATATCAATTATTCTAGTAGCAAACCCGACAGTTCCAAAGTATACGTTACCCTCCTCTAGGGGAAGTTTAAGCTTTAAATCCCTACCGTACAATGTAACTTTATGCGGTGTCTTCCTTATACATTCCTCAACCAGATACTGTGGTATTTTAACAACTCTACCTTTAAAGTCAACATCAGCTCCAGCATCTAGACATAGCTTTAAAGCCTCCTCAGAAGGTATTTGAACCCCTACCTCCTCCAAAACCTCTATGGAAGCTAAATGAAGCCTATATAGCTGGCTATTTGTAAGCAATTCATAGGGTCTCCCCATCACTACCTCACCAACCTACTATTAGGAGGTACCTAATAAATCTTCGTGAAATCCGAAAAGCAAATACTTAGGGGATAGTATTACCTCACATCTTGGAGTGTTTAGGATTAGACATACTTCTATTGCGGCTTAACGTTGATTTCCCACTTAGCTTTTAGCATCTCTAATAGCAGTCTTAGAAACTTATCGGGATAATTTCTCAGCTCCCTAAGACTTAAGAGCTGAATGTAGAAAACAGCGGAAACCTTACCTTCCAATACATATCCAACCAAAACCTAATACCAACTTATGGAGCAGATTCCTTAAGATGTTGGTATGGTCTTACCATGAAGGGAGCTAAGCCCAACGAACCTGGATGATGCTTAATAGCTAAGTACGGGTTCTATACGAATCTATAATTAGCTTAAAACCGTATATCTGAATTTAACGGTTAGGTTTTAACTCGTAATGTGAAGCCTCATAATATATAGTTTCCATAGATTAATCCATGCAATATGGGGGTTTGGGATTTATGGAGCTATATGTCTGAAGCTGAGATTCTTAAGGGCTTTGAGAAACCGCTATGAAGCCGTTAATCCCGCATAGCGTAAAGTTAATATGGAATGTAATTGTTAGCCAGTTTGTGGTTGTATGCCTAGTAGGGTTAGTAAACGTTTTGAGGTATTGTCTAAAGATCAGATTTATAGAATTCATTTATTAACGCTTAAAATACTTGAGGAAATAGGGGTTAAGGTTAATCATGAGGAGGCTTTAAGAAGGCTTAATGGACTTGGTGCTGAGGTGGATTACTCATCAATGACTGTAAAAATTCCTGAAGACCTGTTAAAGGAGGCGTTAAAGAGTCTTCCATCAAGATTTACGTATTATGGTAGAAGGCTAAGTATAGATGTTGAGGATGGCGTAGTTAACTATTTAGATGGTGGTGCACCATTAAAGGTGATGGATTTAAACGGGAATATAAGGGGTTTAACGCTGAAGGATATTGAGGATCTTGTAAGGCTTTATGATGCATTAGACTCCATAGATTTCATAGCTGGACCTGGATTTCCGGTAGATGTACCTGCAAGTATGCAGCTTCTAGAAACCTACTTTGCAAAGCTTAAGAATACGGTAAAGCCTATCGCACCTACCTCAATGCTTAGTGAAGACGATGTAAATACTGTGGTTAGGATAGCTTCAATTCTTGCTGGTGGAGTTGATGAATTGAGGAGGAAGCCATCGATTATTGCATGGGAGAATCCGTTAAGTCCATTAAGCCATATTAAGAGTCAGCTTCACCAAGTTTTAGCGTTTGCAAAGCTTGGTCTTCCAATACTTATAGCCTCTGCACCGCAATCCGGCTCAACAGCTCCAATAACTCTAGCAGGATTTCTAGCGCAGCAGAATGCGGAAATTCTAAGTAGCTTTGTTATCGCATATTCAGCATCTGAGAAGGGTAGAAGACCGCCGGTTGTTTACGGTACAGCACCGGCTATATTTGATCAGAGATATGGAACCATGGTTTACGGCTGTCCTGAAGGTATGCTTCTCAACGTTGCCTCCATTCAACTAGCTAGATTTTACGGATTTCCAACCAGGGGTACTGCTGGAACAACTGAATCTAAAGATGTTGATATGCAGGCAGGTTTTGAGGCAGGTATGTCTCTCCTCGTTACTGCTCTTGCAGGCTGTAGCTTAATAATGAATGCTGGAGGGGGGATGATGGGTCCTGGAGTGGATATAGTAAGCTTTGAGAAGGCAATTATAGATAGTGAAATAGTAGCGTATGTGGATAGAATCCTGGATGGCATAGATGTAAATGATGAGGAGCTGGCTTTTGAAGCAATTAGGGAAGCTGGACCTGAAGGACATTACTTAAGAAGTAAGCATACATTAAGAAACCTCAGCAAGTATAGACAGCCTAAAATTATAGATAGGAAACCGACAAGTAGATGGCTTAATGAGAGGAGGGGGTTAAGGGAGAGGGCGAGGGAAGTAGCGTTTAAAATATTAAGGGAGCATCAGCCAGAACCCCTAGATAGGGATGTAGAGATGGAGATAAGGAAAGTAATAGAGGAGGCTAGGAGGAGAAGAGCAAAATAGATCAATGTAGATACATTGCAGCAACCATTTATCATCCAGTTAAACTTTCCAGTCTAATTTAGGCTTCTTCTTTAGGATGAATATTTGAATGAAGCATATAGCTAAGATTAGTATGTATGCCGGTATATATAGGAGATTGTAGATTATGAATTCATGAATTTTAAACTTAAGCTTAAGCTTTCTTGACAGTGTGAAGTGTAGAAGCGATGTTGATAGAAGACCCAATAGTAAAGTAGATAATCCACCTGTAAATTTAATACTTGGAATTATTAGGAGTAGTGTTGATGATGTAATGTTAAACCTAGTTGTAAGGAATAGCAGGGCTGCTATGAGTAATTCATGTATTAGCTGGCTTGGTGTTAGTAGGCTTAGAAAAGCTGTAAAGACAGGAAGAATTAGAGTTAGTATTGGAATAAGTAGTTTAGGATGCTTAATGTATGCTCCTGCCAAATCCCTACACCACTCCTTAATCCATAGTAGTGCTCCAGTAGCCCACCTCCTCCTCTGCTTAATCCACTTCTTCAAATCTAGGTAGACATGATTATATACCTTAACTTCCTCAGCATACTTAAACCTATAACCCTTTAGGAATGCTCTTGTAGCCATATCAAGGTCCTCACTTACAACCCTTCTAAAACCGTTAAGAGACTCGAAGACATTTCTCCTAACCGCGAATGCAGCACCATTAAAAACCGGGGTCTTACCGGTAAGTTTGGAAGCCAGCCATGAGTAGATGTTTAACCCAATATACTCGTAGTAAATCATTCTGGATAGTAGTGAACTTCCAACAATCTCCTTCTTTATATCTAGAAAATCAGTATCCACCATCTCATCAACAATCTTTCTAAGGAAGTAGGGATCATTAGGGATCTCTACATCCCCATCCAGAAATAAAAGTATTTGTCCTCTAGATCTTTTTACAGCTTCGTTTAAAGCATTAACCTTCCCCACTCTTTCCCTATTTAATATAAAGCTAACCCTATCCCTAAACTCCTCAACAATACGTAGAGACATCTTTGAAGGCTTATCTATAACTACAAATATCTCCCCGCAAACATCCTGATTAACAAGTCTCCCCAATACCCTACTCAATATTCCTGAATCCCTATATACAGGGATAAATACGCTTACAAGCACCATAACGTTTAAACCACATTAATATTAAGCTTAGTAAATAACCTAGAGGTAGATTCAATTAAATTTATCGCCAATAACAACTTTAACATCAATTCCAGAAATATATCCATATTGCCTCCTCTACTCAGCTCTGTAAACTTAAGCTTGCTAATTAACTTCTAGGTAAAGCTTAGGTTTACAAGACGCCTCTACTCTCTGAATGTATTTATATTTAGAAGTTGTTAAGTTACTCCATAATCTCTGAACACTAGATTACTTTATAATATTTCCAGCATGATGCCTCATCGATGCCTCCACTTAACAACTTCTAAACCCATAACTTCATCAATGCTTCTTCGCATATTTTATTGATTTCTCAATAATGCTAGATAATTATCATGCTGGTACTATTACTAACGGTTAATTTAGTTAACTCTGTAAAGTTTAAGAACTTAGGATTTACTGCATATCAACTCGTATGTTCATTTAGTTTTCAAATATTATCTCTCAGGATCATCAGGCATGTAAAGGCATCATAGAGTATCTTGCCCGTTAAAACCTTAACTATAATAGCTACTTTACTAAAACAGTGCAAGAATTGTTGTAGATGAAGCCTTAACTCGTACAGAATCCATTATGAAATCAAGCACGTCCTAATTCATTAGGCTAGTATAAATGTTGTGTAGCAAATATATTAATTTAAGCCATGTGAGTTATAAATATAGTTCATTGATTTATAGCTAAAGGCTTCAGCGATCAGAACAGCTCATCATATGTGAAGGAACCCATGATATAGCTAGACTAGCTAATTTATATCTAAAGCTAAGCAGTAACCTGAATACTTAGCTTATAAATGTTGATGGAATTCATAGCTTCCAGCATAACGGAATAAATTTACTGAATATAAGTATATTCATTAAATTTCTAGAGCTAAACCTAAAATCTACTCTCCCCAGTCTTCCCCTTCAACTTCTGCAGGTTTAATTGAAACTTTATCGTTACTTATTGACTTTATCTCATATGATGAACCGCAATCCGGACATGTAACGATTTCACCCACTATAGCATCTATAGGTATTCTTATTTCACCATCACATATTGGGCATAAGGTCTTCATTACATCACCTATACAAACTAGAGAAGCTGCCTTATTTAATATTTCGTTCTAAAAGCTACTTTAAAACAGTTTTACGTTATAACTGTAACCATACGTTAAGTTTATCATGCTTAGCTTTATAAACTGTATTTAATGATTCATTAGGTCTTAAATTTAGGGTTAATGGCTTGATGATGTTGGATCATGTACGCCGTTTATTGAGTATGAAGAAGCCTATAACGTAACTAATTTAAGCATATTAACTCCAACTCACTATGTTTACATAGTAAAGCAAATAGTTCTACCTTAATACTTTTAAAGCCTAGTTTCCATCAAAATTCTACATCCATCATCTGATACGTAGATGAACTGTATTGTAACAATTCTTCCTGATATAATTCCATACCCATAAAATAGCTAAAAATAAGCTAAGATAGAAACTAAATAGTTGTTAATCTGGTGAAAATTGAAATAGTAGAATTTAGAGAAGGATGAAACGAAATCCATAAATCAATAATAATGTTAAGGCTTATGGTTTACTGCTGAGATCACTATAACATGGCTCTATATGAATAAGTTAGCACATCTACTTAATGTAACATAATTCCTTGTGATGTACTGGTTAAACTTTATCATATTGTTCTCACTTGATTCCTATTGGAATTTTTTTTTTTTCAAGAAAATTTATATAATTTCTCAGAATATTTGAATTAAGGTATAGTAAGTGATGAGAGGTAAAATCTTACTACTAATTATAATGATATTTCTCACAATTCTAGTATTGAGCTCTATAGAGGTTGCTGCAAGTTGGATAGGAATTACATATCCTCCATATACCAAGATGAATACCTATCCTGAAAATGGAGTGGTTGAAGATCATACGAAATGCTATCCTGAAGATTCAGTAATTGTATGTAAGAGTAGAGTTAGATATTGTGTGAATGCAAGTAAGTCATCTGGTCTTACCGAGAATTATGCTTTTACAGAAGTTTATGTAAATGATTGGTATGATTCCTGCAATGCTTATGCAGAATTTAATAAAGATCCTTCATATACAAACTCCCCTAGACACATTGTCAAATTAAATGAAAAAGTAAAATTCCTCATACATATAAACACATATGGAGAAATTTATGCCTCAAAACCAACATATCCAGTATTCTCTGAAGCACGTATAAGATTCTATATTTACATATATAAGCTAATAAGTATCTATCCTGAAGAAAAATGGAGTCTAGTTTATGATAAAGGCTTCTTTGAATACGATACGAAGGATTATGGTAATATGGTTTTCACCGTCAGTGGGGAGGGTGGATTAATATATTCTGGACCTCCAGCTGGAGAAGAAGCTTGCTATTCCTTTGCTCCTCGCTCAATTGCGTTTGCTTATGCTGGTGGGGCAGGTAATTGGGCTAGAGCAAACTTTATGAGTGGAAGCTACTATAACTATATTAACTACTTAAAGATGGTGGTAGAGTGAAAACTAAGATTTTAATGTTGGCTATGCTAGCTATCATCCTTCTCACATCAGTATTCTACTACATAAATAATCTTTCATCAGAAATATTTACTACAGAGGTTAAGCATTTCACACCTCCTATAATTGATTTCTATCTGAAGCCTGAAGATAGAGTAGTTATTGTTAGAAGAGGGGAGTGTGTGGAGAGCTATATACACATTATCTCCGGAGCTAGTGGATGTAGGGGGAGGCTGGTTGTAGCTGGGGAAGGGCAAGATTTTAGTGAGGTTCTTCACGGATTAGGTGCAAAAATGCCTCAAGGACTCTCAGCCATACTTAAGGAAACAACAGTAGATCTTAAACCCCAAAGTGAGGTGAAGATACCGCTAATAATAACAGCAAGTAAAATCACTAAACCCGGAATATATACAGTTGAAGTTACCCTCTACTCAGATGAAGCACATGGCGGGCATACAGTACCAATCGAAATAATAGTTGAGGAGTAGGAATGCATAACTTAAAAAGTAGAATAATCATCCTAACCATAACCACCCTCATAGCTATCTCCATAATCCTAGCCAGCAAATACCCTACAACCCATCAAAAACCACCAAGTACACCATACGCCTTCCTAGGTGCCTATGCAGAATACAACTTTACCAGCTACGATAAGATTGATCTCTACAAGCTAAATGCTACCAGAGTTTCAGGAATACGTAGATATGAAATTGTTTCAGTTAACCCCGCTGAGGAGAAGGTAACAGTTAGAATAACTATGGAGAAACTCACAATAAAATACCGTAACGGAACAACAACCACATACACTAACCACTCCGAAATTGCATGGAAAGTTCCAGTACCATACGTATGCTTCTATGAGGAGGAAGTATCTATTGATGATGTAATATATCTTATGCCCTGGATACCCCCCAACAAACTCGGAATGGAGGAGATTAATCACCGCTTCAAACTCATTGGAATAGCAGATGTAACAACCCCAATAGGTAAATACCCAACATACATATATAAGCTACTAGAAAAAGAAGCACCAATACACATATATTTCGATATGGAAACAGGCCTAGCTGTAAAAATGTGCGATACCGGTGAAGTTAAATATCTAAACATGACAGCTACAATTATATCAACAAACATCCTTAAACACTCCCGAATAACCCTAAGGAATAGAGAGACTTAGACATAACAACTTAACCCCTAAATCATTGTAGAATATTATACCTTTAAAACCACTCTAATGCGACAAGGACGTGGCAACTTAAGCTCACCTCCTTAAGTGGTTGTAATATAGTATGAATAGTTTATTGGTAGGTTCCAGCATAGTGTTGACCTCCTAAACCTCTCGCTTTGTTAGTGGGTTTGATGCTGTGTTGTTGAAGAATACTTTGTTCTCTGCTGAATGATGAGTATACGATTCTACTAGGCTTCTATCACCGAAAGGGCTTTGTATTGCATGTTAATCCTAACTCTCCAATGCATTTTAAGCCATAAACATTATCAACAATGAATGCTGGTCTCCCAATACAGTAGTTTAAAACTTCATCTATGAATTGTTTAGTAGTAAAAATATTTTGATGATAAACCCTCATAGATCTCATTCCTACCAACATCCAGCATAAACCCAATCAATCCATTAACCTTAACGCACACCTCATCAAGCGCTATAAGCCTCTAACAATCCTAGATTTAACACTAATCCTCCCACTAAACTTCCCAACCCACCTCCAACAGCTGTCTTAGAGACCCTATGAACCTCAATAATGCTTTACCTCCTAAGACTTGAAAGCTGAATGTAAAATGCTAAAGAATCTTAAGCTCTAATGGAACCCTATTCCTCCCAAAACTAAACTCTCAACTAGAAACTTAATACTCAACATGAAATAATAAACAACAGAAAATATAAACCTTAAGTTGCCACGTCCAATAATTGAGCGGTAAGCAACATAAAATAATGATAAGCACAAACTTAGTACGAGTTTGCTGATTTGTTCAGATATGTAGTGACGTCTTCATATTTTCTCAGCGCTTTGACCGAACATCATCATTAGTAAGTAACTTATTAGCTTTTAAACTTATTCATTTAAGATAAGTTTTGTAAATTTAAGTATGTTAACTACCTCTTATTATGATAATTAAGAGGAACGTCATGATTTATGATGTTGAGTTTTTGATGATTGCTTTAGACTATGTTTTGGATTTTATGGATCTTGATTCAAAGTTTAGTAGAAGGAGCTTAGGAGTCTCAAAGCTGTACGTGAAGACATAGTTTTGAAGAAGATTTTTGAGATGGACTTAAGATATGTTGAGAATTATCCCTTAATACTTGGTGTAAGAGTTCCTAAAATCTACACTATGTTGCTGGAAGGTTAAGTATAGAGATATTTTGGAGGGATTTTTGATGTTGTTCCTAAGATTACTTAGCTTCATAAAATATGGTTACTCAATAATGACTTAACGAAGATTACTGAATGGTTAGGGACTGTGTGAACTATTCATCAATGTGAAAAACGACAACGCTATTCCTAGTGCATATCCAGTTAATAGATTCCGGGTTGTTGGAAACCTGAGGGCATAAGCTCACGCCAATGGTGAAGCGTTTAATACTAAGTCTGCGCTAACATATCATCTAGCAAGGATAAAGGATATATAATTATTAAGTAAGTATGAATTACTTTGAAGCAAACCGGGAATATGGGCAAGACAAGAGACGGAATATATGATAAGACGCTACATGCATATAGAGACGTTGGAGGGAAATATTCAGGGCATTAACGGTGAAGTTCAGAAACGGGATAAAGACGGAGAAGATGAAGTCAACAAACAAAAATACTCCTAAGAATCATAATATATGGACGTGGCAACTTAATATATTATATTTTTTCCTAAGTTGCCACGTCCTAATATACTGCCTAAAATCATAATAAGGTGTATATATGAACAAAATTGGGTACATCTAATTAAACCATAAAGCTTAATTAACATTAAAATATGGTATAAGCTAACTTATAGGAAATAACTACTAAGATGTTATTGTAACATTAAGGTCCGATAAAACCACATTTTGGACACTTATATGAATTTACAAGTTTTCTACATTTTTGACAACGCCAAATGACAACCTCACTGCATTGTGGACATTTCAATTTAACTCCTCCTCGATCTGGTAGTATTGGATTTCCGCATGATAGGCATACTGGAAATACTACTTCACTCATTAGTCGCTCAAGATGATAAGTTAAACATGTATTTAAAATTTTTGCCTAGTTGGTGCGTCTTGTAAACTTAAGCATGTTTCATCACCTCTATTATTGGTATTGTATTCTCTATGAATTCTTTGCTTTAACTCTTCTATTTATCCATGTTTCGTTTATCATTATTGATTTTAGAAGATTTTCTGTACGTTCTTCATCGCATCCATCCTTAATGCATGGTATGTAGTTATCGAATAGTTTAGTTCTATCCTTAACGTACTCTATTATCCTCTCCATTAAATTCCTAACTTCAAGACTATATACTCCATGCCTTAAATTGAGAATTCTGCATGAAGCCCTATAGTATGGAGCACCATCAGTCAATATAATTATTTTTGAACCACAAATAGCCCTAATCCTCCTAATGAATATTAGTGATGTTAGTATATTAGTAACATCAAAAATTAGGCCACAAAACATAAATAACATTTTTATATTACTTCTTAAATAAACTTACGGAGTGGCATTATGCCTAAAAAAAGAAAAAGTAGAGGAAGAGGGAAAGGAGATAAAGGGAGGGAATCGAAGGTTCAATGTGATGGATGTGGTGCATGGGTACCCCGTTCAAAGGCTAAAAAAATAACAAGATATGTATCTTATGTTGATCCTCAATTAAAGAAAGAATTGGAGAGTAAAGGTGCTATAATTCCAAAGGTACCTGTTACAAAATACTACTGTGTAAGTTGCTCAGTATTTCAAGGTATTGTGAAGGTTAGAGCAAGGGAGGATAGAAAGGAAAGGGAGAGATTAGGGTAAATTAATTTAAGTTCTGTAATTTAGTTCTTTGGTTTTAGTCTTTCCTAGTTTTCGGATATCACTCCCGATTTAGTTTATATGCATGTAATACTTAGTTTAATTCTAAGTTTAGACAGCTTAATAACTAATGATATTTAGGAAAATTATTTAGAATCCACCTTCATAAAATCATCAGTAATGACGACATATTGTTAGATTAGAATAAATTCCGTTTCCAATATAACTTAATTTCCTTTACTATGAAATATATTAAACCATAAGCAATAAAGTATTCACTAATAGGTCACCATAAGAATAATTATCTTTACGCTCTTAAATAAGATTTTTGTGGCTGTTTTGCTGTTCATTTATGGCTGCTCTTGATATTGTTTTGAGTGGAAGGCTTGCTTTAGGTTTTCAATATGATTAGGGGATAGTGTTTCCTGCCGAGATATGGTCTTGGATTATAAAAGGGTCATAGAAGTTATGGGTGAAGGCTTAAACGATACAAGTGTAGGACTTATAGACAGACGTTTAACGATAAGATAGGAACAATACTCCACTACTCTATCAGGAGGTGATTTATTCTCATAGCTCTATTCCTTTACAACATAACCCACGCCTAGGCTCTGATAGGAGCCATATTTAAGGCTTTAAAGAAGCTTATGCTTAGCCTAAGAGGGGCTGATATATTGAAACCTTAAGTGATATACCAACCTATTAAGGACGCTATAGAAGCTAAGTAATATACGAATAGCAGACATGACGACCTAAGCTTACTTTCTTAGTGGATGTAGTATTATGAATAGTTTATTATTATTCCAGCATATTGATTTTTAGTCTTTGTTTATTGATTTGATGCTTTGTTGTTGAAGAATGTCTATTTCCTGAATGATAAATGTAAGATTTTATTATAGAAGGATTTTGTACCGTATGTTAAGCCTAGTTTTCCAATACATGCTAGGCCATAAACATCATCAATAATGAATATTAGCTACATAGTAATTTAAACCTATGAATTACTAGCTGCAAGTATTTCTGATAGATGAGTCCTCGTAGGTAATATTTACTATATTTGATAAAATTAACGATTCATTATTATTGTTTTATCTCTACTATGAACTAATTATAGTGTTACAATATATGATACGATATTTACTTACTATAAGTTAGAATTCTAAACTGTAATATCATTTATACTCTGTAAGGTTATACTTTCCGTCTCTTTTTATTTAATAATTTATTTTGCCATGAATATCTTCTAATTTTTTTATCAGGATATCCGCATGCTGCGCATCTTTTTTTCCTCACGTGATACGCACTTCTACCACATCTTCTACAACGTATATGTAAGTCCTTTTTCCCTCTTTTACCGAAAGATGTTGTACCCTTAACCATAAACAATCATCGATTATAACTTACTGGGCGATACTAAAACTACATTATCTCCTCTAACTATTATCTGACCCAGTTTTTTAAGCTCTTTTCCATCTTCATTAATTTCTATAGATTCTTCAAGTACTAAGTTTAAATGTTGATCAAAATGTTTTAAAATACCTCTTATTGTTCTACCACCCTTCAGTTTGACTAAAACTATATTTCCTAAGGCTTCAGCTAAAACTTCAGAACCGCTTACAATTTCGTCATCCATGAAATACTCACCTTAATTTAGGGTTATTAACCCTCTTTTATATTTTACGTGCAAAAATATAACTTTACGATACTGTTAAGTTTAATCCTTAATTTCAAAACATTTAAGCCTTTCATAGTTCATACTTCATATGTATCATTATATATGCGAACTGTTATGATTGTTGGAGAATTACGACTGTCTTCATATTTTTACTAAGCTATTCTAAATGTTTAACATGAGTTAACCTCCTTATAGTCACCTTCATAACTTTACACTCTTATCCACCGTATAATATTTCCCATTTCTAGCTATTTCTTTCAGCTCTTTTCTAACCTCATCAGTATTCTATGCTAAATCATAGACTTATAGTTAAACAGAAATATTTAAAAGGTATTTCATAACATAAAACTTAAATTGAAGGGTGGTTAATTTGAGTATTAAGGGTAAACTTACATCTGAGTTAGCTTCACTTATAGATAGGCAAGTTACGGTTAAGACTACCCTAGGAGATATATTTACTGGAAAGGTTGTTGCAATAGAGTTTCCGGAATTTCATATCTGTTTAGCGGACGCTATTGATGGAAATGGAGAGAAATATCCTAGAGTAATAATTAGAGGTGAAGTAATTGCTGAAATATTTAGGAAGGAAAAACCCTTTGATCTAAAGGGATTGGCTGAAAGACTTGAAAAACTATTTCCAAACATGGTAAAGTACTATGAAGAGGCTAGAGTAATAACTGTTATGGATAGAGTTAGAGTTACTGAGCAAGGTGTTGTTGAGGGGACAGGATTAGTGGCCGAGAAGGTTAAGAAAGTTTATGACACATATGTGGAAGAGTTGAAAGAAAAAATGTAGAAGTATATGGAGTACGATGTTGATAGTGTATTTGAACTAAAATGCAAAGATTTACTTGGAAGAATAGGGAGACTTAGAACAAGACATGGAATAATTGAAACTCCTGTTTTGTTTCCTGTTATCAATCCATCGAACCAAATAGTAACTATTGATGATATACGCTCTAAGTTTAAAGTTAAAGGTATTATAACCAACGCTTACCTACTAAAAAAGCATTTTAAAGAGCAAGCTATAATTCAAGGAATTCATGATTTACTAAATTTTAAAGGAGTTATCATGACTGATTCCGGAGCATATCAAATATTAAAATATGGCAGTATAGATGTAGATCCTAAAGATATTGTTTTATTTCAAAAAAATATAGGAAGCGATATTGGAGTCATTCTTGATATACCTACTGGATGGAAAACTGATAGAAAACATGCTGAATATACCGTTTTGGAAACAATTAAAAGAGCCAGTGATGCCGTTCAGCTAATAGATGGAAGTGATATGCTTTGGGTTGGACCATTACAGGGTGGTAGATATACGGACTTGATTGAATACTCAGCAGTAAGAATGAGAGAATTACCATTTCATATCTATGCCCTAGGAAGTCCAACAGTAATTATGGAGCAATATCGATACGATCTTCTTATCGATATGATATTTGCAGCTAAAAAAAATATACCCCCAAACAGGCCATTTCATTTATTTGGCGCTGGGCACCCGCTCATGTTTGCTATAGCAGTAGCGCTAGGATGTGATATATTTGATTCAGCATCTTATGCATTATATGCGAGAGATGATAGATATATTACAGAATATGGAACAATAAAATTTGAAAGATTAAACTACTTGCCCTGTACATGTCCAGCATGCAGTAAAACATCTATTAACGAACTACGACAAATGGATAGAAGAAGCAGAGAAAAAATTTTAGCAGAACATAACCTATACATGTGTATCAATGAAATTGATAAAATTAAGCAATCCATTACTGATGGCCGGTTATGGGAGTTTTTAGAAATACGCTGTAGAAGCCATCCATCACTCACCAGGGCACTAGTAAAACTAAGAAAGTATTTGACACATTTAGAGAGAAATACACCAATTAGCAAAAAAAGAGGAATATTCATATACGATATAGTAAGTTTAAATAGGCCTGAGATTTTTAGATATAAACGATGGTTAATTAATCGTTACACTCCGCCTATAGGAAAGGATACATTAATTTTAGTACCTAGTACTAACATGAAAAAACCATATCATAGATCATCTATAATAAAAAAAATTGTAGAATGTATAAGTAAGGCTTCAAACTTAAATTATGAGAGGGTACATATATGTGTATATGACATATTATTTGGACTGGTTCCATTAGAAATTGATGATATTTATCCAATTTCACAATGTGAATCAGCTGTAGAAGCCTCATATAGCAACAACCTTAGAAAGAACTTAGTCTATCAGATAATTAAATTTATAAGTAAATTCAAAAAGAACTACAAATATTATGTAATAGTGACCGACAAAATATTAAATAAGAAGCATATAGATTTTATAGAAAAAACATGTAAGATTGAAGTAAAAGCTATAGAAAGTTACTATAATTTAAGTAAACTATAATAGTCTGTACTAGCTATTAGCTAATATACTCCACTCCTCTTAATATTTATATTTCTCATTTAATGAAAAATATCAAAATAATAATTCATTGTTCTAGACCTGGTTTAGAAGAGTAACTTATAATCATATTCTTCTTAGCCAGCGGCTTTGTAAACTTAAGCTTGCTGATTAACTTCTAGGTAAAGCTTAAGTTTACAAGACGCTTTTTTAGTAGTAAAAAATAAATATGCAAAAAAGTTTCACAGCAAATACATATTCTGAAGAAGTTGCCCATAGTTAAGCGGCGGCGTTGATTCGATAGGGAACCAAGTTCCCAAGATGAAGAATCAACCTCCAACTATGGGTAAAGGATGTGGACCTAACTTAATTAGTATTGTTAGGTCTGAAGTAGGCTAGCAAACACCCGCCAATTCTGCAGCCTAACCGTATCCCTAATTAAAACCGGTTGATCCTGCCGGACATGACCGCTGTCGGGGTGGGACTAAGCCATGCGAGTCGTACGCCTTGGGCAATGACAAGGCGTGGCGCACGGCTCCGTAAAACGTGGCTAAACTACCCCCAGGACGAGAATAACCCCGGGAAACTGGGGCTAATTCTCGATAGATGCAAAGTTCTGGAATGACTTTGCATCGAAAAGGAACTAGGATCATGCCTCCTAGTTCCGCCTGGGGATGTGGCCACGGCCTATCAGGTAGTTGGTGGGGTAACGGCCCACCAAGCCGATAACGGGTACGGGCCCTGAGAGGGGGAGCCCGGAGATGGCCACTGAGACAAGGGGCCAGGCCCTACGGGGTGCAGCAGGCGCGAAACCTCCGCAATGGGCGAAAGCCCGACGGGGTCACCCCGAGTCCCACCTGCTGAGGGTGGGTTTTCCCTGGTTTAAAAAGCCAGGGGAATAAGCGGGGGGCAAGTCTGGTGTCAGCCGCCGCGGTAACACCAGCCCCGCGAGTGGTCATGACGTTTATTGGGCTTAAAGCATCCGTAGCCGGCTTGGTGTGTCTCTAGTTAAATCTCACGGCCTAACCGTGAGCCGCTAGAGATACTACCAAGCTAGGGGGTGGGAGAAGCCGGGGGTACTCCAGGGGTAGGGGCAAAATCCTATAATCCCTGGAGGACCACCAGTGGCGAAGGCGCCCGGCTAGAACACGCCCGACGGTGAGGGATGAAAGCTGGGGGAGCGAACCGGATTAGATACCCGGGTAGTCCCAGCTGTAAACGATGCGGGCTAGGTGTCGGGTGGGCTTAGTGCTCACCCGGG
>Ga0080004_1128042_pt1 | contig 30827 bp, 65 predicted proteins | sample WasSprMetagenome_FD_69207 | JGI IMG/M metagenome (GOLD analysis project Ga0080004, IMG submission 69207) | Sulfidic aquatic microbial communities from Washburn Spring, Yellowstone National Park, USA - WS (SPADES assembly) (version 2) | ecosystem: Environmental > Aquatic > Thermal springs > Hot... | reverse complement strand
CTCTAATTCCAACAAAGCAGTAACATAGTCTTTTGGAACTCCCATAATTTTATTTCTGCGTTGAAATTTATAAAATTATCTAAATTTTTGAAGCTTCTGGAAAATAGCGAACCATCTTAGATTTTGGCTTAGCAGCTGAAAAGCATTCATCACAAAGTTTAAGCACATCTCCGTTTGGAAGAGCAACATAGTTTGGGTCTTTTCCAATGATTTCTTTTTTACATCTATCGCAGATGAATTTTTTAGAGCCTTGCATTATTTGATAATACTCTTTTAAAAGTTGGTCTCTCTTTTGGTAGTATTCTTTTCTTGGAATTCTATTAGCTCTTGCTTTCTTTCCAAGTTCAAATCCAATAACTGGCATGCCTGGGAATTCTTCTCTAATCTTATTTTGATAGAATTCATAGAGAGCTTCATTAACAACAGAGCTGAAAGAAAGATTCTTAGCTTTAGCGTAAGCCCTTAAAGCAATCTCAAGCTCAAGCATTATTCTAACCTTAGGTATTGGCATTCTCTCACTCTGTTATACTTTTGTTTCTCAATTCCCCTTTTTAAACTTTTCGTTTTATATTAATAATTAACTATTATTGAAAAAGTAGATAGATAGTCTAATTATTCTAATTATCTAATTATATCTAACTATCTAATGTAGTAATACAGACCGCTCTAACTTTCTAACTTTTTCAAAAAATTGAAAAAGGGGTGGGGACGGGAGGGGTTATTCTAATATTAGAATAAGCCCATCTTTCTATCTCTTTTTCTATAAGATTATTTTATTAATAGAAATCAAGTGGCTTATTCGCTCTCTCTTTTGGACGAATCTTTGCTCTTTTCGTTCTATCTAAATACGAATCATATTCTGCTAAGTAGGACACAAAAGGCTCGTTGTATCCTACTTTGCTCTCTATCAAAATTTTTTCTCTCGTTCTTTTATTTTAGCAGGGTTATTTTTAAAATCTTTTTCAAAAAAGTAAGCTAAGAAGCTTTATCGGTAAGTTTTCGTTCTATCTTACCGATATATCGGTAGGTTTGAAGCTTCTTTCTAAGAAGCTTCGGCAAGAAGGTTTGTCTCTCTGTTGTTTAACAATTGTTTATCTTAATCTATCTATTAATAATTAATAACCGAAAAATATTTAAATACCAAATGTTTATACATATTTGTGATACAATGGATGGAATTTTGCCTGAACCTGAAAAGGAAGAAAAGAAAAAAAGTCTACAACTAATAGATGTAGATATACTGGAAAAACTAAGGGAGCTAGGCTATTTTTCAACAGAGGAAGCATTAACAGAGCTTATAGTGATTAAACAAAGAGAAAGAGAGAAACCCAAAACTGAGATGGAAGTAAAACTACAATTAGTTGCTGAGCTTGAAATTTATGGGCTTAACCTTCTTTCTTTAATTCCAGAAAAAGATAAAGCTAACTATCTTGCTGGTGAGATTTCCAGCTCTTTTAAAAAAGCAAAAGAGCTAATAAAAGAAAGAAAAGACAAAGAAGCAAAGGAAGAATTGAAAAAAGCAGTTAAAGCAGTTCAAGATGTAATAACAATGGTTGAAGCTGATTTTGAAATGAATTTAGCTCTTTTAGGTTTACTTTTAAGGTGATTCGATGGGAAGAAAACGCTCTTCTGAAGATAAAAAACTAAAATCTTTGGTTGGAGTAATTCCAAAAGTTCCAGTTAAGAAAGATAAAGAAGTAGTAAGAGAAGCAGTTTCAGAGCATTTTGAAAAGAAAGAAAAAGAGCAAGAAGAGAAACCAATGAAGCTTGATGAAATAAAAGATTTTATTGAAAAAACTGAGCTAAAAATCCCAGAAAAAGACCTTCAAAAAAAAGTAAAAATCCAAGCCGTAAATCTTGATACTGGAAAGGAAGAGCAAGTAACCTTAACACTTAAAGAGCTATTAGATTTAGTTGAATACGCTTACAGGAAAAGTATAGAAATTTCACTTGAAAATGCAAAAGAGCTAATAGATTCAGAGATATATGATTATAGAGTATTAGAACACAAAAAATTAGAAAAAGCAAAAGAAGAAATAGACAAAGCAGAAAAGCTTTTAGCTGTTTATTCCCTTTTTGCTAGAGCGAAATTGGGGTGATATAATGCCGAAGAAAAGGATTCCTACATCTGAGAAAAAGGTTATGGTAAGTATAAGGCTAAGAAATATAGAAGCCTTAGAAAAGATAGACCCGAACGATATAAGCAACGCTATTGACCAGCTCTTTGACCAGCTTAACAAAAAAGATATGGAGCTAGCAAAACTCAGAGGAATAATAAACCAATACAATCAAATAATAAATGAAATGAAAGAAATGCTGGCTAAAGACAACATAGAAGGCTTAAGAGCAGAACTCAGCAAAGCAGATGAGCTTTTCAGCGATTATATAGCTTTTCTAAAAGTTAAATCGGTGATAAACAATGAAAATAGATAACGATATAAAACTTTTGATTGCTTTGATTTTAGCGATTGATATTTTTCTAGTAGCCCTTTGCTACATAGCAAACAACATTCCAATAATACAAAGCGTAGTATTCTTCTTTGGGCTAGAAACAATTTGCTTAATAGCTTTTATGCTATTTGATATGTTAATTCAAAAAGCTTTTAAGGATTGAGAATATGATAGAACAACAGATAAGCAAAAGGTTGAAAAGTTGGAAAAAAGAATTTGAAACTAAGCGTTGGCTAATAAATGGTAGATTTCTCCTATCACATTGGACTCTTTTCTTTGCTAACGAAAAAGACAAAATTGTAAGCGTAGGAGACCTAAAGACAAATAGACTTCTAACGATTGAAGTAATCAGAACAAATATTGATGGAAAGGAAAAAGAAGACTTTGAGATTACAGATGGAGAATGCTATGATTTCTTTAAAAAAGAAGCAAAAAAGGCTAAGAAATTCAAAACTCACTACAGCGAAATAAACTTTGATAACATAAAGCTAATTTTTACTGAAAATTCATTCACTCTTGAAATTGTTTATGAGTGATACGATGGCAGAAGAAAAGATTAAGATAAAAAGAGAGTTGGATAAGCTAATAAAAGAAATAGCAAAAAAGGAAGGAGTTAGCTACAACAAAGCATGAGTGATATGATGAAAAAGAAGAATGGTTGGGAAAAAGTTGAAATAAATGAAGAATTGAATAAAATTTTGAAAGAAATAGTAAAAAAGGAAAATGTTAGCTATGAAAATGTCCTTAACTTCATAATAAGCTTAGGAATATCAAGATATATAGAGCTTAGTGCTTTGCCACAACTAAGAGAATTTATAAGAGAGCAACTGAAGAAAGGAAAGAACATAGCAATATTTGAGTTTAGCGTTAGACTTAAAAAAGAAGAAGATAACAAATCTTATGTTTAAGGTGGTTTGATGGAAAAAGAAGAGATAATTGAAAGATTTATTTCTAAGCTCGGAGAAGTTCCAAAAGCATGGCAGATTTCTTGTTTGCTTTACCTAGAAAAAGGAATAGAAACAACAGAAAGAGAGATAAAGCAAATTCTGAAAAAGCTAAAGAAAGAAGGAAAAATAATCTACTCTGAGCCAGCCAAAGCTTACTTTTATGTTGGGTGAGAGCATGGAATGGGGAATTGAAGAGTTGACAAAGTGGGTATATAGCTTTGGAAGAGTAGTGCAGCTAATTTTATTGCTTATAGAAATACCTCTGCTCTTGGTTGGAATAAATCTAATAGTTTCTGGCTACGAAGAAGCAAAGCAGAAAAAAAAGTATGCTGGGCTAAAGTTCTTTTCAGGAATACTAGTAGTAATCTTCACAATAATTGCTATGCTTTATACTCTGTGATATAATGCAAAAGCAAAAGTTAGCCGAGCCAAAACCTGTTAAGCTAACTGCTTGGCTACCAGATAATCGCTATGGCTGTAAAGCTGGCTACGACCCGCTAGTTCAGAAATTCTTTTTAGTTGTGCCCTATTGGTTTCCTTTAAAAGAGCTTGAGACCCTTCCAGAAAGCTGGCTAAAATACAAATCAAGAATGATAGATTTTGAATTTCAATTTGTTGTTTTCACTAAGCCAAGAGAACCCAAGCTTAAAGATTTTTTGGTGAAACAATGAGACAAACAAAGTTGAAAGAGTGGAGAAAGAAAAAAGATAGAAAAGCAGACGAAAGTTTTAAAGGAGCTTGCGGAAGCATTTGTGGAGGAATAATCAGCGAAAGCGATTTCAAAAAACATTTTGAGAATAAGACCTTAGAACAAGTAATGATGGCTTGGGTTTTACCTAATAGATATTACAAAAAATACTTTGAGCTAATAGAAAAAGGAGAATATGAAAAAGCTAAAAAAATTTTTGAAAAGTATGCTTGGAGCATAACTGGGTGAGCAAATAAACGAAATACAAGAAAAATTTTACAAATGTGCTAAAATACGAGGGATACTAGATAACAAAGAGCTAATGCATAGAGTTTATTTCCACTTTGCTTACTTCCTTGAGCAGATGATAAATTACTTAGTTTGGGACGAAGAAAGCGAAGACGAAGAAATTAGAGCTTTTCAAAAAACCATAAATAAAGAATATTACAAAAGAAGAAGAGAAAGCTTCAAAACCTATGTAGATTTATTCCTAAAATTTTACAGATGGGAAGCTAAAAAAGGCTGGGGGCAATGAAGCATATAATGTAAGCGAAAAATTTATAAACTTAAAATGTAAATACATTATTGCCATGAAAGAGAGCACTCATGTTGTAGCTCCCCGCCCAGAAAAATGCGGGGGCTTCATTCCATACCATCACAAAATAACTTGCAAAACAGCCCCAAACCTAAGGGGGATAGGTTTGGGGCTTATGTTTAAAACCAGCCTTTTGAAGGATTGAAATTTGAAGGATTGAAAGAAAAATTGAAGATTTTTTGGACTAAACTCCAAATTTTTTAGAATCAGACGCCCGGCGGTTTTCCAAAACTATTTTAAACTATTTCTTCCAAAAAATATTAGTGAGCAAATGGCTAAAGTCCCCTTAGAAAAAGTTAAGGAGCTTTTAAAAGAGATTAGGTCTTACCCAAAAATTAGTGAAAGAGCTGTGGATTTTATTCTAGAGAATGCAGATAAATATAAAGATTTACTCCCAGATATAGACGAAATAGAAGAAATAGAGATTAAATCTTATAAAGAAGGAGCAAAGAAAAACATGGATGAGTGGAGAGTAGATAAGAGCACTGCTATTTTTGCTGAGAGATTAGCAAGAGAAATTCCAATTGATAAAGAATTATTTTCAGAGATAGAAAGTTTAGTAGATGAACTATATAAATACATTGAGGAAGATTTAGATTATGCAGTAGCTCATGCTCAAAAAGCATATACAATTGAGCAATATGGATTAAAAGCCCATCAAGGTTTAAGAAGCAAAGAAGCTCGCTGGCATTTGCTTCAAGAAAGCATGATAGAAGAATCTTTGCTGAAGTATTCATTGTTTGTGATTGTTCCTTTCGTAGCTTATGTTTTGCTGAGTAGAATAAAGTGAAAAAATGGATGAGATTGTTAGGTTTTTGTTTCCGCTGGAATGCGGAATTACAGCTATAGCTGTGCAAACGCCAGGCTTTAGCAGGCTTCCGAGCGAGCAACAATCTTTTTATAGAAAGGAAGCAGAAAAAAATTTAAATCCAAAAACCAATTGGGTTATCTTTGGTCCAGACATAAAAGAAAGACATTTTGAAGATGAAGGAAGGACTCTTCTAATTCCAACTCCACAATACAAAGAAAGAGTTTATGCAATTCTTGATGATTACAGAGGAGCTGAAGAGGAAGCCTTCGGCTATAGCTGGGTTGTTACATTCTTGCTTGCTGAAGAATATTGAGTGGGAAGATGGAAAAGATAAATTGGAAAGATTCGCTGTTTTTTGTAATTCCATTAGCTTCTTATGTAGCTTTAAATACAATTTTTAAGCCAAAGCAAGTAACTTATCAGCCACCAGCACAGCAACCAACATCTCCAAGTCCAACTCCTAGCCCAGCACCTTCAATTCCTTCAGAAGCTCAGCCTTTCGTTGACGCTACTTTAAAAATTGAGCAAATAGATTCAATGACTGGTCCTCAAGCAGTAGAAACTTTGATAGAAGTTTCAAGAACACTGAGAGATAACTACAATAATTTGCTTATGATAGCTTTAAACAAAACGATAAATAGAGTGAATGCTGATAACCAAGCCTATCCAACAGAAGATTTGAAAAACCAAGTGATTAGCACAATCACGAGCATGATAAACAGAATAGTAGTTAGAGTTTAACGGAAGTTATAAAAAAATATAAGCTTCGTAAAATTTATAAACTTCAAAAGGTATAAACATATTAGGGGCAAAGTGGGTTATCTTCGGGTTCAGGCTTCATTGCGGCTTGTAACTTTTCGCCCCCTTCAAATTTAGGTTTCTTCACTTCCAACTGTTATTGTTGGCTCTGGAGGCAAATATTTCCTTACTCTTACCCAATCATAAACAACATCCTTATTGTCGTAAGCCTGAGTTGAGAAGTAACCAATAATTATATATCTTGGATTTTTAGCCCATGTAAAACTATAACCAAGCACTCTTTGATAATCTTTCCAAATTCCAGCACCTGAAGGAGTTGCTTCATCACCACGAATATGATATTCACCATAAACTATTGGACTTTCTACAGTTACTCCATTGGCAACATCATAACCAGTAGTTGAACCAGAAGCAATCCAAGTAAGTAAATCATAAGAATTAGATGTTGAATTTATCATTTGGTGTATTGAAGCATTAGCGCCTGGGTTACCAGCAACAGATTGGAACTGCTGGTCACATATTCCTAAATCTCCTGAGTAGTAGCTTTCTCCACTAGTAACATAAGCTAGCCTGCTTTCAACCATGTAGCCATCGTTTAAGTTAAATGGAAGTGGGTTTCGTAAGCTACAGCTTCCACTCATCCAGTCAAGAACGCTATCATGAACACTATAGGTTCCACTTATTGTATACCAAGTAGTTGTATCTAAGCTTGTCCCTTCAAAATCATCAAAAAAATCAAAGGTAGCTTTTCCATTTTGCTGGTCTGTAGCATTTGGATTTCCATAATACATGTAAATTGTTTTAGTTGAGTTTGCTGGAATGCTTGGAACTTTTACCCAAACTCTTGCTGAAGAACTGTTGAAAGGTCTGCTCTCTATCCAATAAGGAAGCAAGGTTTTTCCATCGCTATCAGTAAAGCGAAGGTCTCTTCCATCAGAAGCTAATTTTCCAGCTGAGATTAAGCTTGAAGAATCAAAAATAACTGCAATTTGATAATTTGTTAGATTATTTGAGTTTTGAGTATTATCAATTGTAATTGGTCTTCTGTAAAGCCAGTGAGTGTGCTGAAGAATGCTTTTTCTTACTGGATAAGATGGAGAAGGCTTAAGAAGGAGAGAGTGATTGTGAGTATGGTCTGGTAACACATCTCTTACTTTATCTGGAAGAACAACCACTGGTGGATAAGTATCGTGAGTGTGAAGCGGAACAGAATTTTTTACTGCAATTGGTTTTGATACTGAAAAAGGCTGTGGTGGTAAAGTAACTAAGTGTGGAGTCCAAACTATGAAAGAAGCTCCAGTATTATGAGCGTAATCTCCAAAATACAATTGTATATAGCTACCAGTAGTAGCAGAAACAACAGAATTTAAATAAATTTGAATAGCCCATGTCTGTGCTACTAAAGCGTCAGCTCCAAGCTGTTCAGTTACTGCTGAAGCTACAGTGCTTCCAGCACTTCCATTTCTTGCTCTTATATAAAACTGAATAGCGTCTGTAGGAGATAAACTAGTTGATGGACAATTCCAAGTATAATGAATATAACCAGATTCCGAAGTTGTAGATTGATAAAGCTGTGTCCAATCAAGAAGGATAGTTTCTGTGCCATCAGCATGAAGAACAGTAATCTTTGCATCAACATAGTTATAAGCTCTTTTGCTATATATTGGGGATTGAATATAAGTAGCACTGCTGCTCATTAAAGTTGAAAATTTATAGGCTGTTACTCCATTTACAGTCCACTGGTCACTTCTGAAGAAGCGGTTTTCAATAACATTATACATATAATTATTTTGCTTTTCTGTTATTTATTTTTTCAAACAAAAAATTTATAAATAAGAGCCAACACTAAATAGATTGGGGCAAAGAGTATTCACTCTATCACCTAACTAATTTTTTAGAGCCCCCAACCGAAAGATTTATAAACTCCAAAATGTATAAACATATTAGAGAAAAAGGGACACCATCTGGTCGCACAGTTTTCCATACCACCCCCTTTTTCTCTTTTCCCTTCGCTGGCAAGGCGATGATAGACAGAAGAGAACTAACAAAGTTTGTTATTCTTCCTTGCTTAGATTTAGGAACTGATACTGCTTATCCATTTAATGGAAGATTACCAGAAGGAGTTGTTGGAGTAGATATAAACCCAAAGCTTCCAAATGTTATTAAGCATGATGTAACTCAAGGCTTACCTTTTCCTGATAAAAGCTTTAATACAATAACTGCTTTTGAAATTTTTGAGCATATAGACCCAGAGAAGAGAGATTTTGTAATCAGAGAGATAAAGAGAGTAGCTAAGCAAAGAGTTATAATTTCAGTCCCAGACAAAAACGATAAAAGAAATTTTCCAGATGATAACCCAAACCATGAGCACTGGAAGCATAAAGATTGGCTTTTTAGCAAAGAAGAAGCTATTGAGCTAGCGAAGAAAATTAGCGAAAAATTTGAGCTATTTGAGATAGAAAACCCACTCTATAAAGGCTATGGCTTAGTGTGTGAGCTAAGTTATCAAAAATGATTTCTTAGACTATTTGAAAAGATAGAAAGCTAAGAAAATGATAAGTAGAGTGAATAGTAGATAGACTAAAACCGATTGCCAAAAGATTCTTCGACGGAGAAGCTCTTCAGCTTTTTCCTTCAACTCTTCAACTTTTTTTATTTGCATAGCTAACTAAAATTTATCTGGAGCTGAAATTTATGTATGGAGTTAATTTAGGTTTGGAATCTACTGAGAAAAGAAATTTTCTAAGCCTTCAAGTGTAATTCCTGCAAATACTGCTCCACCAATAACTATTGGAAGCCAACCTGGAATTACTGTTCCAAATACGGCAACTGCTATATTTTGAACTACTGTTATGATTCCTCCTACTGCAGCTCCATAAGCGAATCCTTCTCCAGTCTTCAATGCTAAGGTAGCACCCTTGTTAGCTGCCATGATTTTATTTCACTGAACTTGTTTAAAAAGTTTTCGGAAATATATAAACAAAAGTTTATATATCATTTTCCTTTAAGTAGGGAAATAGAGCAACAGAAAGAGCGACAATAAACAGAACATAAGAAATAAGCATTTCCCTTAAGCCCAAAAGATAAAGCTCATTTTTACATGCTTTGAAATTTGTAAAAGCTCCAGCGTCACAAAATTCCCATCCAGTGTAATGCTCAATAACTTTTAGATTGTAAGCAAAATCAATGTCACGGTAGCCTTTAACAAAAAGAAAAGTAGCTAAAATAAAGGTCATTACTGACCAAATTAAAGAACGGGCTTTTTTCATACAAAAATCACTTTCTTAGCTTCAATTCCAGCCTTGCTTAATAGATATAGCATAGCGTCCTCTTTTGAGTTAAACTGCTTAGCAAATTCTTCAAAAGCGTGCTTTGTTTCGTAAGTGCAGCGAAAGCTTATATAAGTAGATTTTTTGTTGAGTTTCATGCTTTAATTTTCAATTTTGTATTTATAAATCTTTTGTTTAACTTTTGTTTTACATAGATTTATAAACTAAAAAGCTGAAAATATAAACAGGGTGAAAAAATGCCTCTAAATACAGACTACACACCAGCTGAAATTGATAGCAGGGCTGAAGCCTTAAAGCAAAAACTAATAAATTTAGCCCTTGCTAGAAAAATAGCAACTAGCCCAGATGAGCTTGCGGTTAGGGATATACTACCAAAAGAGGACCTTAACTACAGTAACGAATATTGGAGCTCAGCAACTTTAGCAAGCGGTTCTTTCCAAACAGCAGTTGCTAAAAGAGTAGAAGACAACAAAGTAATTGGATTCTTTGGAGTAGTAAACCCATACAACGATACAAATACAACAGAGCTAAGATTTAGAATTGGACCTAATGGAAGTAGAACAATAAACATATATGAGCTTGAACCAATCCTAAATGAACAAAACAAAATTGCAGTATTTGACGAAGATGTAATCTACAAAAATGGAGAATATATGACAATTGACCTATACCTTACAGCCACAGGAGCTTCAACTATTGGACTGCTTGGCTTTGTAGTTGAGCCAAAGGGTGAAACTGTAAATCAAGGGTGATAGTATGCCAACTGCCTTTACTAAATCGGCTTCGGATGTAAAAGCAATAAAACAAACAATAATAAACTACCTCAAAGACCTAGCAGTTAAGAAAGGAATCGTAGCAAACAGAGATGACGCAATAGTGAGAGATATTCAACCAGACCTTGACTTGGGCTTTCCAACTGCTAGTTGGAGTGAATCATTAACAGCAAACACTTGGAATACAATATATAACGCTCAAGTTCCAGCAAAGAAGCTATTTGTGTTCTATGGAGTTGAAAACACAGCTACTTCACCGCTTTCAACAGCAATAGCATTTAAAGTTGGAGTTGGAGGAGCTAAAGTAAAAGATATAGAAGAAATTGAGCCAATGTATGCCCAAGCATACAAGAAAGAAGCAATATTTACAAACCCAATACTCTATGAAAACAACCAATACATGGTAATTCAAGTCTACGCTAAGGAAACAGGAACAGACAACTTAATTCTTAAGGGCTATGTCGTAGAGCCTAAGGGCGAAACAATTAGCCCTGACTAGCTTCAGCCCTTTTAACTAGCTGAATTTTCTTTTTCTTCTTTCTTTTCTTGATAAAACTTCTTTTTAAGAAGTTTAGTTGAATAAATTTTGAGCTTATTGTTCAGTTTAGCTTTTATGCTAAACAAAATAATTATAAACTCAATAAACCAAATAATATCAGATAGATAGACGGGTGAGACAAATGGGAGAGGAAACAGGTTACGCCTTTGCTCCAACCTTTGCCCCAATAGCAAAGTTTGGAGAATACATAAAATTAGTGCCAGACGAGAAATACTATAAAGTAGTGAATGTAGAACCGCTACCGAGCTTGGTCATAGACTTCGGTAGCTTAGCAGCATATGGAAAGGATACAGATAGGATAGACATAGTATCACAAAATCTAGGACTTCCAGACAACACTTTAGCACAGCTAAGAATTAAGCTATTAGATGACTTTAACCTTTACTTATACCAGCCAAAAGCTAAAGCGAAAGGAACAACTACCTACAAAAACTTCTATGTAAGCTACAATACACAAGAGCTTTCAAATAACTTAGTAGAATTCTTTCAATTTGAAAAAAGAAGTGCTGGAATAGTAAGAGAAAACCCATCAGCAACAGCTCTTCCAAAAACAAGAGTTCTTTTCTATGGATTCAAATATGAGCTTGAGCCAGTAACTACAATTCCAGAAAAATATACCGTTGTTCCTGTTAGTCAAGGGTGATGTAGATGGTGTTAAAAACAATTCCTGTAACGAGTATTGGAACTGGAATGACATTAGTTTATACAGTTAGCTCAGGAAGAACAGCAAGAATTCAAAACTTAACAATTACAAATTCAGCTTCAGCTGTAAGAACAGTTAATATTTGGGATTCAAGCTCAGCAACAACTGGAGTAACTCAAATTTCTAAAGTAATTGTCCAAGCTAATTCAACTTACACATTCCCAGTAATTTTGAACAAAGAAGTAAGATATGGCTATATAACAGCTATTTGCGACGAAGGAACAGAAACAACCATAGAAGGAGTAGTAGAAGAAGTCTGAGCAGTTATTTTTTCCTTTTTTCTTTTTGAGCTTTTTCGCTAAAGATTTTTATATTCTAAAGTAGAAATAAAATTATGGTAGAAGAAAGAAGACAAATTGTAATAACAACTGGTGCTGTTAATGTAGTAAATTTACCAGCTACTTATGATGTATCTGATAGAGCAAATAGAGCACTTGGAATAGTATCAGTTACAGGAGTAACAGGAGCTTCTTTAAAAGGAAAAATTATAAATACTTCAATAGCAGCTAATACAAACTTCTTTGGTTCAGACTTAGCTCCATCAGCTTCACCAGTTATTTTTAGAATTAATGTAACTATGAATACAGCAGGAGTTTTAACAGTTAGAAGAAAAGATGGAGCAACAACCGTAAGCGAACAATTAAATGGCGGAGCAAACTTAATAGCTAATGCTAGCTATATATTTGATATTTTAGTAGCTACTGGTCAAACAATTAATTTACAATATTCAACTTCAGCAACAATAGTTTCTTGCATAGTTGTAGAGACTTCAGCATAGTGATAAAATGAAAGTAATTTATCCACCGCAAGGAACAGATATTTTAATTACTTATGATGTTAAAAATGCAAATGTAAGTAATGTAATGAGAGCATTAAAACCTCTTAAAATTAATAATCCTCTAGTAACTGGTGCTTCAACAAATGCTCCAACTACTGTGACTATTTTAATGCGAATTTTTCGTAGAAATTTAATAGAATACCCTTGCCGTATCTCTTCCCCAGTATCCCAAACAATTGTCCAGATAACTCCTTCAACAACTAGCGTAACTGTGCCACGAGCAGATTTATATATTTATAAGTTACAAGGAGCTGGTGGCGGTGGTGCTGGTGCGAGTGTATACTATGAAAGGGGCGGACCTGGAGGCGGAGCAGGAGGTTTTGGATGTTATGCTTCAGCTTTACCTACAAGTGGTAGCTGGTCATTAGGTGCTGGCGGAGCTGGTGGAAATGCTGGCTCATTTGATGGTTATCCTGGTGGAGATGGAGAACCAACATCATTAACAATTGATGGCATAACCTTTACACAACCAGGGGGTAAAGGTGGTAAAAGTCCAAGTAATGGTTCAGGAGGAAATAGTGGAAATGGAATACCTGGCGGAATTAACACAAATGGAACTAGTGGAACTTATGAAGCTGGCGGAGGAGGGCCTAGATATTTAGGCGGAAATACTATAACACATAGTGGTGGAACATTTTTTCCTAATCTAGGCTCTGGAGGAGGAGGCGGGGCAAGTTTCTTTGCAGATGGCGGAAGCGGCGGATATGGTTGGCCTGATGCTGGTAGAAATGGTTCTGGAGGAGGCGGAGGCGGTTACGATAGTTCTAGTGGGTATGCATATCCTGGAGAAAAAGGTGGAGATGGTATTATACAAATAGAATGTTATAACTTTGGCTAAAACTTTTTAGTCTAAGCTAAATTAGAAAAATTTAAATACTTGAAATGTATTAACATTTTATGGCAAAAAAGTATATACCTGAAAAAGGAAGTTATAAATTTAAAGCTAAGCTATATCCCTCTTCTGGAAAGAGAGGAGCTTATATATATATCCCAAGAGAGATAGTTCTGAAGCTACCCAAAAGAGAAGTTATCTGCATTATAAAGGTAGCGAAATGAAAATTGCTTACATAATTCCAAATCTTGGAAAGGTAAGCATAGAGTGGGCTTTATCTCTTGCTACTTTAGTTCATCACACAAAAGCTCAACAATACTTTTATGTAAGCAAACATTTCCGTTTAGACACGGCTCGCTGCGAAGCAGTGATTAAAGCTTATGAAGTTAAGCCTGATTATTTTATGTTTATTGATAGCGATATTCTTCCACATATTGAAAAAGAAGGAGAGCTTTACCCTTTTCCAGATGCAATAAACTACATGCTCAGATACAAATACCCAATAGTTAGCGGATACTACTACACTAGCAAATTAGTTCCAAATACTTTTGAAAGAAAGACAGAAAAAATCTACGAGCCAATAGAGATAGAGAAAGAAAAAGAAACCGCTTTCGTTGACGCCGTTGGCTTAGGCTTCTGCTTAATAGATAGAAAAATTTTTGACTTGATGATTGAAAAAGATTTAGTCCCTTTCTTTGACTATGAAATTGAGTATAAAAGAAAAGATGAAAAATTTATCATTAGTGAAATAAGCGAAGACATTTCTTTCTTTCGCAAACTAAACGATTTGGGCTTTAGAGTATTAGTTTTAAGAAAGCTTTTCTGCAAGCATGAGCAGAATGCTGTTATTAGTTTTGATAAATCTATAGAGTTTCATGGTTATAGGTGAGCAAATGAAATTTTGTATAATTTCAACTTGTGCTATAGAAAGCGGAAAAGAAGGCTATAAAGGAATAGAAAGAATTGCTTGGCAAATGGCTGATTGGCTTGGAAAAAAAGGTCATGATGTTACTTTAGTAGCAAGCAAAGGTTCAGAAAAAGGGAATTTTAGGCTCGTTGAAACTTTAAATCCTGGCTACACAGTTCCAGGAGTTTTAGAAATGGAAGAAGAGCATATTACTGAAGCGGTAAAAAAGCTGAAAGGAGAATCTTTTGATATTCTTCAAGTCCATCAACATAATTTCTATCTCTCTACTCTTTGGATAAACTCAAAACGCTACGAATGGCATGTTCATGGCTGGCTTCCACCTTTTCCATCAAACAAAAATATTGTTTGCTATGCTAGAAGCAAAGCTCATGCTGAACTATTAAAAAACAATTTTATGAGAGAAGTAAACTATATGTATAATTTTATTGATACAAAAGATTTCCCGCTCGTAAAAGAAAAGGAAAACTATCTGCTTTTCTTTTCAAGATTATCAAAAGAAAAAGGGGCTCACAATTTTGTTAAGCTTTGCAAAGAGTTAAATTGTAAAGGAATAATTGCTGGTGAAGATTCATTGGTTAGAGGAATTGAGCCAACCTATATAATTGAGCTGTTAAAAGATATAGCAAACTACAATTCAAAAGGCGGAAAAATAGAGTATCTCGGAGCAGTAGATGAAAAAACAAAAATTGAGCTTTTAAGCAAAGCAAAAGCATTAGTTATTCCTTATGAAAAGCCATATTTTGAAGTTTTCGGAATTATGATAATTGAAGCCTTAGCTGTTGGAACTCCTGTGCTTACTCTTAAAGGTTTCGGAGGTCCTGACGAGATAATAACGAAAGATGTTGGCTATTTAGCAAATGATTTCAACGATTTAAAAGAAAAAGCAAAGCAGTTGCTAAATGGAGAAATAAGCTTTAGCCCAGAAGCATGTAGAAAGAGAGCTGAAGATTTTGATATTGATAAAGTTATGAACGATTATTTAGAAGCAATAAAAACAAAAGAAATATAAAATAAAAAGTAGTAATAGTATTATGGCTGAGCAAACTCAAGAGTTAGAAACTTACACAATTAATTTAACTAAAACAATTCCACCAAATACTTGGTATGAAAAATTAGATAACTTTCAGTTAGCTCCATTCTTTGGAAAATTAACTTCAGTAAATATCTTTACCCCACCAGGCTGTGAAGATTTAGTAAAAATAAGAGTCGGGGCTGGAGATGATTACTTAACAGATTGGATTACTAGTGCTGATGGAAAAAGCTTAAGCATTCCATTAAATAAGTTAGTTGCAAAAGATACTCCAATCTTTGCGGAAATTAGGAATGAAGATATTACCTATCCACATACACCAACCATTGAAGTAATAATAGTTAGAGCTACTGCTAAAATATTATAGGTGAGAGAATGCTCACAATTATAGGTAGCCGAAGCGGAAGACCAGACTACTCTCAGGTTATTGAAAAAAATGTATTGCCAGTCCCTCCAAAATCTGTTATTGGAACAACTATTCTCCTTTATTGGAATGGTTATGTAGATGTCCCGCCTAGAATGTCGTATACATTTATGCCATTAGACCCACAGGGAAACCCATTTCCTGGTAAAGGAATGACTATGAAAGTAAAAAAATTGGTTGCTTCTACAGATGGAGATATTTTATTTGCAGTGAGCACTGCGGAAGTGAAACCTGATGGTTCAGCATTTTACTTTGCTTCAGAAGCTGGATACCAAAAAATAGAAATAACCCCTGAACTTTACCCGATTACATACCCAAATGTATTCAAATTTAGTATAGCAAATTATGATTCACAAACAAGAAGAATTTTAGTATATTGGTCTGGTTCAGAGGAGTATTTATGATAAATAAAGAGGTAAAACTTGTAAAAGTTGACAATCCATCGGAAGCAAATTGTGTTTTGATAATTAATAATCAAAAAACTTATTTCAAAATAGTAGTAGAAGACCAAAACAAATAAAAACACAAAAAAGCAAATAAAATTATGGCAGACGCTCTTAAATATCTTTCAATTGGTTTAGGAGCAGCTTTAATTGGCTTAGCTATTTGGGCAGCATTAGGAGCACCAGGAATAGCTCCACCAAGCGGAGCACCACCATCTGGGGGGGAAGGAGCACCAAGTGAAGGCGGAGGAGCACCAACTCCAGAGAAAAAAGAAATAACAGTTACAAATGTAACAGTTAGCTAAGTGAGAAAATGCCAACTATTACAAAATATGTAAAAAGACCTGACTCTGGAGATAGCTTAACAGTATCTGTAACAATAAAAAATACTGGAAATGTAAATATTAATGCTCTTTATGTAAGACCCATTCTATGGCAAAGTGACCAATTTTTTGATACATTACCTTACCAAAATATTTCATTAAATGTAGGGGAACAAAAATCATTAACATTTACTTTTTCACCAGCTCATCTTATATCTGACATAAATCCTTCAAACCCAAATTACAAGCTTTATATTGCTTATTGTTTTGATAATTTAGCAAATCCAGAACAGTGGTATGATACAGGTTGGATTGTGCGAATAATTGAAATACCAATGACTTGAAACAAAAAATATTTAAAATAGCTTAACCAAATAAATATATGCCAAGCATAACAAAAGGACCAAATGACCCTGTGAGTGTTGTAGTTGCTGTAAAGAATACTGGAAATGTAGCTCTTTCAAACACAAAAATAAGAATTCAGCTAAGGCAAGATATTCCTGGCACAGGAGCTAACATGGCTTTCTCTGACTATCAAACAGTTTCACTAAATGTAGGAGAGCAAAAAACATTACCAGCATTTGTTTTCGGTAGCGGGACTTTGCTTCTATTCTCTTTTAATCCTTACCCAGTAAAAGTTCTCGTTCTCTATTCAGTAAATGGTTCAGCAGAGCAGGTCTATGACTCTGGTTGGACAATTTCAGTTACCCAAGCAGCTAAGCAAATATCAATAACATCAGTAGCGGTTACATAAATTGCAAAATATAATAGTCAAAATCAGCTAATTTTGTAAAACATATTAGTCAAAATTATCTTCCTAAAGTCAAATAACCAAAGAGTGCAAAAAGAAGAAGTAACCCAACTGCTCCTAAAGATGGGGATGTAGGTGCAACTCCTCTTTCTGATAAACCAAGCATACTAACTACATATTGAATTTTGTTTGCTACAGCAAATTTATCACTTCCAGCGAAGCCTAAACCAACAATCCTATTGCTATCATCAAGAATTACACAACCGCTATCTCCACCATCCATCATAGCAGGAGTAATAATTATTTGGTCTTCAAAAGTAGAATAGCCCCATGGGTAGCCATAAACTTTTATTGTAGCCTTTGTATCAAAAACAGTTCCTTCTGTAACTCCTGTTGTTCTTCCACTCTTTTTTACATGCATTCCTTCTACAGCAGTTCCAAAGCCAGTTGGTGTTCCTATTCCAAGTATATCTTCACTAACTAAATTATCAGATAAAGGTAAAGCTAAAGCAGCGTCAACAAGATTTCCATCTTGTTTTAATTCAACAAATTTATAAAGAGTAGCAATAGCGTCAGCGTCTGTTCCACCATCATATTTTGCGGGTTGCAAAATTTTATCTCCAATTTTTCCTTGATTTGAAGCAGCAAGAATATGATTGTTTGAAAGAATTACTTTTCTTCCAGTGTTATCATAAAGCACAGCTCCAAGAGTTCCACCAGTAACTAATGGATGACCAATTGAAACTCCGCCAGGAGCAGTTCTCCACTTTTCTGTTCTGCTTTGTAAAGCAAAAAAGCGACCACTCACAATTGGTTCAACTTCATAGCTTATTCCAGCAACTTTTACTTCAGGCATTTCCATTAAAAGTTTTTCAGCGTCTTCCCGAGTTTCACAATAAATTCTAACCTTTCCATTTGGGTCACTAACTCCAGTTATCCCTTTTTGAAGTAGCAATTTCTTCATTTCTTCTGTAATTGGCATTATCTTACACCAAATTGTGAAGTTCTAACCACTACAATATCTACTCCTTCAACGCTCAGTGGCAAAACTACATCTGGGTCTGCGTAGACTATAAGTTTATTACCAGAAATTGAATAGCCATGAATTTTTTGGTTTATACTCATTTGTCCCCTAATCCAATTTATAGCTTCATTCATTCCCATGCTATCACTTTTTTGATTTAATATAAACGTAAATTATAACTGAAGCTCCAATTATTGTTAATGGAAGCCACAGCCAAGCCGTTTGTCTTAAGCTATCTGCTACTGCACTACCAATTGTTATTTCAACTATAAAGATACCCAAAGGTCCAAGAAGTGAAGCAATTGCTGTTGCTATCAAAGGAATCGCAGCTAATGTTAATTGATTTTTCACAGTTATGATTACTTGCTCTTTTGCTCTATCTACATTTACATTTACTAGTAAATCTTTGTAAGGAAAATTTTGATAAATGTAATCTTTAATGTATTCATCGCTGTAATTTTCTAGCCCTTCTACTTTTACATAATAATTTAGCATTTATTTCACCCTTTAACCACAACTACTTGTGGAACTGGTGGTACTTTAGCTTCTTCTGTTTTAGGTTTTGAAACAACCCCATAAATTATAAGAGTTAGTCCAATAGCTCCAGCTCCAAGCGCTAAGATTATTGGAAGTAAAGATTCTAAACCTGGTGTTGTTGGGGGGACTGTTCCAGGATTACCCATAGCATTATATACTGTTATTGTTAAAGATTGACTTCTCGTTGGAGCATTTACTAAATCTCCTTGAAATACTGCTTGGACTTGATGTGTTCCAGCCCCTAAAGTTGAGCCAGTGACATAATATTCAAAGTAGCCATCATTTGCTGTATAGACTGTTGTATATTTTTTTCCATCAATCCATATTTCTATTGGTGCTCCGCCTATCGGACCTTTAAGAAATCCAAGCCCACCCAAGCTTCCCATTAGCTTTCCACAGATAACTGCTGTTTGATTTAGATAAACTGTGCCAGATACTTTAAAATCAGTGATTTCTGTTGGAATTAAATTGTATGTTCTAAAAGCCTCTTCCCTTAACTGTTCAATAGTGTAGACTTCAGACATAATTTTATTTATTCTTTCTTTTTTATATTTCTTTTGTTTTTTAGCTTACTTGAACGAATTTTCCATATTCTTCTTCAGTCATAGGTTTAGCTTCTACAACAGCAACGAGATTTCCATCTACATAAAGCCTAGCTAACTTAAAGAAAGGATAAACAAGAACCTGATAATTCTTGAAATAAAAAACATCTCCATCTTTTATAAAAGCTCCGCTATCTCTTTCTATATCTTTTCTGTTAAATTTTGCTACCCAAATCCTTCCTTCATAAGGTGCTTTCGCTACTAAAGGGAGTGGAACTTTTCTTACTCTTTTCTTCCAGTTGAAAACATAAATTATATCTTTACATTTTTCACAATAGCCAGAACCATTTCCAAACTCATCAAGATAAGCCGTAAACCAATTTCCACAAAATGTACACTTCAGCTTCGTTTCCATTTTTTATCCAGCAGAATATGTAGATAAGCAGCAAGAGCTTTATCCTTATCTTTTGTTATAAGATAAACTGCTAAAGGAGTTGTTTTTTCATCATGAAATAAAACTCTATGCTTTTTTCCAAGCCATAAGTAAGGTAAATCAAGCAGTAGATTTACATCTTCATGCTCTTTTTTTAATACTAACTTATTAACAAGTTTATGTAATTTATGAGAAGGCATTATTTCGCCTCCAAATACATATTTTTTCCATACCAAACCCAGTAGTAGAGCTTAACATAAGCTCCAGCACAGGCAAGGTATATATACCTTTTTGCTCTATCTTCTTTTAAAATATCTCTTAGTTTTGGATTTTCTTCCCAGAGCAATTCCAAAACTTTTTGCGGATGTATAAGATAATCTTCTATAACCGACCAATATTTTCTAAAAACTAATTGAATTAAAGGTTTAATGGCTGGATTTTCTGTGTATTTGTGAAATTCGTTTAATATTAGTTTTGAAGGTTCAAGGTTTTTTTCCATCGCATTTTTGAAATCTTCTGGTTTGATACTTGCAATAGCGATTCTTAAAAGTTTTTCAGCATATTCCCTACTATTCAGCATTTTATTAATTTCGTCAATTTCGCTCATCAATTTTTATTTGATTTTTTTAACTTATAATTCTATCTGAATTCTATCTTTTTCTCTTTTGGAGTTGGAGCTTCTGCTGGTTGTGTTTCTAATGGTTGGACTTCTGCAGGTATTCCTTCTTCTGAAGGTGCTTGAGCTTCTGTTGGTGCTTGGGCTGGTGCTTCTGCTGTTGGTTGAGCTTCTGCTGGTTGTGGTGCTTCAGTAGGTTGAGCTGGTTGGGTAGGTACTATTTCTACAGGAGTTGTTTCAGTTGGCGTTTGGGCTACTTCTACTATTTTGCCTTGTGGCGGTAATGCTTGAACTGGTTGCATTGCTGGGGGTCTTCTTACTACTTCGCTTGCGATATTTAGCAATTTATCTAAAACTCCGCCCCAGTTTATCTTTCCCTCTTCTGTAACTACCTTGCCAGGTTTAATTACATCAGCTATTCCTTCCAAAACTTGCTTTTTCCTTATCCAATCTTCTAATTCGCTTTCTATTGAAGGGTTTTGTTGGGCTTGCTGTGAAAGAGAGCTTATCTTTTCGTCTATCTGCTTAAACTTTTCTTCTAACGCTTTTGCTAAGCTTGTATATTTTTCTTCTTGGGCTTTTGTTTTCTCTCCAAGAAGCAAGGTCATAAGTTGCTGATTGTATTGCAAAGCTTGCTGTTGAGCTTGGGCTTGTTGCTGAATTAGAACGGGCAAAATTTTTTCTAATTCGCTACCGCTTCCTTTTACAATAGCTAATAAAAGCGTTGGGTCTATTGTTTGTTGCTGTGGAGGTCTAAGCAAATTCTGAACTATTCCTAAGGTCAAAATTTTGTCTAAGGGTATATCGTTTTTCTTATCTTCGTCCTCATCAAAAACTTTTGTTATTTTTTTAGCAAGGTATAGGTCAATTAAATCCTGTCTTGAATTTCTTTCCGAGCTGAATTCTTTAAGGTATTCTTTTATATCTTCTCTCTTTTCTTCTGGTGTTTTAGAAGAGCTTAAAATTTCTGCGAGTTCCTTAGCGATTATATCTATTTTTTTACTCTCATCTTCACCTTTTACATTTTCTCCTGCCATAATCTCACTTTAAACATTTTTTTCTTCAGCAAGAATAACTTTTAAAGCAGTTTCAAAAACTTCATTTGGGGGTTTTGCCCCAGCCTTTGCACTTTCTTTTATTAGAGTCATAATTTCTTTTAATTTTTCTTTTCTTTGAGCATTAAAATCCCAATATGGTTTTGAAGCTTCAAGCAGTTGAGAAGCGAGTAATCTTAATCTTTCGTTTTCTTTCCTTATCTCTTTCACTTTCTCATAGTTTTCAACAAAAAAGTTAAGCAAAAGTTTTAAAATATCTACTTCACTAACGCCTAATCGGGTTGCAAGCGGTGAAATATTTTCTTCTACAAAATCAGCGATTTCTTCACGCTTTACTAAATTTAAACTTGCTTTTTTCAAAAGTTTATCTTCATAAATTCGTGTTAAGCGTGTAGAAGCGGAAGGAGTAGGTTTTAAGCTTTTTTCTTGTATCTCTTTGGCTTTAAGGTTTTGAAGCTCCTCATCAGTAAGTTTTAGAACTTTAATTATTGTTGGTTTAGAATGCTTTGTTAATTGAGCGATTTCGTCAGTGGTTTTTCCCTCTTCTCTCAATTTTCTAATTTCTTCTATCTCTTCAATGGATAAGCCAACTCCCATAAAGTTATTTAACTTTTTGGATATTTAAAGATTTTGTTTTACTTTTGTTTTACTTTTAGCTATGTAAAACCTTGTAAAGCTCGGTTTAGTTTAGCAAAAAATTGATTAAACTTTTTTCTCGTGGTTTAGTTTAGTTTAGTTTTTTAGTTTAGTTTATACCATTTACTACTATTGAATACTAAATAGTAAATAGAAAAAGCCCTATAAAGTAGCATGAAAAACTAATGCAAATTTAAAAGTTTTCTTAAATAATGCTTTATAAATCACATAAGAATATTATTTTACTTTTAGCCCTAAAATGCAATATCTTTTCTATGTTATTTATAAATAGCAACCGAAAAGTTTATAAATACTAAATGTATATTAGTAGTAGGTGGTGGTATGGAGAAAAAAGTTTTTTATGGCGAAATGGATTATAAAACAATAGATATAAGCAACAAAACTTTTAGTGAAGTAAAACAACTCGCAGAATGTTACCTTTTAGGTTATTACTTATTTGATAAGAAAATAGAACGCTATGGTGATAAAGTTTATTTAATATTGTTATTCTAAAACCGAAAAGTTTATAAACCCTTAATGTTAATATATAGTATGTGGTGGTGGTATGGAAAACCAAAATGTAAATGTAAATGAAATAAAAACATCTGAAAATAACCAACCCGTTGTAATACAACAACAGCAACCCGCAGAGATTAAAGAAATAGCAACTTTAACAATTGAGGGAAAAGAATTAATAAATCTAATAAAAAAGTCAATAATAGATAAAAAAGGGGAAGTAGGATTTTACTTTAAAAACGATGGATTAGTAATAAAACAACTGCACGGCACAGGTGTGAGTTTAGTAATAGTAAAAGCAAAAAATCTTTTAAACTATAAAGTAAATAGTGAAAAAGTAATAGGTTTTGACGCGAGTAATTTATTAACTTTTAGCAAAATCTTTAAAAGAAATGAAATTTATTACATAGAATTCTATGAAAATGAAATAATTGTTAAAAGCAATTATCTAAAAGCAAAATTAAAAACAATAGAGTTAAGCAGTAGCAACATAATAGATAAAGAACCAACTAACGGGAATACAAGCAATTTTATAATAGAAAAATCACAACTAAAAGATATATTAAGCAATTATAGAGAATACAACAGCATAACTTTTAAAGTAGTAAATAATGAGTTAACAACTGAACTAAAAAATAAAATTAACGAATTAACATTTAACTTAAACCCAATTGATAAAAAACTAAATGAAAATGATAAAGCAACATATCCTTTAAGTTATTTAAGTGATTTTCTAAAAAACATAGATAATAGACAAATAATAAAAATCAATTTTTCAACAGATAAACCTGCAAAAATAGAGACGGCTGATACAATATTTTATATCGCTCCTATTGTAGAACAATAAAATTACTTAAGGTGATAAAATGGAAAAGGAATTGTTTGAAAAAGACGATATAAAAACATATAACTTAATGGTAGCTTTCGTGAAAAAGCTAAAAGAAAAAGGTAAGCTAATAGAAACACAGATACATAATCACTTCCCCACAAGCGCAGGTGAAACGATACAAATTTGGAAATATGGAAAACATAAATATAAGCTAATATATAAGGATTTGTTAACATTCCCAAGAGGGAAAGAATTAGTGAAAGTGATACGATTAGATTAGAATATGAAAGCGAAAATGGAAACGAAAATTATACAATTAAGCATTTAGAAGAAAAGTTTAATGCTTAAAATGTTTAGGGTGGTGAGAGGATGGAAGGAGAGAAGGTTGTGGGTTTGGTTGAAGAAGAAAAGGAAGAAAAGTTAATACGAATAAAAACTTTTCTTTATAGTGAGATTAGAAATGAAGTTAAAAAAGCAAAAAAAGTAAAAAAGCTTAAAAAAGCTTTAGATATAATGACAAATCTTTACTATGTTAGTAACCACGAAAAGATAAATGAAAGTGATTACAAAAAAATAATCAACATAGTCAAAAAGTTTTTAGTTGTATACAACATAAAAACATTAATGCGCTTTCTTGATATAGAGCAAATAAATTTTCTCTTTAATGTTTTATGTGAAAATGATATCAAATACAATGCAAAATCTTCTTATATTGCACTCACCGTGTTGCATGATATATTAGTCAATTCTAAAGCAGAAGAATTAACTGAGCTATTAAGCAGTGAAGAAGTTAATTTCATTTATAATCTTACTTTAAAAATTCATGAAAAAATTATATTTTAAAAGGTGGTAGTATGAAGCAAAAGGTTTTAGGTAGAGACAACCTACATAAGTTTAGATTTCTTGAAATCTCTAACAATAGAACAGATTGAAGATATTTTACAAAATACTTGGTGATGGTATGGAAGGAAGAAAAAAGAAAAAATTGGAAGATTTGATATATGCGATACAAGAAAAACTTGCGGATATTAGAGATTATTGGGTATATGAAAGAGATACAAGAATAACACTTAAAGATATTGAAGATTTAGTAATTGAAGCAGAGGATTTGGTAGATAAATTAGCAGATGAACTTTATGGTTAAGGGTGGTGGTATGGAAAAGAAAAAGGTTAGATGTCCGAATTGTGGAAGAGAAATAAGTCATCTCTATTACTACGAAACAGGAGTAGTGCAGGACTATTGGGTTAGTTTAGATAAAGACGGAGATATAGAATACGAAAAAATAAATGACTTGTATTACGATAGCGATGGGGCTTTTTATTGTCCGCACTGCAACACAAAGCTCTTTGATGATGAAGAAGAAGCAAGGAAATTTCTATTAGGAAAGAAAGCGAAATTTGTAATGGAGGAATAAAATGGAAACAAAATTGGCTATTGGGGATAAAATTTGTTATATCTGCAAAAGACCTATAAGAAATGGTGAGGCTTGGACTATTGATAAGAAAGGAAGGTATGTTCATTGGGTTTGTTTAGCACTCGCAGAAAGAGAAAACTTAATATCTCAAATCGCAGACAGATATAGAGATAAAATGGCAACAGCACAAAAATTAATGCTACACGAAGAAGTAGAAATAAAAAGAGTTGAAGAAGCAAAAATGGAAGAGGAAGCAATAGCAAAAGAAGAAAAGAAACCAATACCTGCTGTTGTTATAGAACCAGAACTACAAGAAAAAGAAGAAAATGGAAAAAAGCTATTGATAATTCCGCTACCAGAAATAACCAACTTGGAGCAAATAAACATAAAAGAATTAAATGAAAGCATAGAAATAAGAGCAAACAATGGAAGCAAAGCATACTTTAAGATTATTCCAAAGAAGAAAATAACCTTAAAGAGATTTGAAAATTCAACGCTAATATTTGAAGTAGAATAAATAATAAAAACAAGAACGCAGAAATAAATTTATGGTAGAGCAAAAAATATGCTACATTTGTAAGAAACCTATTTTACCAGGGCAAGCTTGGACTTATGACGAAAAGGGGAGACCTGTTCACTGGACTTGTAAAGAGCTTTCAGCAACAGAAGCTTTCCGCACAGAAATTGTAAGGTCAGCTAAAAGAGCAATAATGAAAGAAGCACAAAAAGTAATGTTAAAAGAAATAAAAGGGGGAAGAGTAGAGTATATTTGCCCAATATGTGGTAAGCCAGTTTATCCAGGAAGGCAAGCAAGTGTTTATGTTCCAGAGAAAGGAGTATATATGCATTTAAAATGCTATGAAAAATGGTTGATGAGATAATATGAAAGCAAGAGACCAATACGATATTCAATTGGTAAATAGAAAAGGAAAAATCTATTTAAGGGCTATTCCTAAAACTACTTTTGAGCCAACAGAAGCCCAAATAAAAGCAAGGTTAAGATTTGCCGAGCTTGCAAGCTTAGTAAAAGGGATGAAAGGAATTGACCCAATAGCTAAAAGACCAAGAGCAAGCGTAGCTGTTGAGCTAATGAGAGGAACTAAATTTACTCCTCATGTAGAAAAACGCACTGTTTTAGAAGAAAGATTAAAGGAATGGATTAAAACTGTTTTAACTTTAAGCGAGGAAGAAAGAATGCTACTTTTTCAAAAAATAAAAAGTTATAAGTAAAATGTAAAAACACAAAAGTTTATAAAGAAATAAGTAGAAATACTATTATAGGTGAAAGGATGGTTTTACTAAGACCCGAAACTTTGGTTAGGGAAACAATAGGAGCACCTAGAGCAGTAGTCTCTATCTTTGGAATTCAGAAAGTAAAGCCTGTGTTTTGGAGCAAGAAAGCAGTAGTCCTTAGAAACCAACCATACACAGTAGTTAATCCACATCTTGGGCAAATGGAAACAAGAGTTCATTTCGCTGAGATAGCAAGTAAACACAAGGGAGCAAAAGGATTCATAGAGGGACTACCAGCCGTAGCTTACTATGTCAAAAAGGAAATGAGTGGATATAAAGCACCAAACGCATTACCAAGAGAAGCTTATATAAAACAAAGAGGACCACACACAGCTGAAGAGCTTAAAGCCATGATAATGGCTAGAACCAGATAAAGGGTGAGCTAAAATGGACATTAAAACAATGCTCAAGGCGGGGGGAGCAGTAATCGTCTACAAAATCCAAGACAAATACCTTCCAATAAGCCTACCAGCCTTTGGCATGGACCTTGCGAAGGCTGGACTTGGCGTGGTAGAGCTTCTATTAGCTAACTATGGAGAAAAGAAATTCACTGGGACTACAAAGGACATAACAGACACTCTTGGATATGCTGGAGCATTCCAAGTTGTTAGCGAGCTTCTAAAGTTAGTTCCTTCAGCACCAGCAGCACCATCTGCTGGAGCTAAAGCAGTTCAATTCGTTCCAGCAACACCTTCAGGACCTAAATTCTACTAATTTCTAAAATTTCGTTTGTTTCCCTTTGATTAATTTTAATTAGTTCTTAGTATCTTTCTTAAGTTTTAATATACTTTCAGCAAAAAGTTTTTATTTTAGCAAAATGAAATAAAATTATGGAAAGAGCTTATCCAGAGCAACTACTTAAATCTCAAAATACTAATTCTCAAGATGAATTATTAAGACTTTTAAAGCAGTATCAATCCAATCAAAATACTCAATCTACAAGTTCAAAGGTTGGAGTTTTTATTGTAGTTCTTGGAGCATTTTTAATTGTTGTTGGTTTAGCTACTTTATATGCTGAAGATTTTTTTAAGCATTAGATAAGAAATCTTTTTATTTTTGAAATTACAAAATAAAATTATGGAAAGAGCTTATCCAGAAGAAATCATTAAATTTGAGCTTCCAAAAATTCCAATTACAAACCAAAATAATACTCAAAGCGAAAAGATTATTTATGTTATAGGCAATCAAAATTATGACCAAACTTTTAGATTAGCAGTAATTTTAGCTATAATTGCTGTTGTGGGTATAGTTGCTATTGTAGTAACCGTGAAAAAATGAAATTAATCTCTCTTTCAACGCTAACAAACCCACATCAATACAAACTTGTGAAAGCTGGAGAGTCGGCTGTTGTTTTTGAGTTTATTATCCCAAAAGACCATATAGCTTTTATAGACCAAGTAGCAAATAGCTGGTATCCTAATACTTATTTAACATGGATTGTTGATTCTGAAGAAGAAACAGTAGAAAGGGAAATAGGCTCTATAAGTGAGCCAAAGAGATATGACCCCCCAATAGTTGTTAGAAATTACATAAGATGGATTGCTTACAATGGAGATAATCAAGACCATTATTTTGAAGTTATATGTGATGGTTACTTGATTAAAGTGAAATAATGAAAACAAAATCAATTGGAGAATTTTTAGAAGAAGTTAAAAAAATTCCTATTTGTTTAAAGATTACTACTTCTGAAACTCCAAATACTGTAACAGAAGTTAATTTGGGCGTTAATCCAGATGCTATATTAGTAGATAATAGAGATTCTGGACATCTCTATATTTCATTTGATGGGGTAAATTTTAAGGAAGTAGCCCCATTTACAACCATTTGGTTATATAATACTGGGGTTCTTGGAGCAAATAAGATTTGGGTGAAATCAGAGAAAAGTTTAAATACTGCTGAGGTGATAGTATTATATTAGGTGATTCATTATGGCTGTTATCTATATAAGGTCTGCGAGACCAGCACCACACAACCACTCAGAGCCAGACCAAATTCCAGTAGTAACTTTAGGTATAGCAACTGGAGCGGTTACTACTGAAAGATTAGCAGATTTAGCAGTTTCTACTGCAAAAATTGCTGATGGAGCAGTAACTTTAACCAAAGCACATGACGCTTTGAAAACCATCCTATATGTAGGTGATGAAACTGAGGTTTCAGTAACTGGAATAACCTATGTAGACATAAAAACTTTCCAGTTCTCAAAAGACTCCCCTGGAGCTAATGGTCTATCTTTAGTTACATTAATACCAAGAGCAGAATTGAGAGCGGATACAAGTGGTGTAACAGCAACTATTGGATTCTTTGTAGATAGCGAAGCAACCCCAAGATTAGAATTATCAGCAAATACTTCTGATTATACTGTAGTAAGCACTGGTTTCTCTGTTTCAGACTTAGCAGTAGGAACTCACACATTAACAATTAAACTAAAAGCTTCAACAACAGGAGTAGCAGTCTACAACAGAATGGTAGAAATTTACGGAAGACAAGGCTAAAATTTTCAATTAATTAACTAAAAATCAGTTTTCTTCCTTTTCTTTTAGTTATCTATATTTAAAAAATAAAAAACAAAATCAGATAATCTTTAGTATTATCTGCATTAGAAAGACAATTATTATTCCAGCTATTGTATACCAGATGTGTTGCTCTAAATTATTTGATTTTGCTTTTAGCCATTCAACATCGGCTTCAATTTTTGCTAATCTTTGTAAAATCATTGCTTCGTTGTTGAGCTCTTCTATTTTTTTAGGGTCGTTCACTGGCTCACCTTAGGAAAACCAATTCTTTAGATACTTTCTCCAGATGAATTTCTTTACATTTTCAATTAGTGCTGTTAGCCCCGTGTTAAAAACAAATTGATAGCTTGCTTCTAGTGTCCAGCCCAAGCTTACGCTTAATCCTCCAGCGATTCCACCAACTATTGTGCTTTGTAGGAATTTATAGCTATCAAATGGCTCGTAGTTCCCGTCTTCTTTTAGAGATTTTAGGTATCCTGTTATTGCGTATGCTATACCGCTTCCTATTCCTATTAAAATTCCGCCTAGAATGTCCATACTTATCACAATATTATTTAAATTTTGTTATTTTTATTTCTTTTCTTCTTGCTCTTCTTTCTTAAATGGTTTTCTGAATTTGATTTCTATTGCTACTCCATTTTGACCTTTGTTTGTATTTGTCCAAACCCATTCAAAGCCCATATCTTCAGCAACGCTTCTAAGCTTACTTTCAAGCAAAGCAAGTTGCGGATTTGGATTTAGCTTGAAATCTCTTTCTTTTACTTCTTCCGCTTCGGCTTTTTTTATTTCTTCCTTTTTTTCAAGTAGTTTTTGTCTATCTCTTTCGTATTTTAGTTTATCTATTAAAGCACTTGCTTCTTCGCTGCTTTTTATACTTTTTGCTTCTTCTTCAAATTTTTTCTTAAGTTCTGGGTCTTTGATTTGGCTGAGCAAATCATTTATAAATTCCCTCTGCTTTTTGCTTATCTCTGTTGCCATCATCTCACCCTTTTGGGCGGTTCTCTGACTTTAACTTTAGTCAGACATCTCGGGCAGGTAACATAGTAGTTTTTTGTTTTTGTATACCACTCATACCCACATCTCGGGCATTTTACCTTCACTCCTTCTTCATTCTTCACACTACCACCATATACTATTTAGTATTGGTGGTATATAAATCTTTTGTTTCACGACTGAGCTCTTTTTTCTAATGCTACGAATAAAAAGAATGGAATTAGAAGAAACATAAAATTTTTGAAGTTGTCTTCCTCTTCTCCGCAACCAGAAGAGCTTGCTTGCATTGAGTATAAAACTTCTTTAAATCTATTTATGCTTTCTTCATTCAAAGACATCTCCATAGAAAAGATTACTTCTCCTGTGTTTCTATCTACATTTACATGAGGTCTAACTCTTTCTTCTGTTGGAAGACGAAGCTCAGCTTGAATAAAATTTCCACAAACTAACTTTCTTATAGTCGTATCTAATCTTTTTGTTGAAGGGTCATAATATACTCCGCTTTCATAATAAGCTGTTGGAAGAAGCTCCCCTTTCATCTTTTTATCTACAAAGTCTATCAAAATTTTTCCGTCTGGCTCAACTCTTCTTCTTAAAATTTTAAAACCAGTATTTTCTATTGTTTTCTCCAAGCTTTCTGCTAATCTTTCTGAGTCCATTTTATCTTCTTTCAAGCAGTATATAAATTGCTAAAGGAACTAAGAAATACAAAGTGTCTTTAAAAGTCAAATGATGAGCGTCCCAACCATATTCTCTGAATGCTTTATATTTTGCATATAAGATTGGTATCTTGTTTTCTAATCTCCATATAGTTTCTGCAATTCCGTTAATAAGAGTATCTTTTTCAGATTCATTTAAACCAATTTCTTTTCCTACCTCTGAAATTGCATAAGAAAGAGTCTGTAGAGCTTTCCATGCACCTATATTATCTTCTAATTCACTTCCTGTATCATGTAGTAATTCTTTTTCTTCCATTTCAGCTGATTCACATGCATATTTATCTTTTTCAGCAATGTCAACTACTTTCTCAAGATTTTTTGTAAGTTTTTTTACAATTTCGCTTAGTCTTTTACTTTCTTCCATCTTATTTTCTGTCAAATAGTGTGTGGCTGTGCCCTCTAATTCCAACAAAGCAGTAACATAGTCTTTTGGAACTCCCATGATTTTATTTCAGCTTTGAAATTTATAAAATTATCTAAATTTTTGAAGCTTCTGGAAAATAGCGAACCATCTTAGATTTTGGCTTAGCAGCTGAAAAGCATTCATCACAAAGTTTAAGA
>Ga0080004_1120498_pt1 | contig 30863 bp, 30 predicted proteins | sample WasSprMetagenome_FD_69207 | JGI IMG/M metagenome (GOLD analysis project Ga0080004, IMG submission 69207) | Sulfidic aquatic microbial communities from Washburn Spring, Yellowstone National Park, USA - WS (SPADES assembly) (version 2) | ecosystem: Environmental > Aquatic > Thermal springs > Hot... | reverse complement strand
CTAAATCTTGTTGAGTTAAGAAGAAGACAAAGAGAGTTGATAGAAAAACTTATGAGATTAAAGGAAAAGAAAAATAGTAAAATAATAATAGAGGAGTTAGAAGTTTATGCATAGATTTCAGAGACATTTTTTTGATCTAACGAATCTTACTTCAGGGACATAGAATTTTGATCTAACACCAAAATGTTAAAATTTTATATATGGGAAAAAATGAGAAATTTAAACTTGTATCTGATTTTAAACCAAAAGGGGATCAGCCAAAGGCAATTAAAAAAATAGTTGAAAATTTGAAAAAAGGCGTTAGAAACACTGTCCTTCTTGGAGTTACAGGAAGTGGAAAAACATTTACAATGGCAAATATTATAGCCCAATTAAATAGACCTGCACTTATAATCTCTCCAAATAAAGTTCTTGCAGCACAACTATATTCTGAGTTTAAGACGTTTTTCCCTCATAATCATATTGAATACTTTATATCATACTATGATTACTATCAGCCAGAGGCATATATACCACAAACAGACACATATATAGAAAAAGATGCTTCAATAAACGAACATATAGACAAACTTAGATTAAAAGCAACATCATCTGTTTTAAATTTTCGCGATACAATTGTTGTTGCATCTGTTTCATGTATTTATAATATTGGCTCACCAGCAAATTTTAAGAAATTTTCATTTTTAATTACAAAAGGAATGAAATTTTCAAGAGTTGATTTTACAAGAAGACTTGTTTCAATGGGATATACAAGAGATGACCTTGAGTTTAAAAGATCTACTTTTAGATTAAGGGGAAGTATAATAGATATCTTTCCATCAGATTCAGATACATTTATAAGAATTGAGACATCAAATAAAATAGAAAAAATTCTTGAAGTTGAACCAATCAATTTTAACCCAATAAGAGAATTAAAAGAATATATCATATCCCCAACATCCCATTTTATAACTGATATATACGATATAGAAAAAGCCATAGAAACAATAAAACAAGAACTCGAAGAAAGATACAATGAATTAAAAACTCAAGGAAAAGATCTCTATGCTGAAAGATTAAAACAAAGAACGCTTTATGACATAGAACTTTTAAAAACAACTGGTTTTTGCCATGGAATAGAAAACTACTCAAGGCACTTATCACAAAGACCACCTGGTTCAAGACCAATATGCCTTCTTGATTATTTTCCAGATGATTATATTTTGTTTATAGATGAGTCACATATATCTATCCCTCAAATAAGAGGAATGTATGAAGGAGATAGATCAAGAAAACAAACACTCATAGATTACGGCTTTAGATTGCCATCAGCACTTGATAACAGACCATTAAAATTTGAAGAGTTTGAAGAACTTAGGCCAAACACAGTTTTTGTTTCAGCAACACCAGGACCTTATGAACTCTCAATATCAAAAGATGTTGTTGAGCAGATAATAAGGCCAACTGGACTTGTGGATCCTGAAATAGAGGTTCATCCTTATAAAGATCAGATAAATTATCTAATTGATGAGATTAAAAAAAGAATAGAGAAAAAAGAAAGAACGCTTGTTCTAACTTTAACAAAAAAAATGAGTGAGGACCTTTCTTCTTTTTTAAACCAAAAACAAATCAAATCAAGATACATACACTCATCAATGGATACACTTGAGAGGCTTGATATAATAGAAAAATTTAGAAAAGGCGATTTTGACGTTCTTGTTGGAATAAATCTTTTAAGAGAAGGAATAGATATACCTGAGGTATCACTTGTAGCCATTTTAAATAGTGATGTAAGTGGATTTTTAAGAAATAAAACAACATTAATCCAGATTGCAGGAAGAGCAGCAAGAAATGCTTGTGGAAAAGTAATCCTTTTTGCAGATGAGATAACCGATGCAATGAAAGAAGCAATTGAAGAGACAAATAGAAGAAGAAAAATTCAAATAGAGCATAATCAAAAACACAAAATCACACCCCAAACAATTAAGAAAAACTTTGTTGTATATGAGGAATTAAGAAAGCAAAAAAATAAGAATGCTGTAAAAGTTATAGAAGAAATTGAGAAAAATATTAACCCACAAAATTTAGACAATGTAATAGAAGAACTTGAAAGAGAAATGAGAAATGCAGCTGATAATCTTAATTTTGAACTTGCAATTGAACTTAGAGACAGAATAAAAATGCTAAAAGAAATGAAAGCAAAATAAAACTTTCTGTCTAAGGACTTGTCCCTTATAGATTTCCTTACATCAATGGATTTGAGACAAGACCATCTGCAAGTTTTGGTTCAAACCAGGTGGATTTTGGTGGCATTATCATATTTTTATCTGCAACAGCCATAAGTTCTTTTATTGATGTTGGATATAATGCAAATGCAACTTTAAATTTACCAGAATCAACAAGTCTCTCAAGTTCACTAAGTCCTCTTATCCCACCAACAAAATCAATTCTCTCAGACTTTCTTAAATCCTCAATCCCAAGCATTTTATTTAAAACAAGATCTGAAAGGACACTTACATCAAGATTTTTAACAGGATCCTTTTCATTTATTTTTTTCTTAGGAACAATTTTATACCATTTCCCACCAAGATACATTGTAAACTCTCTTTTCTTAGATGGTTTGGTTTGTTTTTTTAATTTTTTGATATTAAAAACTTCACTTAACTTATTTAAAAACTCTTCCTCACTCATTCCATTTAAATCCTTAACAACTCTGTTATAATCATATATCTTCATTTCATCAGCCGGAAAAGCAACAGCAAGAAATGTATTATATGGTTCATCACCTCTATGCTCATTTTTTCTTTTTTCAATCATTATCTTACAAACCCTTGATGCTGCTGCACTTCTATGATGACCATCTGCGATATATACAATTTTTTGTTTATCAAACTCATCTATTATTGTTTTTATATCTTTATCATCATCTATTCTCCATATTGTATGTATAACATCATTTATACCTTTTACAGAAAAAAGCGGTTTCTTTTTTGTGTATTTTTTAAGAATACTATCAACCTTTTTTATTTTTTTATATGCAAGCAAAGCAGGCCCTGTTTGTGCTCCAACGTAGAGTATTTGTTTAACTCTATCATCCTCTTTTACAGGTCTTGTAAGTTCGTGTTTTCTAATTCTTCCATTATCATAATCTGCTACTGATGCACCAACAACAATTCCTGTCTGAGTATGTTTTCCCATCTTCATTCTATATACATAAAAAACAGGTTTTTCTTCTCTTACAAGAATACCATCATCCATCATTTTTTTAAAATTTTCTTGCGCCTTTTTATAAACCTCTTCTGAGTAGATATCAGTGCCTGGCGGAAGGTCAATTTCTGCTTTTGAGATGTGAAGAAAACTATATGGTTTTCCTTTGGCAAGTTCTCTTGCCTCATCACTATCAATAACATCATAAGGTGGAGCAACAACTTCTTGCGCTTTATCTGGTTTTGGAATTATCCCATAGATTGGATTAAAAAGATGACCTTTCACCATAAAAACCTCCGCCTAATCTATAATTTCAATTAGTTTACAGAATGCGTCTTTTTGCCAGTTAACAAATAATCTGCAATTTGTTCAGCTGCTTGTCTTGCAACAGCAATCTGAGCATCCTTTGTTGACGCTGCAATATGTGGTGTTGCAATAATATTTTCAACACCAAAAAATATATGTTCAGTTGCTGGCTCTTTTGCATAAACATCAACAGCAAGCCCTGCTATGTGTCCATTTAAAACCGCCTCTTTTACATCCTCTTCAACAAATATCGCACCCCTTGAGCAGTTTATAATCATAACCCCTTTCTTCATTTTTGCAATTGCTTCCTTATTTACCATATTTCTTGTTTTGTCATTTAGTGTAACATGAAAGGTTATAAAATCAGATTGAGCATAAAGTTCATCAAGAGTTACAAGTTTAACACCCAAAGAATTTGCTTTTTCTTGGTTCATTGATGGAGTATAAGCAATAACATTCATCTTTAAACCCTTTGCTCTATCTGCAACAATTGAACCAACATTTCCAAGACCAACTATTCCAAGAGTTTTCCCAGTTAACTCAACTCCCTCAAATTTATTCTTCTCCCATTTGCCTGCATGTGTTGATGCATTTGCTTGTGGTATTTTCCTTGCAAGAGCAAACATAAGCGCTATTGCATGCTCTGCTGTGGAAACTATATTTCCATAAGGTGTATTCATCACAACTATATTTTTTGCAGTGCATGCTTTTACATCTATTGTATCAACTCCACTTCCAGCTCTAACAACTGCTTTAAGTTTTTTAGCATTTTCTATTATTTCAGCAGTAACCTTTGTAGCAGATCTAACAATAAGTCCATCAACATCTTGAAGTTCTTTTTTTAACTCTTCAGGAGAAAGTCCAGGTTTATATATTGGTTCAATCCCTCTTGATTTTAAAATCTCCTGACATATTTTATCCGTCTTATCAGCAATAAATACTTTAAACTTACTCATTTTATCACCCCCGCATTTTTATATTCTTCACTTACAACTTGATATGCCCAATCAAGCCATTGTGTAAGTATCTCAAGATCAGATTTCTCCACAGTTGCACCACACCATATTCTTATTCCAACAGGTGCCTTTGCATAAGAATTTATATCATATGCAACACCTTCTTTTGCAAGAAGACCAGTAATTTTTTTTGCTGCTTTTGCTTTTTCCTCATCGTTTAATTTAAGAAACCAATCAGCCTTTATTTTAAGACAAACTGAAGTATTTGATCTTATCTCTTTTGACTCTGCAAGAAAATCTATCCAATCAGATTTCTCAACCCATCTCTCAATAACACTAAGATTTTCTTGTGATCTTTTTATAAGCGCCTTTAGTCCGCCTATCGATTCTGCCCATTTAAGAGCATCTATAACATCCTCAATACAAAGCATTGAAGGAGTATTTATCGGGCTTGATTCAAGCTCACCTGGTTTAAGTTTTCCTTCTCCATGTAATCTAAAAATTTTTGGAAGAGGCCATTTTACCTGCGGTTCATTTTCCTCAATTCTTTTAATTGCTCTTGGAGAAAGTATAACTATTCCATGGGCTGCCTCACCACCTAAAACCTTCTGCCAAGAAAATGTTATAGCATCAAGTTTTTTATAATCAATTTCCATTGCAAATATACCACTTGTTGCATCGCATATAACAATACCTTCTCTATCATCGCTTATCCAATCAAGATTTGGAACTTTAACACCAGAGGTTGTCCCATTAAGCGTAAAGACAATATCGTGTTTTGGATTTGCTTTTGAGAGATCTGGAAGTTTTCCATAATCAGCAGTATATTTATTTACATTTGGAAGTTTTAACTGTTCAACAATATCTTTTATCCAACCTTTACTAAATGACTCAAAACCAAAAACATCAACCGGTTTTGGTCCAAGCATAGTCCACATACAAAGTTCCATTGCTCCTGTATCAGAACCAGCCACAAGTCCAACCCTGTAATCATCAGGCAACTCAAGAATTTTCTTTATCCTTGTTGTCATCTCAAGTATTCTTTCTTTTCCTTCTTTTGAACGATGAGAACGACCAACAAGAGCATTTTTTAATGCATCAAGAGTCCATCCAGGTCTTTTTGCGCAAGGACCGGATGAAAAGTTTGGACATTTCGTTTTAATTTTTGGCTTTTCTATCATAGACACTCCTTTTTATTAGAATTTTCAAAAACCTATCCTCTAAAAATATTTAACAATATTAAAATCTTTATTTCAAGTCAAATAATTTATTGTAAATTTTTAGTTATTTCTTTTTCAAGAATCTCTATTGATTTTTGAAGTTCAAAAACACTTTCCTTCATTAAAGATAAGATTTCTTTCTTTTCATCAATATTAACATCTTTTAGTAAATCGACAGCATTTTTTATGCTTAAACATCTTGATTTATGTCATGATAAATCTTATTTATATCGCTCATTTTCCACTCTTTTTAAAATTGAATAAAAAAATCTTGTTGATATCTTAAGATCAGACATTGTCTTTGTTTTTGTTTTATTTATAGAAAGATTTCTCAAAATAATTTCTTTTGCAAATCTATCAATTGCGTTTGGAAGCCCATATTTTAAAGCATAATCATATTGTTTTCCAGTAACAAACTCTAAGTTTTCATAATCATCATTTTTATTATCTTTCATAGTATTTAGATTTTGATTAAGACATTCTTTAACAGTATTAAGGTCAATAATTCCTTTGGATTTTACAAGAAGCATTTCAACAAATTTTTTTAGTTCTCTTATATTTCCAGGCCAGGAGTAATCTTCAATAAATCTTCTTGCTTTGTTGCTAAAAGCAAGTTTTCTTATTCCTGAAAAATGCTTTATAAGAGGAAAAATATCTTTTTTCCTTTCAGATAATGGTTTAAGTTTAATTGTAAAACCATGAATTCTTTGAAAAAAATCAAAACGCAATTTACCGCTACTAACCAGTTTTTCAATATCTTCATTTGTGGCACTTACTATTCTAAAATCAGAGTGTTCTAATTTATTTGAGCCAAGAGGATAAAATTTTTTCTCTTCAATTACTTTTAGAAGTTTTGTCTGCATCTCATTTGTTATTGTTCCTATCTCATCCAAAAAAAGCGTTCCATCATTCGCTTCAAGAAGTTTTCCTTTTTTATCTTCATATGCGCCAGTAAATGCTCCTTTTTTATAACCAAAAAGTTCTGCTTCAAGTAATTCCTCTGTATATGATGAGCAATTTATTGGGACAAAATTTCCTTTTCTCTGCGAATACTTATGAATAATCTCAGCAAGTTTTGTTTTACCAGTTCCACTCTCTCCAAGTATCAAAATCGGAATATCAGTTGATGAGTATTGTAATAATTCGTCTAATTGTTTTAATATTTGCTCATCATAGGTTATAAATTCATTCTTAAATGGATTTAAATTCTGTTCTGTCCTCACATTTTTGATATATCTATCAATAATTCTATCAATATCATTGCTATCAAGGTCTTTTCCATAATAATCCATACAACCAAGCAAATATGCCTTATTTACTATCTCATCTTCCTCAGAAGCTGACATAACAACAGTATAAATATTTTTTGAAACAGAAACAGGAATAAGTTTAAGTCCAGAATAATCATCATTCTCACCAAGCCTTAAATCTATAAATGCAATATCATATTTATTTGAATTGATTTTATTAAGTGCATCTTTATAATTTTCAGAAGAATCAACGTTGTGTTTTGAAAGTTTATTTAAAAGAATTTTTTTAAAAAGTTTATCATCTTCTACAACAAGTATTTTTAGTTTCATATACATTATTATAGAATATTATTATGGTTAATAGAAAAACACTACATATTTCTCTTTCTAAAAATCCTTCTTTAAAAATAAATGCAAAAATTAAACTTGCAAAACTTTTCACTATGAATGATGATGAAATATTAAATGAACTAAATAACATTGAAAAAAATCCTCTCTTTATAAAACTAAAAAAACTTGGCGTTATAAAAATATTAACTTCAAAAAAATTTATAGAAGCAACTAAAAAATTTGAAGGTGTCTATCTTAGAAGTTCATCATCACACACTCCCGAAGATCTTCTTGATGCAAACTCTACTACTGTAGAAGTAATAAAGAAAATCGGTGAAGAAAAATTCAAAAAATTCTTTTTAACAGATTATATTATCGATAACTCAAAGATCGCAGATGAATGTAAAATAAGCATTGAGGATGTTTTAAGAATAAAAGAACTTGTTAATTCGGTATATATCGCTGAAGAACTTCAACCACAAAATAAAATACTTCCTGAAAAATATTATAGTTGTGTTGCAAGTATAATAATTAAAAATAAAAGACCAGAGATAGGTTTCTTTTCTCGAGATATATGGAAAAATCTATATATAATAGACGAATATAATAGACGAAGTAAAACTTGAAAAATTAAAATCATTTTTAAAACCAAAAGAAAAGCAAAGATTAAAAGGAATAATTAGCAAAATCAAATTAATAGAACTTAGGAAAACCTCCCTTTATAGATTACTTGAGTTTATAATATCATATCAGAAAAAATACTTTTTAACTGGAAACTTTATGGACCTAAAACCAATATCACAAAAAGAAATATCCCAAAAACTTGGAATAGAAAAAAGCGTTCTTTCGAGAATGCTTTCAAACAAATCAATAATACTACCTTGGCAAACAGAAGTAAAAATAAAAGATCTAATTCCAAATAAGAAGCAGATAAATAAAGAAAGAGTGTATATTCTTATAAATAAATACCCCAATTTAAGCGACTTGGAAATATCTAAAAAATTACTTCAAAAATATAAAATAAAACTATCAAGAAGAACAATAAACCAATACAGAAACGAACTCAAAAGAAATAAAAAAATATAAAATCAAATTATTTTCAAATGAAAATATTTTAACCGCATAAAAACCATCCAAAAATCTATCAAAAATATCAATTTTCCCTATGAAAATACTATTTTTCTGCTCAAATTCAATATTTTTAAAACACTTGGCATAAAAATTGCTCTATATAATTGTGAAGGCAAAAATGCCTTCTAAAAAACTAAAATTAAAGGAGGAAAAATGAAAAACATAATAGAGGTCCCGGTAATAAGCGAGGTTGAAAATGCAAGCTGCTCTACCTGTGGGGTATGTGGAGCATGCGGAGTATGTGGTCCTACCGCCGCTATTGGGGTTGCTGACGCAGCATTAGCGGCAGCTCTGGCTCTCACTGAATAAAAACCAATTACCCGTGCTGGCAACTTTCTGCCAGCACGGGATATAAAATAAGGAGGATATTATGATAAGAGAGTTTCCAAGATTAAAAGAAGGAAGTATTATAACCCTAAACCCAGATAATATTGTTGCATATGTTCCCTGCGAACAAGGGGAGGGGAAAAGGAAATGGTCAACTTATATATCAAAAAAACTAAATATGGAAGCTTTTAGAATAATAAAGCTTTTTAATGGAAAAAGAGAAGTAAAAGATATCATGGAAGAATACTCTAAAACATATAATAAAGATTTGAAAGTTGAAATATTAAAAAAATTCATAGAAGATGCTCATTCTAATAAAATAATAGAGTTAAGCCAGACACCATCTGATACTCATTTTGAAGTAAGGGGTAGTTTAGATCATTTTTTTCCAAACCATATGATAATAGAACTCACCTATTCCTGTAATTTTAGATGTAAACACTGTTATGTTGAGGCAGAACCAGGCAGAAAGGAATTTATTGATTTTGATTCATTAATTAAATGGCTTGAAGAGTATAAGAATAAAGGAGGAGTTTTGGTGGAACTGACAGGCGGAGAATGTATTTTACACAAAGATTTCTTTAAAATACTTGATTACTGCGCTAAAAACTTTTTATTAATCGCAATAACTACAAATGGAAGTTTACTTACCGAAGAAAAAATTAATTTACTTGAAAGCTATAAAGACAGAATCGTTATAAGCGTAAGTTTAGATAGTTATAATGAAAGTTTTTTCAATAAATTTAGAGGAACAAAAGATGGTTATAAAAAAGTTATAAATGCTCTAAAGATTTTGGGTGAAAGAAAATTTTTTTATAGAGTCAGCATGGTAGTTTATGATGAGAATTTCGATGATATAGAACCTACTCTTTTGCTTGCAAAAAAACTTGGTGCAAGTACTTTTTCTTTTTCTCCGGTATTTGAAGCGGGAAGAAGTAAAATACTATCAAATATAAATAAGGTTGCTGAAGCTTTTATAAAGATGAAAGAGAAGTATGGCGATTTTGTTTTCGCTGTTTCAGAAAATCAAATTAAACAGTATACAAAAAATAAAAATTGTGGAAGCGGATATAAAAGCGTTACATTATCACCTGATGGAGAACTACGTACCTGTATAATGTTTAATAACTTATGGTCGCTTGGAAACTTAAATAAAAAAACATTTAATGAAATTTTCGAGAATGGAATTGGGAATCTTTTTTACAAATTGGAAGCTCCTTCTGATGAGACCTGTGGTAATTGTAAGTATATCTTAGAATGCGGAGGATGCATAAGCAGAGGGATTTATTACTCTAATAAAGTTGAGAAATGCAGGTGGAAAGAGAAATATTGCGATATAATTGATAAAATAACTATAAAGGAGCAAAAATGAAAATATTAGAAGTTTCAAATCTTAATAAAAAAATAGGAGAAAAAACGATTCTAAACAATATATCTTTTACAATAGAAAAAGGAAAGGTTCTTGCTTATCTAGGGCATAACGGAGCTGGCAAAACAACCACTGTGAGAATAATCCTTGGGATACTTGATAAAACCAATGGAATTATTAAATATAACGGAAAAGAGGTTGATTATAACTCAAAAGATTTTGATGAGATTAGAAAAAGGTTTGGAGTTATGCTTGACACTCCAGCATTTTATAATGAGATGACGGCTTATGAGAACTTGAAAATATTCGCTTCGCTTTACGGGCTTGAAAAGAATTTATTCGATGAAAGATTAAATTATCTTTCCCAATATCTTGAGATAAAAGATTTTTTAAACTCAAAAGTAAAAACTTTTTCAAAAGGAATGAGGCAAAAGATTTCGTTTATCAGAGCCGTTATACATTATCCTGAAATAGTTTTTATGGATGAGCCGATGTCTGGGGTGGATCCTGTAATGAGGGTTAAGATGAGAGATCTCATAGAAAAGTTAAGAGATGAAAATAAAATCTCTTTTTTCATAACTTCGCATGACCTTGCGGAGATGGACAAGATATCAGATTATGTAATGATACTTGAGAAAGGAAATATTCTTCTCTACGGAGAAATGAATAAACTAAAGGAAGGAAAAATTATATATAAACTTACGCTAAATAAAAATCCTGATAACTCCATATCAAACCAGCTAAAAGATCTTTTTAAAACAGATGAAATAGAATTAAAAGATAATATAATTATGGCAAAAACTGATTTTAAACTTGAAGCAGATAAAATATTTGAGTTTTTTAAAAATCTTGGTTATAGCATAACAGATATGAATAAGGAAACCTATAACCTTGAAAAGATATATCTTGAAACAATAACAAGAAATGAAAAATAAAAACTTAATAATTCTTTCAAAACTCTGGTTAAAAGATCTTTTAAAAAGACCGCTTACATATATTTTAACTTTGATTTTTATAGTTGCAATTTCGCAATCGACACCTAAAAGTTTCTTTTTAAAACCAGATCATCTTAAGTTTTTTTATTTTTGTGCTATATCAATACCCTTTTTAACCATAATCTTAAATTCCATAAGCGCAGATTACATCTCAGGGCTTGCATTTAAAGATGGGCTTTTTTATTATCTTCTTGCAGCTCCATTAAGCGTTAAAGAAATTTTAATCTCTCAAGTTATTGCAACCGTTTTGTTTAATCTTATATGCTTATTTATATTTTTAATTTTTGTAGGAAATAGTTCTCTTTATTACATATTAACCTCGCCCGACTTATTTGTTATACTTGCAAATTCTACTATTTTCTATATAATTCTTACACTCTTTGAATTCTATATTTATTTCAAATATCCCAAAATCGCTTTCTATATGCAAAGATTTATGCTGATAGTTTTTATTATTTTCTCGTTTTATTCTAATTTTGTAACTGATGGATTTCAAAAAGAAAATAATTTTCTTTTAAAACTTCCATACATCTTTGTTTTTCTGGATATTATAATAATTTATGTTTTAAAAACTGACAAAATTAAAAGAGGAATGCAGTATGAATGAACTTATAAAACTATATTTAAAAAAATCATTTCTAAACGTCGGGCTTCTAATCACATCAGTGCTATTAGCCTTTGTTTTTTATATGTTTAGATTAAAAATAGATAACCCAAACTTTTTAAATATACTACTTCCACCATTAACGCTTATTTCAGCTTTTTTTTATATTAATGTAATAGTAGAGACCACATTTATTGAAATAAGGGAAGGGCTTTTAGAGTTCCTTCTTACAACACCTCTTAATTTTAAGAAATTAATCATTACAAAAATTATTATAATGGCTTTAACATCTTATATAGCAACTGTGATTTTGAATCTAATATTTTTTATTGATTTAATACCGTTTAAAAGTTTTTTCTACTTTAATTTAATTTTTGTTTTACCATTTTTCTCTTATACTTTCGCCGCTTTTTCCATACTTTTAATCGTTCCATTTATAAAGAAAGACATAAGGGTTAAGAATGTAGTTTTTATGTTTCTATCATACGCAATTATTTATTCGATTGTATTTATCTCAAAAATGATGATCAAATATAAAGTAAAAATAGAGTTTTTTCAATATAGCATTGTGGGTCTGGTTATTATATTTTTTATAATCTCGCTTTTTGCTTTAAGATTTTACAAAAAATCTTTTTTGCTAAGGTAAAAAATACTAAAATTAATTGACAGGAAGAAAATGATGAATATAGAAAAAGCAATTGAAATAATAAAAAAGATAGATAAGGATAAAGATTATGACAATTTTTTTATTAAATTTACAGCTATATTAATAATAGTTCTTGTTATAAATAATTACCTTAAATTATTTGAAAAATATGGATTTTGGAAAGGATTACTTATAACTATACCTGTAAGTGCTATAATTTATATACCATGGGCATTTGTCGCTGGACAGATATACAAAAAATTAAAATAAATATTATGAAAAAATTTTTTGAGAAAAAATGGAAAGTTTTTCTAATGCAATAATTGACATTACAACCTGGGTAATAGTATATCTTACAGTTTATAAGTTTTTTTACATTTTTAAAGTTAGGCCTTATGGAGCATAAAAGCGTTCCCTTAAAGCCAGTTGTTAAATGACAAAAAACAGAGTATATATTCAATATAGATTTGTTTTGTGTAAAACTTCAAAAGAAGTAAAATGATAATTATGAATAATGTAGATTATTTAAGAGCAAAAAATCCTGCTGAAATAGAAAGGCAATTAAAAACTTTTTCAAGATTAAGTAAAACACATAAAAGTTTTTTTAAATTCCTAAGGAAACACATTAAGTTTAATAAAAATTCAAAAATTTTAGAAGCAGGATGTGGTTGTGGAATGTTTACAAATCAAATATACTCAGAATTTAAGTCTGTTGTTGAAGGCTGGGATAGTAATAAAAAATTTATTAATTTTGCTAATAAAAATTTTAAAGGTCCAACTTTTAGAATAAAAAAAATAATGTCTAAAGTTTCTGAATCGGATTTTGATTTAGTACTATTTAGAGAGACATTGATGGAATTTAAAGACACTGTAAATGTTTTAAAATGGGCAAGTAATTTACTAAAAGATAAGGGATGGATAGCTGCTTTAGAACCAGATTATGGGGCTACTATAATCTACCCAGAAATCAAAGGATGGAAAAAATTTATAGATAATTATAGTAAGTTCTGTAAAGAAAGGGGAGAAAACTTTTTTATTGGTAGAGAATTAGTTGATATCTTTACAAAAGCAGGATTAAGATCTATAAAGGTAAAACCACTAATTGAAATACACACATCTTTAGATAAAAAAAAGTTATCTAATTTTATAGATATAGAAATAATGAGTATACAAGCTGATATGAAAGACTTCCTTAGGATAACTGGATTTAGTAGAAAACTTGTAGACAAGATATTTCAAGAAATGAAAGAATTATCTAATCATCCAGGTGTATATGTTCAAACATCTATGGTCGCAATATGCGGTCAAAAACTATAATAATATCGCTGTTTTTCTTAGGTATATGTTCAATATTCATACCAAAACATTATTGGAACTATACACTACTACCCCTTGAAGTTTCAATAGATTTTTTTATTTTATTTTTTTCTTTTAAAACGAAAAAAATATACTGGAATACATCCATTATGGGATTATTAATTGGTGATACATTTTATTTTTTAAATTATAATTTCCCTGATCAAAATAATATATTTTTTACAATTAGCGAATTTAGTTTTACTATATACATAACATTTATTTTTTTATATTTATGGAAAAATTTTAAATTAATTATAAAAAAAGAATTGTTATATATTACCTTGATTTTATTGTTTAATATTTTTATCTCATGGTATTTTGTTGTTTTTCCTTATATTAATAGTGGCAATTACGCTTCTACTTTCTTTTATTTAAATTCTATCTTTTATCGTTTATTAGAAACCATGGTTTTATCTATCAGTGTTATATTAAGTATTAGGACTTACTCTAATTATTGGTTATATATACTACAGGGTTTATTCTTGTTATCTATCTCATCAATAGCCCTTGGATACAACAGTGGTGTTCTTGTAGATAAATATGTTCCTTTACATGAATACGGATGGTTATTGGGATTATTGCTTATCCTATTAGGACAAATTTTTGACGACGAAAATAATTTATCTATTGCCAAATGGAAAAGCATTAGAGTTCAACTTGTATGGATAATTTTTGTTTCTAACTGCTTATTTACTATATTGTTATATTTATTTGGTTTATTTTCTTTAAAAGACACTTTCCAATTTACATTTTTGCTTTTCAGTATTTATGGATTATGGTTTATTTCAAATACTATGTCATTTTATATTTTTAAAAATGTTAAAAGTATTTTTGAGAATATAGAAAAACAATCAAATTTATTAATAGATAATACAAAAATCAAACTACCTTTTAGCGAATTACAAGAATTTGCAGAAAAACTTCATTCAGCATATAAAACAATAGAAACTCAAAATAAACTTATTGCTATTAGCGAATTATCTGCTCAGGTAGCGCATGATATAAGGAGTCCTCTTGCGGCGCTTGATTCTTCTTTAAATGATATCTCACAATTACCAGAAGAAAAACGAATAATAATTAGAAACGCAATAAATAGAATAAGGGATATTGCAAACAACCTTCTTGAAAAATACCGCTATAACTCTAAGGAAAAATTTGATTTTGACAATAATCAAACTAAAAACTTAAAAACCTGCCTTATTTCAACACTTAAAGATTACAGTATAAAACAAAACCCGAGATAAATATTGATTTTGAACTCACAAACGATTCTTATGGCTTATTTTCAAATATAGACCCAGTTGAGTTTAAGCGAATAATATCAAATTTAGTAAATAACTCGGTTGAAGCAATGCCTTATGATAAAGGAAACATTAAGGTTATTCTTTTATCTGAAAATGAATATGTTATAGTTAAAGTGAAAGACGATGGTAAAGGAATACCACCCGAAATATTATCAAGATTAGGCGAGAAGGGCTTAACATTTAATAAAAAAGGCGGTTCTGGATTAGGATTATACCACGCAAAAACAACTATTGAGAAATGGAGCGGAAAACTTGAGATTAATTCGGAACTAAATAAAGGAACTGAGGTTACAATAAAAATACCAAAAGCTAAAACGCCTGATTGGTTTTGTGAAAGTATTAATATTGATTCTAAAACAAAAATAATAGTAATCGATGATGATGAAACAATTCATAATATATGGGAAGATAGACTTAAAAAATATAACATAGAAATAATTCATTTATACAATCCCAATGATTTGAAACACTCTAGCAAAACAGAAAAAGAACTATATCTTATTGACTATGAGTTTAAAGGATACAATGAAAACGGGCTTGATTTAATAGAGGAACTAAATATTTCAGATAAATCAATACTTGTAACCAGTCATTTTGAAAATGAAATTATAATAGAAAGATGTAGGGAACTAAACATAAAGCTTATACCTAAAACACTTTCTGGATTTGTTCCTGTTATATTTACTGATGATGAAAACAAAGTAAAAGAAGTTGTTTTAATAGACGATGATGAACTTGTTTTAATGAACTGGCAGATTTCTGCGAAAAAGAAAGGAATAAAGCTAATAAAATACAAAAACTCAAAGGATTTCTACAAAGAAATAGACAAAATAGAAAAAGAAACGCCGATATATATAGATTCTGAGTTAGAAGAAGGGCAAAAAGGCGAGGATATAGCAAAAGACCTAAGAGAGAAGGGCTTTAAAAATATAATTCTTGAGACAGGGCATAGTCCAGAGAGATTTAAGGATATATCCTGGCTAAAGATAGTAGAAAAAGAACCGCCGTTTTAAATTGGGCTGGGGATTGGGGAATAGAGAATGGGATCTTGGGCTGGTATTTAGTCATTGCCTTGCTGCCGTCAGGCAGGTGAATTGACTTTTAGTGTTATGTCTAATGAAACGATCTGTTTTTATTTGTAGTAGCAAAGCTTGCTTTGCATACTCCTTAAAAATTTATAACTTTTGGCTAAGATAAGATTAGATCTGCGCTTTGCTTGAGATGACGCAAAAGAAATTTAAAAAACTTGAAACATTTTCATTTGAAAATATTTAGCTATTTAAAAAAACATTAAAAAATAAAGATAATTTAGAAATTATTTTCATTTGAAAATAAATATTCTCATTTGAAAATATTTTTAGGTCCTAAAAACATCGCCAAAAAGATATTTTCCCAATGAAAAGGATAATTTTGATATATTGGCATAAAAATTGCTCCGTTATGAGTGAAGGCAAAAATGCCTTCTAAAAAACTAAATAAAGGAGGAAAAATGGAAGAGATAGTACTTAAAAAAGAAGAAGTTGCAAATCTATCAGATGGCGGTGGTTGTGGTGTGGTCGGATGTGGTGGTTCTTGTGGAGTAAACTAATATTTCTATAAGGGGTATGAGTAATATGCTCATACCCCAGATAAGGAGGCGAAAATGTTTGATAAGTGGCAAAAGATAGAAACACCTGATACTCTCTCAAATAAGATTTTTTTATATAAATATGATAACAAGGAATACTTTTTAATAAGACATTTCCCTTTTGGCTTTGCTAAAGTAAAAGTAGAATATATTGAAGAAATTATAAAAAATAATCTAAATAGCAAGACAAAAATATCAGATGAATTAGGAAAATTTATAAATGTAGAGAATAAAATAGAATTAAATAATAAAAAACATCTTAGAAGATTGAATTTACTTATTGTTCAAAAATGTAATTGTAGATGCAAATATTGTTATGCAGGAGAAGGAGATTATGGCATCGCATCAGTTATGCCTTTTGAAGTAGCTAAAAAGGCTATTCATAAAGCCTTTGAATATTTTGATTTTATAGAAAGTATACAATTTTTTGGAGGAGAACCTTTTTTAGCTCCTCAATTAATAGAGAAAATAGTAAAATATACTCATAGTCTTGCTATAAAAATGAATAAAAATATTCCTACTTTTAGTGTAGTTACTAATTTAACCATCCTCCCTGAAAATATTCTTAAGATGGTAGCTAAAAAAGAATTAGCAATAATAACAAGTTTGGATGGTCCTGAAAATGTACATAACAGCAACAGAATATTTGCATCTGGTGAAGGGACCTATAATAAAGTAGTAGAAAATATAAAAAAATTAACTCCTTATAACCAGTTAAAAACAATACAGGCAACATATAATATGAAACATATAGAAATGGGTATAACTCCAAAAGATATTAAAGACCATATTTCAAAAATTTGTGGTGATTCTTGTAATATTGTTGTTATACCTGATTTAAATTTACCAGCAGAAAAATCGATAGATACTTCTCATTTTGAATTAAAATATTATTCGGGTTTAGATTTCAACCTTATAGATAGAGAAAAATTAAAAAAACTACTTTCTCAATATTTAAAAGTATTTACCAAATATAGTGCAGAGGATGTATTTTGTGATTTAGGCATAAGTAATTTTAGTATTGATGCAAATGGTAAAATTTGGGCATGTCAAATATTATGTAATAAAACTGAACCACCAGGAAATATTAATGAGAATTGGGATCTTATAATGAATAGATACAAAGAGGGATTGGGGTCTAAACTAAAAAAATCTCTTTTTAAGGAATGTAAGGATTGTTTTCTCAATAAATATTGTACTGCCTGCCCAATAGCATGGCAAAGAAGAACAAATAAATTTGCTCCATATAAGGAACAATGTGAATTGGATAGAAAAACATATCTCACAGCACTAAGGTTATCATTAGTGCTTCAAAAAATGGAGGATAAATGTTAAAGAAAAACTATATCTTATTATCATTTACACAAGCAATTAGTCAGTTAGGTAGTTATTTTACTAATTTCGCTATTACCTGGATCATGATAGACAAAAGTAACTCCTCTATAATAGTTGCCTCTTATTTAAGTTATTCCATATTTTTATATTCATTTTTTGCATTAATCGGTGGCAAAATTTTAGACATTTTCCCAAGAAAGAAAATAATAATAATTTCTGATTTAATTGGTTTTATTTGCTTATTTTTCTTAACTTTATATGAAAAATTTCAAACACCACCATTTTATGTTTATTTCATTATCACATTTTTTAATAATTTATCAGGCACAATATTAATGTTAGGGACACAAACTATTCTTGGGGATTTTGGGGACAATAAAGAAACTGCTAAAGCTCAAGCAAGCTTTGAAACTACAAGAAGAATTTTTATGATTATAAGTCCTCTTCTTGCAGGAGTATTTCTTAAAATCTTTGAACGATGGCAAATTTTTGCTTTTGATTCTATTACCTATCTGATTTCGATGTTTGGAAGTATAACATTTATACCAAATATAAATTTTAAAAATAAAACAAAATCAAAATTGATAAACTGGATAATACCTAAAATAGAATGGAATAGTACCTTAATAAAAATTGTAATTTCAGCAATACTTATAAATTTAATTTATATTCCTTTATTTCTTATATGGCCAGTTGTAACAAAATTATTTAATAAAGGATCAGAATTTATGGGTTTAATTTCAACTATGTTTTCTATTGGAAGCATAATGGGAGGTTTATGGATAATCAAAATGAAAAATATAAATGTATATAAACAAGCTTCTTCTTCTATGTTAATAATAAGTTTTGGATATTTAATGCTTTTCTTAAGTTTGATAAATCCGTATTTTTTATTGTTTCCTGCTTTAGTGCTTGGATTAGGATTTGGAAGTATAAGTGGTCCTATTATGAGCATGATTCATTCTAATATACCTCGCGAAAATAAAGGACAATTTTTTGGCTGGCTCGGCTTTATAGGACAAATAGGACAACCACTTATAATTCTTTTGGCTGGATTTATTTCACAAAAATTAGGCATATGGTATCTTCTTTCTTTTTTATTGCTGGCAAGTTTTTTTGCTTATGGCATTACTACTAAAATAAATAATGATACTAATCTTAAAGTAGAAAAAACATAGAAATCAAAATTTAAGAATATTTTCTTTTAAAAAACTCAATAAAATTTTTATCTTTTGTAAAGTTTAGTTCTGAAACACAAGTTTTTGAAAGTTTTATTACTTTATTTAAAATTTTTGAAATGGTATCCTTATCATTGCTAAAATTTAAAACACATCTCATAATTTTAAATATTTTTTCATTTAAATCTAAATCTCTCTCAAAATTTGTATCCGATTTTTTTATCAAAAATACTTTTGAAATCTCAACAAAGACAAATTTATTACCAGAGCTAACCTCTCCATAAAATGGTGATGAAAAAGAATATATCTTGTTTTTTTCAAATATCAATGGTATAAGTTCATCATTTAAAATAGGAAATTGATCAGAAAAAATTTTTGCAATAGTGCTTTTTCCACCACCACTTTTTGATACAAAAAGAAAACCCCTATCATTAAAAACAACTCCAGCAGAATGTATCAAAAGACCATCATTTTTATTAAGTGCATCTGAAATATAAACCCTTAAAAAACTATCAAATGAATATATATCTTTTCTAATAAAAAGAAAATTTCCATTAAAATAAAAATCTTTTCTTTTTATAGTTAACATTCCATTATCATCTAACAAAACTCTATTATCTTTAACAAAAAATTTCTTTGAAAATTTTACATTTATAAATCTCTCTAAATTTAAATCCACTTTAAAAGCGCCATATCTCTCATCAAGTTTTCTAAAAAAATCTTCATCATACTCTTCAAAAGCAAATCCTATTTTAATTTTTGCTATATTTAGTATTATCTTTTTCATATTTTTTGATATTCACCACAACCATTTCATTGTTAGATAAAAATCTCATATTAGGTCCCCATATACCAGCTCCCTTAGATACATAAAGCATTGAGTTATTCTTAAAATATTCACCACAGAAATGAGTATATACAAGCCTTGTAAATATATGAAATGGAAAGATCTGTCCACAGTGAGTATGTCCACTTAACATTATAAAATCATAATCCTTCGCTAACTCATTAAAATAAAGCGGCTGATGAGAAACAAGAATATTTAATTTTCTATTATCATAAAATTTAGTAACAATTTTTTTAACATCATCAAGGCTAAAATTTTCAATCTTTATATCAGAAAAGCCAATTATATTTAAATCACCATAGACAAAAAAATCCTCTCTAAGCAGTTTAAAACCTAAATTCTTTATCACTTCAAGTGTTTTATCAATACCATAGAAATATTCATGATTTCCAAAAACAAATATAACAGGGATTTTTAAATCCTTAATCTTATAAATCTCATTGTCAATCTTAAATCCCAAATCAAGCATATCTCCACCTATTATTAAAAGGTCTGGTTTTTCATATTTAATCTTCTCAACAATCTTTGAAAAAAATCTAGTTTTAAATTTAAAATCTATATGAAGATCTGATATAAAAACTATTTTATAATCTCTAAGAACTATTTTTGAATAATAGTTTAAATATCTAATAGAAGGTGGTTTTATTGCATTATAAATGGAAATCAAAGAAATAATAAATGTGCAAAAATTCACAAATATAAAAACCTTTTTAAATCCAATGAAATAAAAAAGTAAATTTCCAATAAATATAAAAAATGACCATATCAAAACAATTCCCATCCACAAAAAAGAAAGAAAGCATAAAATTTCAAACACATCACCTTCAAATTTTTTTCTTAAAAAAAGAAAAAATACTGATAATAATGCCATAATCAGAAAAAATCTATTTACATTATTTTTTGAAAAACCTACTCTGGAAAAGAAATTTGCAATATAGATATGAAGTCCTATATAGAATAAAACTATCAACAAAAATAAAATAAAAAATTTTTTCATAAAAATATTTTTTCAATTGAATCTATAACCTTTTTAATCTCATCATCTCTAAGTGCGGGATAGATTGGAATTGATATGAAATTGTTATAAATGTAAGTAGAAACAGGAGAACTAGATTTTTTTTTGTAATAAACATCAAGCGGAGGATAAAGTTTTGAAACCTCAACACCATATTTTTTAAACCTATCTATTATCTCATCCCTTTTATAATCAATAAGTTCAACAATGTATCTGTAAAAAACCACTTCGGCATCTGGAATATTATTGTAAAAAATCTTTACTCCTTTCTTTTTAGAAAGAATATCTGAGTAAAGTTTTGCAATTTTTCTTCTTTTTCTTATAATAAAGTTTATTCTTTTTAATTGACTTATTCCAAAATACCCCTCTGCCTCATTCATTTTAAAAGAAAACCTTAATCTAAAATCATCTTTTTTGTCATAATCTATAACATCTTTAACAAACTCATAAATTTCTCTATCATCAGTAGAAATTATTCCTCCCTCACCAAGTGTTGTAATCATTTTTGTTGCATAAAATGAAGAAACAACTATATCCCCAATTTTTCCTGTCATAACTCCATTTATAGAAGAGCCAAGCGATTGAGTTATATCCTCAATAACATAAAGACCCATTTTTTTAAACTCAAAAACAGAATATGATGGATATCCAAATAAATAAGGAAGTATAACAATTTTTATTTTATTTTTATCTATCAATTTTCTTGCTTTATCTATATCGTATGAAAAATCTATTTTATTAACATCACACATAATAGGTTTATATCCAGCCATAAGAACAGCATTAAGGATAGCAGTGCAATTAAGCGATGGAATTAAAACATATCCTGAGATTTTTTTTATTTCTTTAATTGAATAAAGTGAGAGAAAAAGTGCATTTGTTCCAGAGTTTGTTGAAACAGAGTATCTTTTATCTATAAATTTAGAAAATTCTTCTTCAAACTTTTGGACATAGATATTTTTTGAAAGATTTGCAGTTTTTAATATTTTATCCACAAATCCTAACTCTCTTTCATCAAAATAAGGTTTAGAGTGTCTTATCATAGTTTAAAATCCTAAGGGTATTTTTTCTTCCTTCATTAAATATCAGATCAATTACTGAAAGATTTTCAATAAAATCTCCCCATAATTGATTGTATCTTATAGGTTTATAATTTAAATAAATCAATTTTATTTGATTTTTTTCAAAAACTTCTTCATCAAGATAACTATGTCCTCCATCGCCAGAAAGATAAGTATCTCCATTTAATCTTTTTACAATCTCAACAAGGCGCTCTGTTTTAGTTTTCTCAATATTTAAAGTAGATGATATTACAATTTCTTTTTTAACTTTAACTCCTAAGTAGTCAAGTATCATTTCTACACATTTGATATTTAAAACTGAAAGATTTTCGTATTTTTTAGAAAGAAGGTTTTCTATATATGGAAAAAAATCCTTAAAATAATTGCTTTTGGAATATGCTGATTTTATTGAGTTTAAATGTTTTTTTTGCCATCCATCCTCAACTATTTTTACCTCATTTATTTTATCCCCAAAATTAAAACTCACAGGAACTGTAAGCCAGACAAGTCCATTAGGACCTTTTATTCTATTTCTATTCTGCCACTCATTTTTTTTATACTGAGCATCATCTAAAAAAACAAAGACATCGCTTTTTAAAATTTTATAAATATATCCAATATAAGGCATATACTGCGGCTGGTGAATAGAAACAATCATAATAATAGTTTATAATTTTTAAACCCTATAAAGTTTTCTTAAAAGAAAATACTCCCTTTCAAAACTATAATATTTAAATCCATCACTCTCTTTATTTACAATTTCAAAAGAATTCTTACCAAATATTTTTATTTTCTCTTTATCTAAAATAAGATTATAAAGTTTCATTGCAATATCAAGAGAATTTCTCGGCTCAACAAGATACCCATTATATCCATCAATTACAAGGTCTTTTAATCCACAAACAGATGATGCAACAATTGGCTTTGAAAAAAGTTCTGCAATAACAACAGTTCTTCCCATCCCCTCATTTAAAGATGGCTGAACATATATATCCATTGTATTTATAAGATCGTAAACATCATTTCTCCAGCCAGTAAAAATAATATTATTTATACTACCATCATCCTTACAGATTTCTTTTAAATAATCAAATTCAGACCCATCACCAACTATAAGATAACAAAAATCAAGTTTTATTCCTTTAATATTTAAGATATTTCTAAGGTATTTATAACTTCTAACAAAATACTCAATTCCTTTAACTGGCTCAAGCCGAGCAACACTTCCAATAACAATCTCACCAGGTTTAATATTAAATTCTTTTCTTATATCATTTTGGCTTAAATTTATTCTATAATCTATTCCACTTGGTATAACAATCCATTTATCTTTATTCCCTACAAAATAGTTAATACTTTCTTTTTTTTCATTCTCAGTTAATGCTATAAACTTATCAGTAATAAATGAGGTTAAAATCTCAAGAAATATAAAAAAACTTGTTTTAATAAAACCAAAATATCCATAAAAGATATGTCCGTGTGGAGTATGAATTATTCTTAGTTTTCTGTTATAAAAAATTTTATATATAAACGAAGCCCATCTTCCAATAATTCCTGCTTTTGAAGTATGAGTATGAACAATCTCAGGTTTTTCATTTTTTAATATTTCAAGTATTTTAAAAAACGATTTCAAATCATTTTTAAAATTTATCTCTCTTCTCATCTCAAAGAGATAAAAATTTTTAAATTTAAAATTTATAACAGTATCACCCCCATAAATAAGACAAACATCAATACCATCATCATACAACCTATTGCATATATCAACTGTATTTTCCGACGAACCACCCTTATTAATTCTTGTTATTATGTAAATTATTTTCATAAACCTCTAAAAATTCTTTAAAAATTTCTTCAACATTTATACTTTTCATACAAATCATATTCTTATCACCTTTGTTTGGGCAAATATAATAATTGCAGGGCGAACATGAAACTTTTTTGTAAATAAATTTAAAAAGATTACGATTAAAATATGGTTCTGTGATATTTGGGTCAACAGGCCCACTTATAACTACGCAAGGTTTTTTAAAAATAGATGCAATATGAATTATAGAAGAATCCACAGAAATTATAATATCACATTTTTTAATATATCCAATCCACTTTTCAATAGAGACATCGTATATCAAAAATGAACTAACCTCTTCTTTAATTTTTTCATAAACAGAATTTACAAAATCATAATTTTTAAAATCACTAAAAAATAAAAAAACAAAATCTCTACTTATTCCACTTATTTTTAAAATCAAATCAATCCATCTATCATAAAGCCATCTATTTGTAAGTGTATTTCCTGCTAAATTTATTCCTATAATTTTTTTGTCAGAAGAAATATTTAAATTATCGGGATCCTTATAGCAAATTATATTATCAGTAAAATCTTTTTCTAAAATTCCTAATTTTTCAAAAATAATTTTATAGTATGTATAATGATTTTTTTCATCAGATATTTTTTCAATAAAAACATTTTTTTGAGTGGCCTTTTTTATAAGTGACACATACAATTTAAAAAGAAATAAAGAAAACTTATTTTCAACTGGCATAGTATTTATTATAAAATCATATCTTTTTCTATTCAATTTTAAAAGCAATAAAATATTAAAAAAAGAAAAAATTCTTATGTGATTCTTATCGCTTTTCAGATAAAAAACCTCATCAGCATAAGGACATTTTTTTGCATATTCGTAAACTCTATCCGAGACAACAAGCGTTATATAAACATCTTTTTGTTTCTTTGCAAAATAAAGCCAGGGGATAAGTTCCATAAAATCCCCTACACCAGCAGCATTAAATATAAGTATGTTCATATTCTTTACTTTCTAAGGACTTCATTAAAAACCATTTTTATTTCAGAACAGAATTTTTCATAATTAAAAAAAGATGCTCTCTTAAGACCTTTTAATCCCATTTCTTTTCTCATCTCAGGATTATTAATAAGTGTTTCTATTTTTGAAGCTATCTCCATTATATTGTTAGGATTAAAATAAATAGCAGCATCTCTAAGCACTTCAACAATTGATGAGTTATGAGAAGCAAGCACAGGACACCCCAAAGACATTGCCTCAAGCGGAGGATATCCAAAGCCCTCATATAAAGATGGAAAAACAAACAAAGTAGCCCCCCAGTAAAGACATTTAAGAGAATCATCATCTACATAACTTAAAATCTTTGCCAAAGGATACTCATTATCATTATCTTTAAATCCTACAAGCACCAAATCATATTTATTCTTTATACTTTGAGGCAATAATTTATAAGCGTTATAAAGTGCCTTTATATTTTTGTGATAACTATTATTTCCAACATAGAGGATATAGTTCTTTTTTATTCCATATTTGGATAATGTTTTTTTTACTTTCTCTGCTTCTTGGGGCTTAAATGAATTATCCAAAGGAAGATATATCACCTTTATTTTTTCCTCCTCTATTTTAAAAAATGAGAGAATATCTTTTTTAGTGTTATTTGATGATGTAATTATAAAATTTGATTTAGAGGTAAAATATTTAATGAAGTTTCTGATATAAAAAGAATTCCATAGTTTATTTTTATAAGGTTGAATTATCAAATAGGTTAAATCAAATATCGCAGTTATTACAGGAATATCAATTAAAATAGGATACTTATAATATGGTGAGAGATACAAATCTGGTTTTATTTTATTGACAAGATCATAGAGTAATAACTGTTCAGAAAAAATAGGAATAATATCATTTATAATAAATCTATCATATCCCTTTAGATCTGGTTTATCAAAATCAGTTTTTTTATTTCCAACAAGAATAAATTCAAAATTCTTAAAATAATCTTTATTCTTTAATATACTTAAAATAAACCTTCCTATCCCACTAAACTTGTTTCTCTCAAGTTCTCTTACATCAAATAGAATTTTCATATCATAAACCATGAATTATCCTCATTAAAGTTAAATACTACTATAAAAAAGTTATTATTGTTTTTATTACAAAAAATAATCTCGTTGAGATAAAGATAAGTAAAACGATGAAAAATAAAATGCTATTTTTTCCTAATAACTTCTTCATATAAACTTTCAATCTTTTCTATTTGAGTTTTAATATTAAAATTATTAAAAACTTTTTTATATGCATTTTCTTCAATTTTATTCATCAACTCGGGATTTTTAAAAACCTCAATAATCTTCTTTGAAATAATATCGGAATTTGCCTCGCATAAAAAGCCATCAATTCCATCATCAATTATCTCATTTGGTCCTCCAATATTCGTTGAAAAAACAACTTTTTTTAAAGCCATTGCTTCTATAATTGTTCTTCCAAACGGCTCTGGCTCTATAGAAAAATTACAAACAATATCACAAATATTTATAAAATTATAAACATTTTCCCTATGTCCAAGCACAAGAAAATAATTACTAAGTCCAAGTTCTCTAATTTTATTTATTATATTTTCTTTTTCCTCTCCATCTCCAAGTATAAGAAATTTAGATTTAATTCCATTTTCAATAATCTTTTTTGCGGTTTCTAGAAATAGATTATGCCCTTTCCACTTAACCAAACGTGAAAAAATCCCAACTACATACTCATTTTTTATTCCAAGTTCATTTTTGAGTTCTTCTTTATTTTTAGTTATTTTTATACCCTCAAAATCAACAGCATTATATATTTTTATAGTTTTATAATAAAACTTACTAAATTTTCTACCAACAACATCTGAAATAACTATAATTTTTGATGATAATTTAGCAATTAACCTTTCTTTCCAACCAGCAGTTTCTAAAACTCTGCTATGCCAGATAAAAGGAATTTCAAGAATCTTTGAAAAAAGAACACCATAAAAAGAACACCTTGTTGTTGGAGAATTTGAGTGGATTAAATCCGGTTTAAAATTTTTAATTTTAAAAAATAATTTTTTAAAAGGAACAATTTCTACATTTATACCTTCTTTTTTTAAAATCTCAATAAAACTGCAATAATACGGAACAAAAACAGAAAACTCATATTTATTTTTATCTAAATTTTTTAAAAGATAAACTAAACTCATCTGCCCGCCACCAGGTGGCTCAATCGGTGTATCAAGAAATAATATTTTTTTCTTTTTCATATATCTCAATAAGTTTAAAATATGCAAATATAACTGTAAGCGCAGAGGAAAAACTTATAAAAAATCCTCTCCATCCATCTTTAAAGCCCTTTAAGACAAAATATTTGAGAATAAAAAAATAAACTGGTCTTAAAATAATTTCTATAATCGTATTTTTAAAATTAATCTTCATATCTTTTTGATAATACTCATAAGCCATTACGGTGGTATACCTTTTAAATTTATCAATCCATTCATCAAGTGAATTATAAGAATAATGAAGCAAAGGATTTTTTAAATAATAAAACCTGTTGCTTAAAAATTCACCATTTGTATGTATCGTGCTCTGATATTTTATTGTTCCTTTTCTAAATAATCGTGGAATATAAGAAGGCCACCAACCACAAGTTTTAATCCACTTGCCTATAAAAAAGGTTTTTACTGGAATAAAAAATATATCATATTTATCTTCATTAACAACTTTTAAAATCTCATCTTTTAAATTCTCATCTACTACTTCATCTGCTTCTATCAATAAAACCCAGTTATTTGATGTCTTTGAGATACCAAATTCCCTATCAGGATTACAAATTAATTTATTTTCTGTTATATAAATTTTATCAGTATATTTTCTTGCAATTTCAACTGTTTTATCAGTCGATGACTGATCTACAACAATTATCTCATCAACCCAGCAAATGCTTTTAAGACATCTTTCAATGTTTTTCTCTTCATTTCTTACGATTAATAGCGCAGAAATTTTATTCATTTTATCCCTCTTATTTTTATTTTAAAATCCATAATTCTTTTTATCCTACCAAAATCAAACATCAGGTCTGCTATGAACTTAAGAAAAGGAAAAACTAAAAATATATAAATTCTTTCAACAAAGTTAAAGCTATAATATTTGAAATAATTAAAAATAAAGCGATGTTTAAAAAGTTGATAAAAATAATACACAAAAATTCCAGCAAAAAATATCTTTATATCTATCAATGAAAAAATCAACAAAACTAAAAATTTTAAAACTATAGACGTTTTAATAACATAATTTAAATGTATTGAGTGTTTTAAATATAAATCAATATCCGAGATACCCCTTCTGATATACCATTTAATAAACCTTAAAAAACTTTCCGGAGAATAATGCCATACAATAACACTTGGAATATACAAAAACCTATTATTACCATATCTTTCTATTATTCTCAAACAAATTTCACTATCCTCTGAACCAAATTTATTTTGAGGGTCAAACATTCCAACATCTTCAACTATTTTTTTATTTAAAATTGTATTACAAGTTGCAACCTGACTTAAAAAAATATCATTATTTTTAGAAAAATTATGCAATCTAAAGCCACCACCAGGATGTCCTAAAACCCCGCAAGCAAAACTGATAATATTACTCTGCTTCGGAAAAACTGCCCCCATAGCACCAAAAATTTTATCCTCATATTTTTCAAATTCAGAAATAAATTTATCAAACCAGTTTTTAGTAATTTCTACATCATCATCTATAAAAATAATATAAGGAGTAGATGCATTTTTAATTCCAATATTTCTCTGATTTGAAAATCCCTTTTCGTTTGAATCTATCTTAATATATTTAATCTGATTTATTCTTTCATAAATAAAATTATCTTTACTTGCATCAACTACAATAATATCTGCCTTCCTGCCCACCTCAAACTCAAATAATTTATCAAGACAGCTTCTTAATATACTATGTCTATCTGCGGTTATTATTATTACCGAGTACTTCTTCATAAAATTCTATCCATTTCTTCTTAATTATATCATACGAAAAATTATTTTCAACATATTTTCTTGCATTTTTTTCTATTTTTAACCTTAGATTCTTATTATCAAACACCATAACTATTTTTTCTACAAATTCCTCTGGAGTATCAGCAATTAAGATATTTTCTCCATCTTTTACATTAAGTCCTTCACAAGCTTCTTTTGTGGCTACCACACACTTACCACATGCCATTGCTTGAATAACTTTGTTTCTAAGCCCCGATCCCATTCTTAAAGGAACAACAATTAACTCAGAGTCAGATATATATTTTCTTACATCATCCACCCTACCAGTAACTATAACATCTGAACCATTATGTAGAGAAAAAACCTCAGGAGAAGGATTTTTACCAACTATATAAAACCTAAATTTTACCTTTCCCCTAAGTCTTGACAAAACCTGATTTACAAAAAAATAGACAGCATCAATATTAGGCAAAAAATTCATTATTCCAACAAAAACTATTTTACCCTTCTCTATCTCTATATTCAATGGCATATAATAATTCACATCAACAGCATTAGGTATGAGAAAAAGTTTCTTTCTTTTTAAGAATTTTTTATAAAAACGATAAACATCATCTGTTATAGCAATTATGTAATTGCATTTAGAAAGAAGGTAAATTTCAGCCAAGAGATGCCTAATATATTTAACAAAGCAAAACAATTTTTTTAAAATATTTTTTTCTTCTAAAAAAAGTTGATAAGAAATCTTACTATCTATTCCCCAACTGTCAATGACTATTCTATACGCTTTGAAAGTATCATTATTAAAATATGAAAGCATAATTATCTTTTCAGCTATTATCAAATCATAATTGTTTTCTGATACTATTTTAATTATGTCACGTCTATTACCAAAAGAAATTGAATATACAAAAAGTTTAGAGATTAAAGATGAATCTGCTTTTTTCTGTTCTAAAAAAAATATATTTTTACATAAAGATCTATAAAATTCTTTAGCAGAATCAATATCTTCACCAGATAAATAAAAACTTATCAAATCAACATCACATATATTAGAAAGAAAATTTATTATCTGATATGGTCTTAGTCTACTACCATCATCTGGAGGATAAGGTAGAATCGGAGTTAAAATAAGTGCTTTTTTATTCATAATAAGATTTATATATGAAGTTTATATTTTTAAAAATTTCCTTGTAATTCAAAATAGAAAACAACAAAATGTAAACGAAAAACAAAATAAACATCCCTATACAAGAGAAACTGCTAAAATATAATTTAACAATTTTACCTATAACGTAAGAAATTACTAAAAATTTTACAATTTTAAGAAAAGAAAAACTAAATTTGAAATTATATAAAATATATCCAGTCCCTAAAAAACATCCTAAGATTTGAGAAATACTGTTTGCGTAAGCAGCTCCAATACTTCTATATTTAGGTATTAATAAAAAATCCAACAAAATATTAATAACGGTAATAAACACTCCTATTTTAAAAGATACATCTACCTTTTCTACTGCTTGAATAAAAGATGAACCAATAGTTGCTATACCTGAAACAATTCCAGCAAAAACAATTATTTTTAAAACATAAGCTACTTGCATATAATTTTCTCCATATAGAATTTTTACTATATCTGAAGCAAAAACAAATACAAAAATATAAACTGGAATTATTAATAACGCTATGAATTCAGTTAATTGTTTATAATATAGAGAAATTTTTGAAAAATCTTTTTCAGTATAGAATTTAGACATTCTCGGCAATAAAACATTGCCAAAAGTTAAAACTTTATTTGGTAAATATCCTAAAGTAAAAGCAATTGAATAAAAAGCTAACTCTTCTGAAGTAGAAAAAATTTTAAGAAAAAAAATCTCAGAACGTTCCCATACAATCATATTTATTATTATCAGAAATGAAATAAACATTAAGTATTCTTTTATTCTCCTTTTTTCATCATTTTCTAAAAATACTTGTTCCGTAGTAACA
>Ga0080004_1150000_pt1 | contig 30886 bp, 21 predicted proteins | sample WasSprMetagenome_FD_69207 | JGI IMG/M metagenome (GOLD analysis project Ga0080004, IMG submission 69207) | Sulfidic aquatic microbial communities from Washburn Spring, Yellowstone National Park, USA - WS (SPADES assembly) (version 2) | ecosystem: Environmental > Aquatic > Thermal springs > Hot... | reverse complement strand
TCCCCGCCGCCTCTATCTTCTTCTTATATTCCTCATACTCCGATACCCCCTCCTCCTTCATCCCCAGCTCCTCTTGCAGAGCCTTGAGTCGCTCCCTCAAAATGAACTCCCTCTGCGATTCCCCTATCTCCTTCTCCACCTTGCTCTTTATCTTCCCCTCTATCTCCTGCACTACAAGCTCCTTGCGCAAAATAGTAGCGAGCTTCTCTAATCGCTCCTTCACGGAAAGAGTGGCAAGGAGCGATTGCTTATCCTCCAAGGTTATGGAATAAGGCGGTCCGAGATAATAGGCAATCAAATCCGCCACTCTTGATGGGTCTGTTATCGTCTTTATCTCGCCGACCAACTCGGGAGGTATCGTCTCCGCTACCGGAGAGATATTCCTGCTCATCCTCCAGAGCTGCTCAAAGAGGGAAATAACAAGCCTCCTGCTCGCCTCAAGTTCCTCGGGCGAAGCATCAACTATATCCTCAAGCTCTTTAATCCTCACCAAGAAGTAAGGGTCGGTTTGCAAGAATTCCTCTATCTTCACCCTCTTAACTCCACCGATGAGAGCCCTTACAGTATTGTTGGGAAGGGGCAACATCCTCACTATCTCGCCCACAACTCCTATGTCGTAGAGGTCCTCTGGGCCAGGGTCCTCTTCATCGGGGTCCTTTTGCGCCACCAACACAACGAGCTTGTCCTTATTCACCGCTTCCTCAATTGCTTTGTATGAGCGTGGACGCCCAATCTCAAGGGGAGCTAAAATGTTGGGAAATATCACCGTTCCCCTCCTCAGCGGGATGAGGGGAAGCTCTGAGGGAATTTTCCTTTCTTCCTCTTTCTCTTCAGGCATATTGAATTCACTCCTTATGATACAGCAGTTTCGCCTTCAAATTCAATAAGGGGCGGATACAACCCCCTTACAACATCTTTATTGATAATACAGCGCCTCGCTCCCTTCATAGAGGGAAGCTTGAACATAACATCAAGCATAATCTCCTCTAAAATCCCCCTCAATGCCCTCGCTCCCGTCCCCCTTCTTATCGCCTCCCTCGCTATCTCCTCAATTGCCTCCTCATCAACTACGAGCTCGACCCCCTCCATCTGAAAGAGAACCTGATATTGCTTCAAGAGAGCGTTCTTGGGCTCGGTGAGAATCCTCTTCAGCTCCTCAATTCCCAATGGGTCAAGCACAGCGACGACAGGCAATCGCCCTATGAGCTCGGGAATGAGCCCAAACTTGTGCAAATCCTCGGGGAGGACCTTATGCATAATCTCCCCTTGCTCCTCTTCCACCTCCTCCGCCCTAAAACCTATAGCGGAGCTCTTCGTCCTCTGCTCTATTATCTTGTCCAATCCCTCAAAGGTTCCACCGCAGATGAACAAAATATTTGTCGTATCAAGGGGAATGAATTCCTGATAGGGATGCTTTCTTCCGCCTTGAGGTGGGACATTCGCGATCGTTCCCTCCAGTATCTTGAGGAGCGCCTGCTGAACTCCCTCGCCGGATACATCCCTCGTTATTGAGGGATTCTCCGATTTCCTCGCTATCTTATCAATCTCATCTATATACACGATCCCCCTCTTCGCCGCCTCAAGGTCCCAATCAGCAGCTTGAATGAGACGAAGGAGGATGTTCTCCACATCCTCGCCCACATAACCCGCCTCAGTTAAAGTAGTGGCATCAGCGATGGCAAAGGGGACATCCAATCGCCTCGCAAGGGTCTGGGCGAGGAGCGTCTTGCCAACCCCCGTGGGACCGATAAGCAAAATATTGCTCTTCTGAAGCTCTACATCGTCCCTATTGGGAGAGGATATCCGTTTGTAGTGATTATAAACCGCTACAGACAGAATCTTCTTAGCCCTATCCTGTCCAACGACATACTGATTGAGGAAATCATAAATCTCCTGAGGCTTGGGAAGCTTTCCGCTATAGCCAGTCCTTTGCGGTCTAACACTATGCTCCTTCAAGAGCTCGCTTGCTATCTCAACGCAATCGGGACAGATAGCCCCCTTCTCCCCTATGATTAAACGACCAACCTGGCTCTCCGCCCTACCGCAGAACGAACATCTTCTTTCCTCAAGCCGGCTCATTTCGCTACCTGAAGCTCCTTCGTCTTGTCCCTGGGATAGATTATGTTATCAATTATCCCGTATTCCTTTGCCTCCAGAGCGGACATATAGTAATCCCTTTCCGTATCCCTCTCTATCTTCTCAATAGGCTGACCGGTGTGGTGGGCGAGAATCTCGTGGATTATCCTCTTCAGCCTCATTATCTCCTCAGCCTGTATCTTTATATCCGTAGCTTGCCCGAAGATTTGCCCCCAAGGTTGATGGATGAGTATTCGGGAATAGGGAAGGGCAAATCTCTTGCCCTTCGCTCCCCCGGCAAGCAGGACAGCAGCTATGGAAGCAGCCTGCCCAATGCATATCGTTGAGACATCCGGCTTGACGAACTGCATAGTATCGTAAATCGCCAATCCGCTTGTTACCTCCCCACCTGGCGAATTGATATAGAGGTCAATATCCTTCTCCTTGTCCTCCCTCTCCAAGTAGAGGAGCTGGGCTATGACGAGATTAGCTACCTCGCTGTCTATGGGTGTCCCGATGAAGATTATCCTATCCTCCAAAAGGCGAGAGAAGATATCGTAAGCTCTCTCTCCGCGCGCTGTCTGCTTTATCACAATTGGAACAAGGCTCATTTCTCTTCCTCCTTTTTAATTTTAACTGATTTCTTAAGAAATTCAAGAACCTTCCTCAAATAGATTCCACCGATGACATCATCCATCCTTCCCGTCTCCTCAAGAAGGCGACGCATACTCTCCGCCGGCACCTGATTCGCCTCCGCCAGCTCCTCAATCCTCTTATTTAAGTCCTCCTCGGAGACGGATATCCCTTCCCTCCTCCCAATCTCCTGCAAAATGAGCCTCCTAACCAGTATATCCCTCGCATCCCTCTCCAACTCCATCTGCAATCTCTCCAATGTCAGCTTGTTCTCCGCAAGATATGTATCCAAATCATATCCCCGCCTCTCCAAGCTCTCCATTAAACGAGCGAACCTTTCCCTCACCTCTTCCTCCAACATCGGCTCGGGAAACTCCACCTGGGAAAGCTCTATGAGGCGAGAAAAGATGTCACTTTCCAGCTGCTCCTCGGCGAGCTTCCTCGCTTCCTCCTCCAATTCCTTCCTTATGTTCTCCTTCAATTCCTCCAAAGTGTTGAACTCGCTCGCCTTGCGAGCGAACTCATCGTCCAATTTGGGGAGCACGAGCTTGCTTATCCCCTCCACCCTCACTCTTAACACGGCATTCTTGCCCGCCAGCTCGGGATTATTGAAATCGGGAGGATACTGCACCTCAATTTCCTTCTCCTCGCCCACATTCATCCCCTCAAGATGGACATCTATGGGAGGGATGAGGTTTTCGTCGCCAACGATTATCCTATCCTTCTTCTCCTCCCTATAAGGTTTCCCATCGACATAGACCTGGATAGCTATATCCACCACATCCCCCCTTTTCACTTGCTTTCTTTTCAAGGGTTGGGTCTCGGCGAAGCGATGACGAAGGACATCCAATTTATTCTCTACATCCCTTTCCTCCACCTTTATCGGCTTGTATTCCACCTCAATGGAGTCATAGGGAGGGAGGTTCACAACGGGTTGGGTATAAACTTTAGCGTTGATGATAACATCCTCCCCTTCATCGAACTTCTCAATCTCTATCTCGGGATTGGTATAGGGATGGATATCCTTTTCCTCTATAACTTGCTTATAGACCTCTTCAGCCAATATGCGCCCGGCTTCCTCCTTGAGGCGAGCCTCCCCGATGTATCGGCGGACCAAGGTAAGGGGGGCTTTGCCCCTTCTGAAGCCGGGGACTTGCAATCTTTTTCTAAAATACTCAAGTGCTTTACCTATTGCCTCCTCCGCTTTCTCCTTTTCAACCTTGATATTGAGAGAGATGTAGCAGGGGGCTAATTTTTCAAGGGTGACATCCATAATAGGCAGTTCCTCCTTTTAAAAAATTAAAAAATTTGGAGCGGGCGACGGGACTCGAACCCGCGACCTTCGGCTTGGAAGGCCGATGCTCTACCAAGTGAGCTACGCCCGCTCTGGTGGGCGAGGGGAGAGTTGAACTCCCACAGGTGTTGAACCCATCGGATCCTAAGTCCGACGCGTCTACCAATTCCGCCACTCGCCCCTATAATATTATAATATCAACAGTCAAGCTAATCAACAAATTGTATAATTCCATAACATTTGGGACTTCTTTTGATTGCCTATCCTCTGGCATTGTTACTGCGAGAAGCGAAACGACACCATCTTCTTGTCATTTCAAGCGATGCGTTGCAATCACCTTTTTCTTGATTCCCAATAATAGAGATTGGCTTTGCCGAGACAATTTAAACCCGACAGGGTTTGAAACTAAATTAGCTTCGCTAACACATTTCTCAAATTAGTAGGTTGAAAAACGAGATTGCGAGGCTTCCCTTCGGGAAGCCTCGCAATGACAGAGGGGAGTAGATTGCGAGCCCGCTGAAGGCGGGCTCGCATCTATGGGTATAGGTTTTTGCTGGATTATTTACCTTCTACTTCCTTTATGGCTTCGTTCTCAAATTTTCATTTTAAAACCATCGGATTACGAATCGGCTTGAGAAATTTTGAATTATACAATATGTCCTTTCTTTCCCAACACTTTTAAAGAATTGGATATCCATTTCAAAAAACCTTTACCTATGCCTGCAATGACAATCACTACCACTGTCATTGCGAGGAGCAAAGCGACGAAGCAATCTCAAAGAGATTGCGAGCCCGCCTTCGGCGGGCTCGCAATCAAAAATCCTCTTATGCCTTCTCAATCTTTTGAATCCCTCACCAAGGCTTCCAATCACTTGAGGAAAGCTTCATAAAATAGCCTTCCTCCAAATGGAGCGGCACTTGGTCATAAGTAGGACTCACAGCCATAACGATATAATCAACCGCTGGCTCCAGTATATTCTCATCAGGAGAGGGGAAACTGACGCTATATTTTAGAACATTGGGGTCAAAGGCGCACCAAATAAGGGCGAATTTCTTATCATTAAAGGGATTTGGAATGAGCATCACCAAAGCAATATTTTTCCCGCTATAGGTTCGCTCCGAAACGCGAATCGTGTTCCCAGCAATTTTTATGGGAAGCTTGTCCTTTATGGAGGCGAGGAATTTATTGGTGGAGGGATTTCCGATTATCACGAGATTGTTCTCCTTCGCCTCCTCTTCCGTTATCTCCGTATCCTTCTTTATCTTTCCACTTGAAAAACGAAATCTTTGCACAGTCTGCCCCGCCTCCAGATGGGCTGACTCCTCCTCCGAGCTCACACCCTGCGTCCCTATTACAATAAGCACTTTTCCCTTTATTAAATCGGATTTATAATCCCAACCTATATCGTGAATTGTCCCGATTACTCCGATGGAAGAGCTTCCCGCTTGGGGAGGGGATGGCTTTATAGTCGGCTTCAAAATATTTTTATAACAATTAAGCAGGCTGATAACTGTCCTTGCCTTTCCCGCCGGCGGCTTCCTCCAGGTCTCAAACGCCTTCTCATATTCTCCCATTTGAAGATAACAATAGCCTATCCTCAGCATACTTCTCAGAGCCATAATCTCAGGCCACCAATTCCCCGCCTCCCTTAATTTTGATTTCTCAATAAGCAGTGAGTAAAGCCTTATGGCGTTCTCGTAATCGAAGATATGCTCATAAGCTCTCGCGGTATACCAAGTTGATTCAATCAAAATGTCCAAATCGGGGATATCCCTATCCCCATATTCCTGCAGAAATGTCTGATAAGTTTTAATCGCTTCCTGATAATTTCCCAAATCGTAATACCGACCGAGGATATTCAATAAGCATAGAGGTCTTTGCGAACCATAAAAATCCGCCGCCTTTTTGTAACACTCCAAAGCCTTCTCCTCTTCAGCTTTGTTCTCATAATACATACCGAGGGCAAACCAGCCAAGCTCGCTATCGGGGGATCGCTTGTTTATCTCCAGCCATGTATCGTTTTCCTTTTCAGTTTGACCGCTTCCTCTATAAATCCAGGCGAGGTTCACAAGCGCGGTTAGAGCCTGCTCGGATTGAGGGTAATTTTCCACAAGCCAACGATAGCAACTCACCGCATCTGCCACATAAGACTGCCCCGATTCATAGAGCAGGCTATTAGCTTTCATATACACATCACCCGCGCGGAGAAGCGCCTCCGGGGCAAATGGACTATTGGGGAATTTATCCGCTACCGTCTCAAATGCCTCACCTGCCTTATCATACCAACTCCTTATCTTTCTGAGCTTTTCAAAATCCCCTCCATTCTTGACATTCTCTTCCTCTTTTGACATCTCCCTTGCCTTATCTACATACTTCCAAGCCAAATCCATATAGGCGTTAATCAACTTTGGGTCATCGGGATAAAGTTTGATGAATTCCTCGTAGATTTTGATGGCATCATCCGTCTTACCAGCTAATGAGAACATATCTCCCGCCCGCAAAAGCGCCTCAGAGGCGTATTGGCTGTTAGGATAATCATCAGCCACCTTCTTGAAAGCTTCGCCCGCTTTCTCGTAATCCTTGTTCATAGCCAAACGCCAGGCTATGTTCATCAGCGCTCCCGCATTGTAATTCTCATCCTTGGAATAATTCAAGCTTTTCTTTTCATAATCTATCGCCTTCTCTATCTCCCCTATCTCAGCGCATCTCCTGGCGAGTTCGTGATACAAATCCCTTATCGCTTCGGGATTCGTTGCCTGCTCTATTCGCTTCAGATAAGTATTTTCCTCCTCTTGGAATTGCTTATATGTGGAAAGGCAGGCTGAAAGATGTGCTTTAGCAGAGGAAAGCAACTCCTCATCATCATAACCCAGTGCATTGGCTTCCTGAAAATCATCTATTGCCTTTGCCACCCAGCCCTTTTTCTCATATGCTATTCCACGATTATAATAAGCATAAGCTAATGTCTTCCTCTCGGGCTTAGAAGCTATAAGGGAAGTGAGCCTCTCTATCGCCTCATCATATTTCCCTTCCTGGATATCGCATATGGCGAGTCCCAGGCTTCCCTGCGAGGCGATATCACCTTTCTGCCAGGAAGAAATTGTGAAATACTTGCGAGCGTTTTTCAAATCCTGTATTGCTAAATAGCATTGACCGAGCCGCAGAGAGGCTTTTCCCTGGTATTCCTTAGCCTCCTTCTCCTCCAAAACCTTCAAGAAGAAAGGGATGGCTTCTTTAAACTTCTTCGCTTGAAAGTTCACCTCTCCCTCCTGATAGGAGGGCGGCTGGGCAAAGGCTACGAGAGCTAAAAACGCTGATAACAAAAATAGCGAGAATTTTTTACTCATTTCTCATCATCCTCCTTTTCAGACTTTCCTCAGCTCTGGCATTTCCCTTAAAAGGTCGCAATGTATCCTCTTGAATTGGCAGGTTGTTTTCCAAGGTTCATAGAGGGAGCCAGTATGCAACAAATTGATTGCAGGGCAACCGCCAGTGCAGAAATCCTTATATTGACATCGCATACATTTCAAACGAATCATCTCCCTTTGGTCTAAGAGGTCGTCCCTCAGTTTATGCTCCACGATGCCCTGCTGAACATCACCCAATTTATAATAATTAGTGCCCTTTTCGTCCGTGCAGATGAACCTACTGCAGGGATATATGGAGCCATCGGGGGAGATGCAGATTTTATCCGCCCCCCCTCGCACGACCATAAATCCCTATACTTACCGCTCATCTGCTCAAGGTCTTCCTCGAAAAATGTCATCCTTATCGGCAGTCCTTGCCTTCTCATCTCTATATAGAATTTAGCGACTGATTTCATCTGCCTCTTATACTCCCTCAAGCTTTCCTTCTCCCAGACTATATCCTCATCAGCTCCTATTATAAACTGGTTTATTCCAATCTCAAATAGAAATTTAACATTATCAGCTAATTTGTCAACGGTTTGAGGGGTCACGGTCATCCTTGTGCCGAGCCAACCTTGATATCTTTTTAGGAGGGGTATTTTTGAGGCTACAATCTCAAAAGTTCCCTTCCCATTGGGGAAATGGCGATGCAGGTCGTGGGTTTCCTTATCTCCGTCAAGGCTTAAAAGGAACATAAGCCCGTATCTCTGGGAGAAGGTGAGAATTTCCTCATTTAAGAGGACGCCGTTTGTTGTGATCGAATAATGTATCTTTTTACCCATTGAATTCGCGAGATTTGCGGAATACTCTATTACTTTCCTCATCACATCCCAGCTAAGAAGCGGCTCGCCGCCGAAGAAAATTATTGAAAGCTCTTTCGCATCCCTGCTTTCTCTAAAAAGCAAATCTACGGACATCCTGGCTATTTCCCAGGGCATATCTTTTGGATTTTTCCCCTTCACGAAGCAATAATCGCATCGTAGATTGCAATTTTCCGTGAGGAAAAGCTCCAGCTTGGTAATGGCGGGATATTTAGCCCAGAGAATCCTTTGGGAGAGGAAATCAGCTAAAAGAGATAGGTCTTCTAAGCTGAGTTTCTCCAAAATCTTTTTTATTCTCTGCAAATCATCCATCTCTTACTTTTCCTCTTGCATAATTCGCTTCAAGAAGCGAGCTAAAGAGGGCGCAAAACGCTCTCCCACTAACAATCAAAAGAAACAAAGCCAGCATAAATCTACTGTTCCTTCTCATTTTTTGTTCTTTTCAGAGCTTTTTATAAACCTCAATACCATCACGAGCGAAATTAGCGGTTCGTGTAGGAGAATAAAGCCCTTTTTACTCATTCATACATCTTCCTCGCTGCCATCCAATTTTAGCATAGATTCCTAAAAATTTTCAATCAATTCTTTAGCAAGCCCCAGCTTTTAATATGCTGTGCACTGGTTGTATGAGGATAGCGGTCAACGATAAGCTTAAGGTAGTATTTGTATAAGTTCATAGCTTCTTCCCTTTTTGTAATTGCGGTATAACACCATCCTGACATTATCCTCCATAAACCGCTTATTCTTTCATCCAATTCATTAATCAAATCTTCTATACCAATCAAAGCGAGTTTCGTTTCCTCTTTGTTGGAAAGTTCTTGATTCTTCCCAAGTATGAATACATCCTTCCACTTCTTGTAAACATTCGTGGAAGCAATAGCCTTTTTTAAGTTGTTCATAGCGGAATTTTCCGGTTCTCCCTTTTTCGGTTTATATTCTTCCACGGGATTGCTCAGCTTTTTAAATTCCTCTTGAATTAAAGAAGCGATTTGTTTTTCCTCTTTCGTCTTGCTGAGGATTTCCCCCGCTTTCTTCCCCGGAATAGCTTCCGGGTATCGCTTTGCTGTTTCCTCAAGGAGTTTTTTCGCCTTCTTTGTGTCGGAGAAACTATAATAATATGCCTCCCAGAAAAGGAAGTAGCCAGCATATTCTTCAACAGCAGTAATCATTTTCTCTTGATAAGGAAATAGCTCCCTCTTCACAAAATCAAGGTCCCTTGCTTTCCCACTCCGATAATTTTCCTCGCTCAAACTCTTGCGAACAACATCTCTTTCATAACAAGTTCCGAGCGCATCGCCGATAGCTTTTTCTATATAAGCTCGGGACCATGGCTTCTCAGTAGTAGGTGGCACTGCAATTAAATTCATAATTATCTGCGCTCCTTCCATCATTCCTATGGAGAAAAGGATGAGAAAAGAAACTACTAATATGCTTCCTTTGCGCATATTTGTTTCACCTTCCTATTAGAATTATTTCTTCAAACTTTGTAATCTGGAGTATAACTATTCGGGCACTCAAACCAACCAGGACCGGTACCGCCCGAACACTCAAAAGTACTAGGGGTGCAATTAAAATTACCACAGCTGAAAGCCTCTTGGCAAACGAAGCTTCTCTGGGTACATCCGTATGCATTGTCATTTGGACCAGGATAACATTGAAAACCACCTTGGCATAGGACGTTGGTCGGGCAATAATAGCCAGACGAGCACTGGTAAGTAGATATATAAAAGCATGGCCCCGCATACACACCCGAGCAATTCCAATCCTCGGGTAGAATACCTCCTCCGCTTGTCTTCTTTATGATTTCTCCTGCGAGGAAGTCCAGCTTGTTTAGGGCTATTCCCGCAACTGCGAATAGCCCTAAATCCTTCAGAAACTGCCTCCTTGTTACCTTCTTCCTCTCTTCTTTCTTCTCGGATTTCTTCTCCATTTTGTTCACCTCCATTATATATAGACGCGCAAAAGAAGAATTCCGCTCGCTATTCTTATTTTGCTGTCACCATATTCGTGAATTTCTTCTCAGCCTCTTCCGCTTCCTTGAACTTCCCCGGGATTTGAAGATAACACTGTGAAATCATCCATTGTGCAAGATATGCTTGAGTAGTATCGGATGAAAGGGATAGATATCTCTGAAGCTCCCTTATTATTTCGTCGAACCTACCAAGATTCTGATAATACCAATAGGGGTCCTCATTCCACTTTTTTCGCATTTCCTCATACATATCTTTCGCCTTTTCAAATATTTTCAATCTCTCCTCGTCCGTTTCAGGTTTCCCAGTTTTTATCTCGGGCAACGGATGAGGGGGTTCGAGTTTGTCCAGGAAAATACCGCTTAGAACTGTGCACAAACTTCCATCCCTTACCAGATGAATTGTTATATCTATTGGTCCGAAGATAACGAAGCATTCGTAAAGATTTGGGACATCTTCTTTTCCCCTTTCCTCTTTCCTCGGCTTGATAGCAAGGAGATTACCCTCATCATCTGTAATTCTAACCTCGTGTTCTCTCATATATAAAGCTAAGCGATAAACACCCTCAGGTATCCGAACTATGTCAACGAATAAATCCGGACCCTTATAATCAGGGGGATAAATCTCACCCCTATCATCCCAGTAAGCGTTGATATGAGTTCCACTTATCGGGTCAAGTAAATATACGGTGGAATCTTGCTGGGGCTTCCCAGCAGACCAAGCTGGCTTATAGTTGACTCTGCTCGGTTCAGCAGGATCCGATGTATAACGGCAATAAGCGATTTGGTCCGATTCCAAATCGTTTAGAATCGCCTCTTCGCGTTTAGCAAAATATATAGGCTCTAAGTCTCCTCCTGTTAAATCTCGCGTGTCGTTGCGCATAGCACAAAGGATAAAAGCTGCTTCCCCATAACAGTTGAGCCAATCGCCTAATGTTTCCGTATCCGAGCCTATATAAAGCGCACCTGGAATGGATATTCTTTTGAAGAAATCCCGGTAATCTCTTACCGCAGAGGGGTCATTTCTCAATGCCATATAGCATTTGCCGAGCTCTTTATCAACTTCCCTTCTGAAATTTTCCTCTATCTCCTCTTTCCATAGTTCTTTGAGATAAGTTATAGCTTCTTTTGGCTTTCCCGAAAGTCGAAGAGATTTGGCAAGATAGAGTTTTCCTTCCTTGGCGAAATCGCTATTTGGATATTGAGAGAGAAAATCTGAAAACTTGGCAGAGGCTTCATTATAGTTCTTTTCCTCAAAATAGGAAAGGGCTATGCGATAACTTAGAAAGGCTTTATCGGGGGGAGATAAAGTTGCACCAGGCGTTTGAAGAAGCTTAAGATATGTCTCCCTTGCCTCCTTGAACATTCCTATTCCCCAATAATCATCCCCACATTGGCGCAGTATCTCGGCTTTCTTCATCGGCTCGGCTTCCTTATTCATTTCTACCTTCACCTTTATCTCCTTTGCTTTCTTCTCTTTTTCCTGTTTCCTCAACCCCTCAACCGCCCAGAAATGATAGTGTAGAACCATATCTTGTCTAACATCTAACCAATCGAAGGATATATTCTCATCAGGGTCTATTCTTCGGGCTGCTTCTTCAAAGTCGCCGAGGTGAAAGAACATCGCGCCAAGGAAAAACCTCATCTCCATCTCCAGGGGCTTTCCCTTCTTCTCTAAATACTCTTTCAGATTGTTTAATATTTCTCTTCTATCTTCTTCGTTTGGAAATGCTTCATTGAAGGATTCCCTTGCTCTATTTGGAGGAACAGTCCAAACGCCCATAAACTGCTTGGCAATTGCGTATTCAAGGGGGACTTCTTCCTTGATTTCTATCTTCCTTTCCTCTACTGGGAAAAATATCTGCTCCATTCTCACATCATCAAACCAAGCTGTTCCCTTGAAATCGTGACAGCCAAGATAAATCTCCAGACTCCTTGCCTCTTCAGGAGGTCTCGCTAAAAGGGAGAGCTCCACCCAACCATCGCTGTTTGGAGGAGCTGGGATGCTCTCCGAGTTCCTTATCCATCCTCCCTCTCCAAACCAAGCTATCCAAATGGAGACCTTTCCTCCTTCGCCAATCGTCCTCACTTTACAGCTAAGCCTATAAAGATACTTTTCATTAGAGAACAACCTCATTCCCCTGCTTTGCCAAGCGACTGTTCCCGAAACATCGCTTATCATAAGGGAACGCTTTCCCTTATAGGCGAAGGTATCATCAACTTTCATCTCCCTACAATGCCCTTCTGATAGCCAGGGCTGCCAGAAATCGCTATCCACCTCAAATGAGGAATTCGGCACATCTATCTCGCTTAGAAGGGAATCGCTTATGTTTAGCCTCACATCATCAAACCAAGCCGAGCCGGGATTGTCATCGGAGCGAAGATAGAGGATGGCATAGGTTGCATCCTTTGGAGGAACATCTGAAACCGATAGCTTTGTCCAGTCGTTGTTTCCCGTGAGGAAAAAACCGTGATAGCTATTACATATCCATCCCTTTTCATTGAACCATGCAATCACAAGATAGGTCTCGCCGCTTGCATTCAGCGTTTTAACCCAGGCGGTGAATGTATAGAGCTTGCCCGGAAAAACGGGAAAACCTTTGCTCTTCCAGCCAGCCAACCTTGAACCTTTAGAGCTTACGCTCACCGATAAGGAATATATACCCGTGTGAGCATATTGTGTGGAGCGAAACTGTTCGGCGTTTTCACCCCATTCTTTCGCGATTTCCCAATCATAGGGTTTATTTTCAAAGCCCGCTTCAAAGGAGGGATTGGGAGCGAGATTTATGTTATATTCCTTCTTGAGGAAAGGAATTAGTGAGACATCGTCAAGATAAGCTGTGCCAGAGTTTCCCCGAGAAACAAACCGAATGCGCAAGTTATCCGCATTTGGGGGAGGAAGGGAGACTAAGTATAATCGCCTCCAGTTATTATCTCCGCTGATAATCTCGCTCAAGTCTTCTCTTATGAATTTGTCGCCCTCATAAAAAGCAAGGGAGATATAGGTATCTCCTGTCGCGCTATCAGTTTTGACCCATCCTTCAAATATATACTCCTTATTTGCTTCAATCTTTATTCGCTCGCTTTCCCAACCGGCGGAGATTGGCTTTCCATCAGGGCTCATCGTGCGGAATACGCAAAGGCTTCTTTTCCCTGAACGATATGTAACTGTATCTATGCTTGTTTTTTGAGAATTAAAAGAGGACCAACCTTTTGGAAGGTTATCCTTGATTTCCTCAAAGGAGGGATTGGGAACGAGATTAACATCGGCAAGGGCAAAACCGCAAAGAAAAGCAAACAAAAGTAGAATAAAGCCCTTTTTACTCATTCATACACCTTCCTCGCTGCCATCCAATTTTAGCATAGATTCCTAAAAATTTTCAATCAATTCTTTAGCAAGCCCCAGCTTTTAATATGCTGTGCACTGGTTGTATGAGGATAGCGGTCAACGATAAGCTTAAGGTAGTATTTGTATAAGTTCATAGCTTCTTCCCTTTTTGTAATTGCGGTATAACACCATCCTGACATTATCCTCCATAAACCGCTTATTCTTTCATCCAATTCATTAATCAAATCTTCTATACCAATCAAAGCGAGTTTCGTTTCCTCTTTGTTGGAAAGTTCTTGATTCTTCCCAAGTATGAATACATCCTTCCACTTCTTGTAAACATTCGTGGAAGCAATAGCCTTTTTTAAGTTGTTCATAGCGGAATTTTCCGGTTCTCCCTTTTTCGGTTTATATTCTTCCACGGGATTGCTCAGCTTTTTAAATTCCTCTTGAATTAAAGAAGCGATTTGTTTTTCCTCTTTCGTCTTGCTGAGGATTTCCCCCGCTTTCTTCCCCGGAATAGCTTCCGGGTATCGCTTTGCTGTTTCCTCAAGGAGTTTTTTCGCCTTCTTTGTGTCGGAGAAACTATAATAATATGCCTCCCAGAAAAGGAAGTAGCCAGCATATTCTTCAACAGCAGTAATCATTTTCTCTTGATAAGGAAATAGCTCCCTCTTCACAAAATCAAGGTCCCTTGCTTTCCCACTCCGATAATTTTCCTCGCTCAAACTCTTGCGAACAACATCTCTTTCATAACAAGTTCCGAGCGCATCGCCGATAGCTTTTTCTATATAAGCTCGGGACCATGGCTTCTCAGTAGTAGGTGGCACTGCAGTTAAGTTCATAATTACCTGCGCTCCTTCCATCATTCCTATGGAGAAAAGGATAAGAAAAGAAACTACAAATATGCTTCCTTTGCGCATATTTGTTTCACCTTCCTATTAGAATTATTTCTTCAAACTTTGTAATCTGGATTATAACTATTCGGGCACTCAAACCAACCAGGACCGGTGCCGCCCCCACACTCAAAAGTACTAGGGGTGCAATTAAAATTACCACAGCTGAAAGCCTCTTGGCAAACGAAGCTTCTCTGGGTACATCCGTATGCATTGTCATTTGGACCAGGATAACATTGAAAATTACTATCGCATAGGACATTGGTCTGGCAATAATAGCCAGACGAGCACTGGTAAGTAGATATATAAAAGCATGGCCCCGCATACACACCTGAGCAATTCCAATCCTCGGGTAGAATACCTCTTCCGCTTGTCTTCTTTATGATTTCTCCTGCAAGGAAGTCCAGCTTGTTTAGGGCTATTCCCGCAACAGCGAATAGCCCTAAATCCTTCAGAAACTGCCTCCTTGATACCTTCTTTCTCTCTTTCTTCTCGGATTTCTTTTCCGTTTTGTTCACCTCCATTATATATAGACGCGCACAAGACGAATTCCGCTCGCATTTCGTTGAAACACTACCTATTTTTGCCTTTTCAGAGCTTTTTTATAGACCTCAATACCATCAAGGGCGAAATTAGCGGTTCGTGTATGGGGATAGCGATTCACGACTCTATACCAGTAATCAAATCCTTTATCTATGTTCTCCTTGTTGCCAAAAGCGAAAGCCAAAAATTCAGAGCCAAGAACATAATATTTACTCGCTATTAGCTCATCCAAAGTGGATAATATCGCATCTGCCGCTTCTACGGAAGACCGCAAACATTCCTTGCGATTCAGAGAAAGCGATGAATTATTTTTCCACTTCTTATATTCAACTGAAGGGGCAATTGCCTTCTTCAAATTATTCATAAGGGAATTCTGCTTTTCTCCCTTAGCAGGGCTATATTCCTCAACGGGATTGGGAATCTTTTTAAATTCCATCTGGATTAGTAAAGCGAGACCCTTCTCGTCTTTCTTATTGTCAAGAATGGACTTCGCTAATTTCCCTATGCCTGCTTCCGGATAGCGCTTGGCTGTTTCCTCCAGGAGCCTCTTCGCGTTCTTCGCGTCCCAATAACTGAACGCATAAGCTTCCCAGAAGAGGAAATAACCTGCGTATTCCTCCAAAGCCTCAATTATTCTCTCCTCCCAGGGGAGGCATTCCCTTTGCTTTACCTGAAACTGGATTTTCGCTGACTCCACTAAGACCTTCTTTCGCTGTTCGGGAGGCATCTTGTTAAGCTCTTCCGCCCCAAATCCTTCATAATGCACTACATCACCAGCTTCTCCGACCATAGATACTCTTCCATATTTCGTTGCGTTCTTGGCTTTCTCCTGCCCCTCCTTGATTTTAGCCATTTCATAAGAGGATTTAATCGCCTCATTTATTGCAGAGCTAAGGGCGGAATAGCCATTTCGCCCCAAAATTAGAAGACAGCAAATGAACATAAAATTAAAATATCTCTGAACCAGAAAAATTTCATTACCCTCCTTTCTTCACCTTCTTCCTTATTTGCTCAATATATTTCTTGACAAGCGAACCATTCGATGTATGAGGATAGCGAGTCACTAAGATGTTCAGATAAGTGAGACCTTCCTTCTTCTCTTCCCCTTCGCCGTTGAATATAAACTCGTTGCCCACACAGAAGTAATATGCCGCAATTTCATCATCAAGAGTTCTTATTATGAAATCAGCGAATTCGTATGCCGAGGTGGGAACTTCTTTCCCGGAGAGAAAGGATGAGGAATCCTTCCCCCATCTTTTGTATCCCAATGAGGAGGATATAGCGGTTTTCAAACTATTCATTATGGAATCGGGTGGTTCTCCTTTCTTTGGCTCATAGCTCTCAACTGGATTTTGCAGTTTCTTGAATGCTTCCTGAATCTGGGATATAAGTTCCTTCTCGGTCTTTGCCTTATCAATAATTGACTTCGCTATCCTTCCTGCTGTAGCCTCTGGATAGCGCTTTGCGGTTTCCTCTATCAAATCCCTTGCCCTCTTGACATCTTTATAGCTATTATAATAAGCCTCCCAGAAAAGAAAATAACTTGCATATTCCTCGCAAGCAGTAATGATTTTCTGCACATAAGGAAAACCTTCCTTCTTCCATATCCTGAACTGTTGCTTTTCTTCCTCCTTTAATACTTTTTCTCTTTCCTCTGGGGACATCCTCATTAGCTCGTCTGCATATGGTCCTTCAAAATATCCCTTTCCTTCACCCACATAAGCTACTCTTCCATATCTTGTGGAGTTCATTGCCTTCTTCCAAGCCTCTTTCTCTTTTTTCCTCTCATAAGAGGACTCTATCGCTTTTATAATCTGCGGGACAGTAGAGGCAAAAACTTTGTCTGGCACAGCGCCCTGGGTTAAAAACAGAACAACCAAAATAAAAGCGAGGTAAAGCATCCTTCTAATCTTTATTATTCGCCTCTTTTCATTGGGAAAAATCTCGCGATAGCTTTCCAATTTCCCATAAATTCTCTAAACATTCCGGCTATTTCCTTTCAATCATTCGTTCGGTTGGAAGGACCAAATAATGTCTTTGCATAATTTGTATGACGATAGCGTGTATATACTATATCTGCATATCTTTTCCCAAGTGGGTCAGGAGGCTCGTCCGAGCCAGAAGCGAACATCATCGCACAATGCCAAAAGTTCCGTGCCAATTGCTCGTCAAGCGAAGCCAATATTGTTTCTATATTTTGAGAAGCCTGGCGAAAGAGTGAGGAAACCTCGTCTCCCTCCACTTGAACCTTTGCTGCTTTCTCAAATTGGACGGCATTTTCCTTCCATTTTCTATACTCCCTTGACTTTGCGATGGTGGATTTCAAAACATTCACTACCGAGTTTTGGGGTTCGTTCTTTGAGGGACTATATGTCTCCACTAAATTTTCTGCCTTGGAGAATTCATTTTGCAAAAGGAGTAGCATCTCCTTTGTATCTTTTGCTTTTGTCAATATGAAATTGGCTTTCTTTCCCAACTCTACCTCAGGGTATCGCAAAGCGGTTTTCTCCAACCATTCCTTTGCCTTTTTAGAGTCATAATGACCATAAGCATTTGCAAGCCAGAAAGCAAAATAACTGGCATATCGCTCAATCCCAGTGATTATTTGCTCTTGGTAAGGTAGGGCATTTTGCTTCAGGATTTCCCTATATTTTATCCTGAACTTTATCCTCACCTCCTTCTGCTTTTCAGGGGAAAGCTTGGGATACTCTTCGGCAAGCTTCTTATATACCTCTCCATCCTGACCAGACAACATTATCTCCTCCCACTTGTCCATTATTTCGTTTACCTTTGTTTTCTCATAGGAGTTGGAGATAGCGGAACCGAGGATATTCTCTATATACACGGGCTTAACATTTGCGTTTTGCTGTATAGCGCTTGATAAACCAATTACCAGGAAAACAAGCAATATCCTATTCGCTCTTCGTTTCATTTTCCCTCAACCTCCATAGTTTGGTTCATACTTGTTTTGACAATTGAAAGCACTACTCGAGCAGACATGCGTCAGAGGTGTGCAGTTATAATGAATGCAGCTAAACGATTTGCTACACTCGAAGCGCCTTTGCGTGCAGCCATATATATCCGAATCCTCCCAGCAGTCAAAGTCTCTATCGCATCTCACATCGTCATCACAATGGAAAATGAACGGTCCACAACTATATAGTGGCAGCCAACCGCCACCTTGACACTCGTTTATCGTGCTGTGGGGATTTACGCAGCATAATTCATAGTAGCTATTTCCTGGCAGACAGCTCCAGTCCTTAACGCTTATTTTCCCTTGACCCGTTTTCTTGATTATCTCACCTGCGAGGAAGTCCAGCTTGTTTAGGGCTATTCCCGCAACTGCGAATAGCCCTAAATCCTTCAGAAACTGCCTCCTTGTTACCTTCTTCCTCTCTTTCTTCTCGGATTTCTTTTCCACTTTGTTCACCTTCATTATATATAGACGCGCACAAGATGAATTCCGCTCGCATTTCGTTGAATCCTTTGTAAAAGGACACCCATCTATTAGAAAATGTCCTCAACTTTAAATTGACTCAAGAAATTTTCCCATCTTCCGCTTCGTTTCCCCTTTCCTAATCTATGGTTCGCTCACTCTATACCAGGCTTGGTGAATACCTTCAAGTTGTGCTTCGCAGATTCAGCTCGGCTGGTATGTGGATAACGAGAAACAATCAAAGAAAGAAAATGTCTGAACATATTAAAGTCTTGGTCCGGGGCTATTAAGCAATAGTGAGCTAACCTATAATAGTAGCTAGCTATTGTCTCATCCAAAATGCTCATTATCTCTTCAATTGCCTGGCAGGCGAGTTTCATTGCCTCTTCCTTTTGCAGATTTTGATATTTCCCCAATAAGGCGATATCCTTCCATTTATTATACTCCTCTGTAGGTGCGATTGCTTTTTTCAGATTGTTCATCGCAGAATTCTCGGGCTCTCCTTCGCGGGATGTATAAGTCTCAACAGGATTGGGGAGGTTTTTGAATTCTTCTTGGATTAAAGACACGAGTTGTTTTTCGGTTTTAGCCTTTCTGATGATTTCCTCTGCTATTTTCCCTGGGGAAGCCTCTGGATAGCGTTTTGCGGTTTCCTCTATCAAATCCCTCGCCTTCTTGACATCTTTATAGCTATTATAATAAGCCTCCCAGAAAAGAAAATAACCTGCATATTCTTCGCAAGCAAGAATCATTCTCTGATAATAAGGAAACATCTCTTTCTTTGCGATATCAAGGAAATGTGCTAATTCCTTAAAATATATCTCTTTTTTGTTTGGCAGAGCGCTAAAACTTTTCCCTTCTGGGAGGTAAATTATATCTTTTATTCTTTCACCATCATATACGAATTTAAATTTTGGACCCCATGCCTTTTCGTAACCTTCCTTCGCCTTTTGTGCCTCAAAACAGTCTAAGAGCGCGAATGGAAGAGATTGTTGGACATACCTTAAATGCCAAGGCTTCTTGCCCCGATTATTATCGGATCTATCGGTCGGTGTCTGCTCAGCTCTAATTATTCCGACCTTAATCGTAAAAAAGATTGAAAATATAAACAAAAGCTTGACGAATTTAAGCATTTCGTTCACTCCTTATTACTATAGATTGGCTTACAGTTTTCATATCATCCATCCCTAAATCTCATTTCCCTCCCCTGATGCTTTTATTCAATTGGTTTAAGAAGCTCTTTGCGAACCTTGCTTGTTGGCTGTCAGGGTAGCGGGTGATGATTAATGTGAGATAGTGATTGCACAAATTGAGGTCCTGCTCTGGCGCCATAAAGGAACGTTTGCCCAGCTCATCCAGGAAAAAGCAAATGTATCCGTCCAAAAGAGTGATTACATCCTCTATACCTTCCCGAGCAAGTGATTCCTTCGTCTTCTCCTCTGACATTTCTTTATATTTGTCCGACCTAAATACCTCCCTCCACCCCTTATATTCCCGCAGAGAACCAATTGCCTTTTTCAAATTGTTCATTACTGAATTCTCAGGCTCATCCCTCCTCCGCTCGTATGTTTCAACTGGATTCCCTAACTTTCCAAATTCCTCCTGTATGAGCATTATAATCTCCTTCTCTCCCTTGCCTTTATCAATAATTGATTTAGCTATCTTACCCGCAGAAGATGTTGGATAACGCCTCGCCGTCTCCCCAATCAAATTTATCGCCTTTTTGACATCTTGATTGCTGTAATAATAAGCTTCCCAGAAGAGAAAATAACCTGCATATTCACCAAGCGCATCTATTATCCTCTCAATATAGGGAAAAGCCTCCTTTTTCGCTATCCGTAAAAAATGTGGTGCTTCCTTTTTAACCAAATTCTGTCTATCTGGTATCTGGCTGATACTCTTTCCCAAGGGAACATAGATTATGTCTTTTATATGCCCTTTTTCTCTGATAATCTTAAAAGAGGGACCATATGCTTGGTCTATCCCTTTGCACCACATCTCATACTCATAGGATGTCCATATACCATCCCAAATATCCTTCCAGGAACCGAAACCGGCTTCAAACGATAAATATACGAGCACTATAGGCAGCAAAATCCTCATTAATCTGGTCATCCTTTTCCTCCCTCTACCCTTACTCAAGATAGAAAATCCAATCTCTGCTAACGCAGAATTTACCAGTCTCAACATATTTACGCATATAGGCCTTGTTGACTCTTATTTGCCATTTTTAAAATTATACGCCTTTTCGTATATCTCAATGAGCTTCTTGTTAATCAATGCAGTGCGAATATGAGGGTAGCGCGTTACTGTTAGTTTCAAGTAATAGAGTCCCGTCTTCTTGGGTCTTTCCTCTGCCCAAAGATATTGATGCGCAAGATAGTTAAAAGCAGAGACGATTTGTTCATCGAGCAACTTTATTATAGAATCGGCAAGTTCAATTTGCGCCTTGAGGGATTTTTCATCCTGAGTCCAGACCGAACAGGATTTTCTCCAACGCTTGTATTCACGAGAGTTAGCCATCGCGGCTTTAAGATTGTTCATTATAGAGTTCTTCGGTTCATCTTTCTTCGGCTTATAGTCTTCTACTGGGTTGGGCAGTTTTTTAAACTCGTTCTGCACAAGGGAGGCTATCTCCCCGTCATTCTTGGATCTTTCCAATACAGAATTCGCTATTTTGCCTATGTTTGCCTCTGGATAACGTTTTGCCACTTCATAAAGGAGATTCTCTGCGGTCTTCACATCAAAAAAGCTATAGCGATAAGCTTCCCAGAAGAGAAAATAACCTGCATATTCCTCAAGTGCTTCAATGATTTTTTCCTTATATGGAAATGACTCCTTCTTCAAAACTCCTAACTGAACCTTTGCGTCTCTTGCGAGCGCCTTCCAGCGTTCCTCATAAGACATCTTCTTCAACTCCTCCGCGCCCGGTCCAACCCAATCTACTCTATCTCCTGAACCTCCAACCATTGATACTCTCCCATACTTCGAAGCATTTTTTGCCTTCTCCTCTCCCTCCTTAACCTTTGCCTCTTCATAGGAGGAGGATATAGCTTTTGCGATATCCGTTGGAAGCGCTGCGAAGATTCTATAAGTAAGGGAAAAAGCAACTACTAACAGAAAATAGAATCTCCCCATCCCTTTCAAATTATATCACCCATAGGTAGGATTGTATTTAGTGTGGCAATGGAAATTGTCAACATTACATCCAAATGTGGCAAGAGTGCAATTAAATACATCGCAGTCAAATATGTTTGAACAATTAAATATTCTTTCTGTGCATCCATAAATATCGCTTCCCTGAACACATTGAAAATCCTGAGCGCAAATTACGAGATTCTCGCAGTGAAATGGAAACGGCCAGGTACAGTCATAAGGGTGGTCCGGATCGCAAGGGGGCTGATAATACTGCCCACCATCGCAATGCCATTGCATCACACGGACATCTCCCCCTGTGCGTTTTATGATTTCTCCTGCGAGGAAGTCCAGCTTGTTTAGGGCTATTCCCGCAACAGCGAATAGCCCTAAATCCTTCAGAAACTGCCTCCTTGATACCTTCTTCCTCTCTTCCTTCTCGGATTTCTTTTCCATTTTGTTCACCTTCATTATATATAGACGCGCACTAGATGAATTCCGCTCGCTTTCCCTTAATTTCCCCCTCAACTTGCTTATTGCCTCGCTCAATCTCCTCCTTATCGTCCCCTCCGGCTTCCCCAACGCTTTCGCTATCTCGCCTGTGGTCATCTCCCTCAAATAATAAAGCTCTATTATCTCTCTCATTTCATTAGGCAATTCCTCAATCTTCCTCATCACCCCTTCAAATAAAAATTCAATTTCTGACCAATCCTCCTCCTTTATATCCCTTTCGCTTTCCCACTTTTCTTTCGCCTCAACAGGGTCCACAAAAAGCTCCTTCGGCTTCTTCCTGTAATATTTCGCTATAACACATCTCGCCAACCTCCTCAACCAACTGACAAACCGCCCCCTTCCCTCGTAAGTTCGCACCTTTCTAATAAGAAGAAGGGAAAACTCCATTAAAACATCTTCGACATCTTGCTGGGGGATTTTAGCCACTATCAGCGGCTCAACGACTTTCATCGCCCTCGTAAGGATTATCTCATAACCCTCCTCCATTCCCAGAAGCCTCTGCAATATCCGATAATCCACCTCTCCTGGCTCGCAATCCATTTCCTCTCCTAATACTTCCTCCCCCAAGGAGCCCCAAAAACCCCGGGCGCCCCTCAAGGAATGAGCGGCTCTCGTAAAGGATTTCTTATCTTGACCATCTTCGGACTCCACCGCTCTTCACCAAGAAAATTATACTACTTCTAATTTTTTAGCAAAAGCTTTTTATAACTTACATCGTTGGGATATTACTTGGAACAGGTTGGGTTGGCTGAGGAGCTTGCGGCTGGGCTTGAGGATATTGGGGCTGGGCTTGCGAACCCTGTGGCTGGGTTTGGGGAACCTGCTGAGTTTGAGGACCTTGCGGCTGGGCAGGCTGAACTTGTTCGGGTTGAACCTGCTGGGGCAAGGCTTTCAAAGCATCCTGCGCTCTCTTTATTGCTTCCTCCGGCGATATTATCCCCTGAATCGCAGAGGAGACGAATCTCGCTACAACTTGGTTCTCGCTGGGATATTGACGAAATGAGGGACAGGGATTGGCAAAGGAAAGAGCTAAAGCCTCTATATCCTTGTTGTTCATCTTCTGAAGATAGGAAACCAACTTGATAAACGCCTTCCCCTCCTTCGCCATCGGGGAATTCGCCATCAACGCTATCCCCTTTACCCTGCCAAGCGAAACAGCGGGTTTCTTCTCTAAATCGTAGATATCCTGGGAGGGCGGAATCAAAGCGACCTCCACTCCCGCGGGAAGCTCATCTCCCCAAACTACGGCAAAAGCACATCCTCCTCCCTTAACCGCCTGCCTCGCTTCATCCTCTCCACCTTCATAGGATAATGGGTCTATTAAATCCTCCTTTGCGAGGGTGGAAAGGGCTATGAGAGCTCGCCTTGAGGCATCGCTGAAATTGGGCTTATCCTGTGAATAGGAACTTCCTCCATAAATTGCGGAGAAGAGCTCGAAATCCTCCAAGAGATTATCACCCCTCATAGGGAGGAATAAGGGATAGCGCACTCCTCTCGCCTTGAGCAAACGCATCATATTCGCCCACTCCTCAAATGTTGCGGGAGCCCGGGGAGGAATGCCCTTTTCTAAAAGAAGGGATGTATTTATCAGGAGGACCTTCCCCTTCCCTCCCAATGGTAGGGCATAGATGTTTCCACCCTGGGAAAATGCGGAGGCAAGGGATGAGGCTGAGCTGGGCAGGATGTCGCCAATTGGCTGAAGCTTTCCCTGCTGAACCATAGCGGTTATCTCGCCCGCCGTGCCCACATAGAGGTCGCAATCGCTTTGCGTGGAAACGAACTGAACATCTATCCCCAATGCATCCCTTAAAATGTTCGCCGCATCGCTTAAAACCCCGTAATCAGCGAGGTCCTCGGGAAGAACAGCTATCCGCAAACCGGTGGGCTTAGGAGGGGCAGTGGGTGGAGAAGTGGGTGAAACCTCGCTTGGAGCTTTCGTCTCGGGAGTGGGTGGCGGGGATACAGTGAATTTCTCCACACATCCTATCAAATCCAAAAGCAAAATAAAAGTGAAGAGGAAGAGAATCGCTCGCATAACCTTCATTTTTCTTTCACCTCTTTCTTGAATCTTTCCAATAGGCTCAATGTTATAGCGTCATTAGGGTATTTCTTTACTGCTTTCTCCAAAACCTCAACAGCCTCTTTTATCTTCCCCTGGTTGTAGAGGGAATGGGCGAACATCCGCCAAACATAGGGAGGAGGCGAATAATCGGTGCAGGCTTTTCTATAATATTCTTCCGCTTTTTTATATTCTTTTCTTCTGAGATAGAAAAGCCCGATGTCGCTATAGGATTCCCAGGAGGGCGCCTTCTTAATTGCCTCCTCAAGCCATCCCTTCGCCTCCTCTTCCCTCCCCAAACTATCGGCAAGCCAAGCGGATGTCAAATAAGCGTCAACGAAGGAGGGGTCCAAGGTGACTATCAGCCTATTTATCTTTATACAGTAATCATATTCTCCCTCGTGCCAACAATCGTCGCTTCTTGCCCAGAGGTAATCAACGAAGTTATCTCTCAGAGAGAGGAGAGGCTGTTTCATTTCCTTTGATTGGAGGAGGGAGAAGAGGAGAAGCCAGATAGCGCCTCCTCCAGCGAGGCAAAAGAGCTTGATATTTCCTTTCTTCATTTTCCTCTCCTTCCTTTCAATAGATAGAGATATTTTAAAGGAAAATTAAAGAAAAATAAATAGTTTGAATAATTTCAAAGGATGTTCATTTGTTGAGAAATCACGGGCTTTGTCTTTGAAAGACCTACGCTTCGCGGGAATCTCAACATTCTCGCTAAAGATAACCTTTCCCATCGTTCGCGATGACAATAGCTCGGACTCCATCCTGGCATAATTAAAGATTTTTGAAAATGGAGAAGGGATAAAGAGGCTAAATTAAGAACTAAATTTATCACGCGAATTAAAATTCACGATTCTAATCGGTTAAAAAGAGAGAAAAATTTAAAATAGAGTATAAATCAAATGGGAGTGGATAAAAAGGAAATATTTTGTAAGTCCAAATGTCTGTTTCCCAAAATAAGAGGGCAATTAATCAGTTAAAAACTATACCAATAGATGCGAGCCTGACTTGCTGAGGCAGTCAGACATGGCAATCTCTCGTATTTAATGCCAAGAAAGAAACGAGCAAGGCTATTTGCGACGCCTTCTTCTACAAGAAGTCAGAGATGGAGATTGCTTGGCTTTTCTTACGAAAAGCCAAGCAATGACAGAGAGACTGGAAAAAAAGGAGATTAGCGAGCCTGCCTTCGGCAGGCTCGCCAATCAATCTTTTGTCATTGCTGGCAGGTGTAAAGGTTTTTGAAATGGATAGGTAATAACGAGAGGAAATCATAATTGGGCTAAAAATCCGATTCTTTAAAAGTGTTGGGAAAGGAAATGCTATATCATATAATTCAAAATTCTCAAGCTGATTCGTAATCCAAGGGTCTTAAAAATGAAAATTTAAGAACGACTCCATAGGGAAGTAAAAGGCGAATAACCCATCAAAAACTTATACCCATAGATGCGAGCCCGACCGCTTTACGGTTGGGCGTGGCAATCTTACCTTTTAAAAAGGTGTGCCCGCCCTTGAGGGCGGGCACACCTGAAAGGAAAGGAGGTGAAAAAGATGAGGAAGAGGCTTCACGCTTCATTTTATTAGACTATTAAGCGGGAAAAATGTTACACCCAAATAAATAAAAAATTCGCTTCTCAGAGTTTATTTCGGAGTTTCTCTAACTCGCACTACAATTTATTAAAGCAATTACGATCACCATAAGTACATAATCAACTAAACTGTCCTTCTCTTCAACGTTCTTTTAATACCTCACTTCTTTACATTTTCATTGCCTCCTAAAAATATTTTGACGATGGATAGATTTCCTACTAAAATAGTTTAAAATTTGGGAGGTTGATTTTGATATGAATAGTATGGCTTATGAAAATTGGCAGGAGATGCTCTTCGGCATCTCAAAACATCACATTAAATGTGGCTTCGGGTTGGAGATTGGTTCAGGGGAGGTTATACCTGAGATCAAACCCCATCCTCGCCCCGGAATGGAAGCCAGCCTTGACTCACTGCTTGAAGAGTATAAGCGAATTACAAATGATATAATTCAGAAATATGGAATAAAATGCGCTCTCCGAGCCACGATAGCCGATGTGAGGAGGAGTGAGCACAACTTGAGGAAGAGCAAGGAGACGGACTTGGTGTTGGAATCCTTTGAAAGATGTGCCCGAGCGGGAGCGGATGTCCTCTCTATAGAATCGATAGGGGGAAAAGAGGTCTTCAATTACGCTCTCACTCGTCAGGATTTGCCAGGCATTCTCTTCGCCATAGCTGTATTGGGAAGCAGGGATATGGAATTTCTTTGGGAAAGAATCGTTGAGATAGCGGAGCGAAACGGTTCCATCCCAGGTGGAGATACGGATTGTGCCCACGCTAATACCGCGATGATGCTTGCCGGGGGTATGGTAGGGGGAGACTTCTCCCATACAATAGCAGCGCTCATTAGAGCAATGGCGGGAGCACGCTCCTTGGTCGCGGTGGGAAGAGGAGCTAAAGGACCACTTAAAGATTGTGGATATGAAAACCCCATAATAAAGTCAATCACTGGTGTCCCCATATCTATGGAAGGGAAAGCCTCCGCTTGCGCCCATATGGATTTAATGGGAAATCTCGCCGCCTCGGTATGCGACCTCTGGTCCAACGAGGCAGTTGAGTATAGGGATATGTTTGGCGGCACAACGGTTGCCGTCTTCACTGAGATACTTGGCTACGATGCTTCTCTACTCAACACTGCCCTTGCTACGGGCTATGCTGAGTGCTTAAGAGATTTGCTGATCGCTTCTGATAAATATCGCGACCCTCAGGCGTTGGTCATCTGTCCAAAGGAAATTTAAGAATTCCTCAACGGGAAATTGATGCTTTAGATTCCGCTCTCCTGCAACTTTCCTCCCTTCCTGACGACGAGGAGAAATTCATCCACGATATGATAAGCAAATACGAAACTCTTGTTGAAGAGTTCCTTCCATCTTCCTATGACATCAAAAGGAGGTAATACAAATGTCTATATTTAAAAATGTTTTGGCTTCGCTTTTGAGGGAAAGGAAAAGCTACTACCCTTGCCTCTCCGCTAATCCAACACCTACATTTGAGCAAATGAAGGCAGTTAATAGCTTCTTCCCCATTGACCATAAGGACCCCGAGAAGATGTCCCACTTAGCGATTGCAGGGCATAAATTAATTGGCTTCGACGCAGTGCGAATCCCCTTCTGCCAGACTATCGAAGCGGAGGCGCTCGGGTGCGAGGTTTTCCTTGGGAGCGACAACATCCCAACGGTCATCTCCCATCCTTATCGCATAGGGGATAAGATTCTCCTGCCCGACGATATCTTACAAAGAGGAAGAATACCTGTCCTCTTGGAAGCAGTTAAAATTATCAAAGAGGAAGTTAAGGAAATTCCCCTCATAGTCGGAATTGTTGGACCCTTCACGATAACCGGTTATCTTTTTGGAATGACCCAACTTCTTATGCAGATGGCAGTCTCTCCCCAAGAGATTCTTCCTTATATGGAGATAGCCCTAAAGGTTGAGGAAATTTTTGTTAATGCCGTTCAAAGAGCTGGTGCTGACATAATCTGTGTTGAGGATATGACCGCCTCCACTGATATGATTAGTCCAAATATGTATAAAGATTTCGTTTTCCCCTATCACAAAAAACTTTTTTCCCTTATATCTCTTCCCTCAATCCTCCACATTTGCGGGAATGTTACCCCAATAATTGGTTATATGGCCGAAACTGGCGCAGACGCATTAAGCATTGATGATAAAACGGACTTGAGAAAAGCAAGAGAGATTACTAAGGGGAAAGTTACTTTGCTGGGTAATCTTAATCCCTCCGCTATCCTTCTTCAAGGGGACGAGACAAAAGTGAGGGAAGCAACAAGAAAAGCCATTCGGGATGGAATTGACATAGTTGCTCCTGGCTGCGCCATCCCCCTTGGCACCCCCTCTTCTAACCTGCGTGCAATGGTTGAGGAGGCGCATAAGGCAAGCCTACCAAAAACCTTCACAGGAATATCTATCCCTGTCCATCCCTTCAAACTCTATGGAGTGGAAGAGAAAAAGGAAAAAGAAATCATTTCGGAGGAAGCAATTCCTTTTCCTCGTATAAGGGAGGCAGTGCTGAAAGGTGATAAAGAGGGATGCAGGAAGGCGACGGAGGAAGCCCTTTCAATAGCCAATCCCGAGGAAGTAATGGAGAAGGGGTTGGTTAAGGCAATGGAGGAGATAGGGAAATTATGGGAAGAAGGCTACTTCTTCCTTCCCCAAGTTATGCTCTCCGCTGATGCTCTAATGGAGGGGTTAGAACTATGCGAGAGAAAGATGGGAGAGAGGTTGAGGAAAAAGGGGAAGGTTGTGCTTTTTGTAGCTAAAGGCGATATTCATACCATTGGGAAGAACATAGTGAAAGCGCTTCTCTCCGCTTCCGGCTTTGAGGTAATAGATTTGGGGGTTGATGTTGATGATGAAGAAGTTATAAAGGCAGTGAAGGAGCATAAACCAATTCTTTTGGGGGGTTCGGCGCTTATGACCACAACTATGTCCGCGTTTCCCCGCATCGCCAAAAGACTTCTGGAGGAGGGTATAGAAATTCCATTTGCTTGTGGAGGGGGAAAGAAATGTTTCGTTAAATTGCCCGATTAGAAGGAGCGGGTGAGGTCCAGCCTGAGACCGACATCGTTCCTGCCTTTGAAGTTGTCGGTGTAATAGCCGGACAAGCTGAGGGAGTTCTCGGGATTTATGTTGCGAGAATAGGAGAACCTGTAGGTTATTCCTCCCACCTTGTCTCCCGCAATGGAGGAGTAGTCAAGGCTCACAGAGGTATCAAGCATCTCATAAGCGGAAAGCTTGCCAGAAATGGCGAAAAGGCTCTTGTAAATTCCCTTGTTCTCCCTCTCTATGAAGTTATATTCGTGCGCTCCTCTGAAGGAAAGCTTGTCATTGAGAGGGAAGGCAATCTCCCAATTGAGCTTCCTCATAAGCTTCTGGTTGGGGTCGGGAACATTGTCAAGAAGGGAAAGCTTCAAGTTGAACTTCTGGGAAGGAGTGTATTGAAGTGCATACTGCTTGTTCATCTTCCCGTTCATATAGTTGGTGTCAAGGGTATATTCGCCGGAGAGAACGGGAGAACCCTGATATTTGAACGAAACCCTCTTCGTATTGAGGACATTTCCGTTTTGGTCCTCGGGATTCCTCAACATAGAAAGAGTGAAGGTCTTTCCATCAATGGGATAGACGATATCCAATCCCCTCGTTGTCTTGTCGTTCTGCCCGCTCCTATCCTTGAAGGTGAAGCCGAGCTTATAGGGAGCACCTTGAGGTTGATAATTAGCCTGAAGCAGGCGGTAAGAGGTGGATTTATCTCCCAGGGACTGGATTCCATATGCGAGATTGCCCGTTAAACCGGGGATGAGAGTCCTCGTTAAGGAGAATTCTTGCTTCCTCCCATCCTGCCCATTTTGCGTCATTTTGATGTTCTCCGCTTTGAACTGGGATTGGGAATCCAGATTCTGAACGAGGGCTATCCTCTTGAAGCTCTGCTCCACGCTTTCCTTAAAGGAAAAGCTCAATGTTCCAGCTTTCCCTTTAAGCAAAGGGGAGTTGATATCCAGATTGCCTTCGTCAATCCTCTTCCCATCCTCAAGATTGTTGCGAGTGAAGTTGAGGGCATAGGAGACATTTTTCTTTAAAGATTGGTTCAAATTCAACGCAGTTAGATCAGACTGGAATTCCTTATCCCCTTCCTTCCTGTATCCCTGCATCCTCTGGAGCTTGAGGTTGGCATTGGCGAAGGCTTTCTCAACTATCAAGTTATAGATATCGTTGGAACGATTGACATCGCTCTCCTGCTTTGTGGAATCCAAAGTGAGATAGGCTCTCAGGTTATCCTTCCCCGTGAAAGCCAAGTTATGGATGCTATGGGTTGTGGATTTGCCCCACATCCCATCGCTCCTCGTGATATCCAAGCTCTCTATCTTTGTGATGGAAGTGGAGAAGGCAAGGCTCTTTGAGAGAGGCAAAGCAAGGAAAATATCCTTCTTCTCCGCAGACCTCTCCTGGGCAAGGCGTCCCTTGTCAGCCTCTGCCAAATCTCCAAATCTGGTGAAAGAGGGGTCTATTGTCTGGGTTGCGAAGCGGAAAATTGGCTGGTCCTTCACTTTCAGCTCTATGCTCTTCCCGTCAATGGAGCCCTGAGAATCTCCAATCTTGCGGGAGGATAGGGAAAGGGTCAAGCCCGGCAGAAGGTTATCGAGCTTGAAATTACCGCTCAAGAGGGTCTTCTGTATTCCCCATTCATTAGCAAATCTCTGCTTTTCTGGGTCGGTCAAATCGCCGAACCGCCTGAACCCCTCGCTGAACTCGCTCTTGTAGAGGGAGATTTGCCACTTATCGCTGTTCAATTGCAAGCTCTGGCTCTTTCCGCTTTCCTTTCCATCCACCAAGCTGGCGATGTTGAAGGAGGTCTGCAATTTTGGAGAGAAATTGAACGAGCCCTCAATGGTCTTCCTCGCCAATCCTTTCTCCTTTGCGAGCTGACCAGCATCGGGCTCGGTTAAGTTGCCGAAGCGAGCGAAATCCCGTCCAACTTCCTGATTGCTGACCGCAAGGAAGAAATTCTTTCCCTTCAAGCTCCACTTCTCCCTCTCAATCCCTCCCGCCCCATCTCTTATCCTCGTCTGAGAGAGATTGAGGGTGAGATTGGGAAGAAGATTCTTGGAAAGCTCAAGGACATTCCTGCTTACACCAATCTCCTTTGCCCATATTCCCGCCTCTGGTTCGTTCAAAT
>Ga0080004_1135882_pt1 | contig 30902 bp, 33 predicted proteins | sample WasSprMetagenome_FD_69207 | JGI IMG/M metagenome (GOLD analysis project Ga0080004, IMG submission 69207) | Sulfidic aquatic microbial communities from Washburn Spring, Yellowstone National Park, USA - WS (SPADES assembly) (version 2) | ecosystem: Environmental > Aquatic > Thermal springs > Hot... | reverse complement strand
CGGGCTCTCTCGCGGCCCAGCCTGGAGACGATCCACCAGTCGCTGACCACGAAGCGCGGCTGGGCGCTAACCCAGAGGCCGAGCTCCGCCAGCTCGTCGAGGAGGTCCGGCGGAGCCATCGAGGCATGCTCCACCCTTAGACGCGCGCCCGAGGCTTTAGCGGCAGAGAGAACTTCCTCAAGCGCCTTGTCGCCGATCGCGTGGACTGCAAGCTGGAGGCTGGCTTTTCCAGCTTTTTCAAGCAATCGCGATAGCGCCCCCCTGTCCGCGAGTAGGATGCCGCTGTTTTCGGGGTCGTCGGAGTAGGGCTTGCGCAGCGCCGCTGTTCGCGCGCCGAAGCTGCCGTCGGCGATAACCTTCAAGCCAACCACCTTCAACACCCCCCAGTTCTCGGGCTTAGGTTCGGGGACTTCGGGGTCGAGGTAGGCTCTCACCCTCAGCTTGAGCTTACCTGAACGTGCGAGACTCCGCAGAGCCTCCAGTTCCTCGGAAGTCACTGACATCGCGTGGACACAGGTGACGCCGCTCGACAGCATCGCCTTCTCGGCTTCCCTCACCAGCTCATCGGCGCTGCCCTTTTGCGCGGCCGATAGGATTGACTGCACGGCGGCTTCCTTCAGCACACCGGTCACTTTTCCGCCGACCTTTTCGATGCTGCCGCCGGGAGGGTCGGGCGTGGAGTCTGTGATGCCAGCGAGCGAGAGGGCGAGCGTGTTGGCGACGGCGGCGTGGCCGCAGACGCGCACTAGCAGCACGGGGTTCTTCGGAGCCGCTTCGTCGAGGTCCCAGCGCGTCGGCCAGCGCCCCTCCTCGAAAAGCTCCTGGTCCCAACCCCTGCCAACGACCCACTCGCCGGGCCCTAGCTCTTTCACCCTCTCGGCGACCCTACGCTTCAGCTCCTTGATCGAGCGCACCCCCCTCAGGTCGAGCGTCCTCAGCGCGAGGCCCAAGCTGGCGAGGTGCGCGTGCGAGTCGGTGAAGCCCGGCAGCACCACCCCCTCCCCGACCTCGACGACCTCCGCGCCCGGCCCCGCCCGCTCCTCCGGGTGGGGTCCGAGGTACACCACTCGCCCCTCCTCGACCACCATCCCGTCGTGCCAGATCGGCCGCCCGCCCCCGTCGAAGCCCTCCAGCACCCTGCCGACAACGGCTAGGGTCCGCACACCCCCTTCGCCGGCGCCGCATTAAATATTTAGAGGAGGCGGCGTCGCGCGGAACCGTGGTGCGCCCGGCGAGGAGGGTCGGCTTCGTGGAGTACGCGATCCGCGAGATCGACGCGCTCGCCCGCGAGCTCGAGCGGAGGGGGCGCCGCGTCATACGCCTCAACATCGGCGACCCCGTCGCGTACGGGTTCCAACCCCCCAAGCAGCTCCTCGAGGCTCTCGCGAGGGCGGTGGAAGAGGGCTTCAACGGCTACTCGCCGTCGGAGGGGTTGCCCGAGCTGAGGGAGGCGGTCGCCGAGCGCGAGCGGAGGGTGAACGGCGTCGAGGTCGAGGCCGAGGACGTCGTGATCACCGCCGGCGTCTCCGAGGCGATCAGCATGCTGATGGCCGCGCTGGTCGACGAGGGGGACGAGGTGCTGCTGCCCAGCCCCTGCTACCCCGTCTACGTGCCCTACGTCCGGCTCTACGGCGGCATCCCCAAGTTCTACAGGCTGGTGGAGGAGGGGGGCTCGTGGAGGCTAGGGGAGGGCTTCGAGAAGCTCGTGACGCCGCGCACGAAGGCGGTCGTGGTGATCAACCCGCACAACCCTACCGGCGCCGTGCTGGGGGAGGGCGAGGTGAGGAGGCTGGCGGAGGCGGCAGCTTCGGTCGGCGCGGTCGTGATCTCGGACGAGATATACGACGCGCTGGTGTTCGAGGGGCGCTTCCGCAGCACCGCCGCCGCGGCCAAGGGCGTCCCCGTCATCGGCTTGAACGGCTTCTCCAAGCGGTGGCTCGCGACGGGGTGGAGGCTCGGCTACGTCTACTTCAGCAGCCCGGGCGGCGAGCTCGAGGAGGTGAAGGAGGCGGTGGTGAGGCTCGCGCGCACGAGGCTCTGCGCCCCGACGCCGGCCCAGAGGGCGGCCGCGCTGGCGCTCAAGCAGGGAGAGGGTTTCGTCGAGAGCGTGAGGGAGGAGATGAGGAGGCGGAGGGACCTCTTCGCCAAGCTGGTCGGCGAGGTCGAGGGGCTGGAGCTGGCGAAGCCCCAGGCGACCTTCTACGCCTACCCGAGGCTCGCCGCGAAGGGCGACTGGGGCGACGACCTCGGCTTCGCCAGGGGGCTGCTCGAGGAGGAGGGGGTGGCGGTCGTCCACGGGCGCGGCTTCTACGACTGCAGCGGCGACCGCTTCAGGGTCGTCTTCTTACCGCCGCCCGATGTGCTGGAGGAAGCCGTTGAGCGGATTGGCCGCTACATCTCTAGGCACACTGCCAGGTAGGCTCACAGCCAATCGGTAGCTCTCCAGAGCGGGAGTCTCACTCCTAAACTCCTTTTCTCAGCTTCGCGGTAGAGGCGGTTGGCGACCACGATGTCTTCGCACGCCATGCCGATCGGGCTGAAGACGCGCAGCCCGCCTCCGCCCAGCCTGCCCATGCTGACGATGCGGGCGATCTCTTCGATCCTGCTCTCGGGGAGGAGACCCTGCCTCCACAGCCTAGCGAGCGACACCCACTCCCTCGATTTCACCTGCTCCCAGTAGTCGACCACAACTCTGTCGGCGCGCAGGATCACCGCGTCCTCGAGCTCGTTCTTGCCTATCTCCACGCACAGGCAGTCGCGCTTCAGCCAGCCCAGCTTGACGAACTGGCTGTGGGAGGTCGTCGCGGTGACGACGATGTCGCTCCCCCTCACGGCCTCCTTGAGGCCCCCTGCGACCTTGCCTCCAACCTCCTTCGCGACGGCCTCCGCTTTCTCGCGCTTCAGGTCGTACACCCTCAGCTCGGCCAGGCCGGGGAGCGCGGCCCGCAGAGCGTGCGCGGCAGCTCTCCCCACCACGCCTGCGCCGATCAGCGCGGCGATCTCAGTGCCGTCCGGGGCTAGGTACTTCGCCCCAACTGCCGCCGCAGCACCCGTCCTCACGGCCGTGACCAGCGCTCCTTCCATCACGGCGAGGGGCCTGCCGGTCTCCGGGTCGCTGAGCACGATCACGTCGAGGCCGTGGGGCAAGCCGCGCTCGGGGTTCCGGAAGAAGCCTGCAGCCCACTTCACGCCGGCCACGCCCAGCGGCTTAACGTAGACAGGCATCGCGATAAGGTGCCCCTTCGGGCTCCCATCGTTGAAAAACAGCTCGATCGCGACCTTGGGCGGCATGACAACCTCACCCGCCGCCAGCATCTTGAACACGCTCTCTACATCATCCACCGCTCTCGCGAAGTCGAGAAGGCCAGCGCTCACGAGCGCCTCCCTATCCAGGTAGATCAGTTCAATCGCCACGCGAAGGTAGCCCCCTCTACCCTTTTATTTTTTTACATCGTGTTTCAAAAATTTTCAACTTTCATGGAAATTGATAAAAATTAAGCTAAGGTGCTCTAGGTGGCGTTGCCACTAGGTATGCTCCTCTCTGGCATGCGGTCAGCGCGCAGTGTCAAGCTGTGCGCGGGGCGCCGCAGTTGGGGCACCGGTCTAAGCTTTGAGAGTAAACGGTGCCGCAATACTTGCAGGTGACTGTACCGGGCTGCGGCTGCTGGGCTAGCTCGCGCGGTACTACAACAAGCTCCACGGTTTTGCTCGTGGCATCAGGCCTGCCTTTAACCGCTACAACGCCCTTCAGGCTCCACTCTACCCTCCTGTCGAGGCTCTTCATGGAAGGCGGAAGGTGGGGCGGTATCGGAACAGAAAAGGGGAAGCTGAGAGCCACTCCCTGGGAGAGGTGCGCGGGACCGGAGAGCTGGGGTTTAGAGGAGAAGAGCACAGCTGAATCCCAAACTTCCTGCTCCACCTCCCTTTTCAAGGACGGATTGTAAACCCTCTTCACCTTGCGGACCCTTTCAGTGCACGCGATCTCGCACCTGATCTCGTCGCAATCCACCTCCTCACCCGGTAGGATCTGGACGGCGCCCTCGAGGTTTTCTCCAATAGAGAAAAACTGCTTCTTCAAAGTTACTGAAACATGAACGTTTGGAGGGGTGACCTTCTCCTTCAGCTTTCCGAGAAACCCCACAGATTTCGAGCTCTCTCCGATAATTAAATTTTTATTTACAGCTTCAGCGCTAAAGCGGCGGCAGCAATCTGCTGTACATCACGGTGGTTTTCAGAGCTGGAACGCGCTCGATCACCTGAGCTACCATAGCCTCGACCTCCGAAAGCTTTGTTTTCGCTTCTCCCTCCCCTCTGACGAGCAGCAGCCGCCTAGCCTTCGTCTCGGCGCCCGCGAACAGCTTCTCAAGCCGTCGCAAGTACTCACCTACGTACTGGGACTTCTCCAGTTCCGCCAAAACAGCTTCCGTATCGACGCCCGGAACCTCCACCTCTACCACGTCAAAGTCCGTTACCCACTCTAGGCTCGCTAACGCGCTGCTCTGAAGGGGGCCTTCGCCCAGGGGAACAGCTGCTTCGAAGAGGAACACTCGCAAGTAGTTTCCAACGTTTTCCAGCTCCTCTACGACCTCTGGTGGAGCTAAGCGGTGCAGCGGGACCCCTCTCTCCAACGCGCTTCTTAAAACCTCGGGGCTGACGCCCAGTTTCCCCGCTAGGCTGGAGGCTAGCCCTTCCTCGTCAGCGTAGAACTCCACGAACGCGAGAGCGCCGTGGGTCGCTGGGATCGGCGTCAAGCCCTCGAGCTCCACCGGCTTCTCGGATTCAAGGAGAGCGCTGGGCGACAGTACTAGCGGCCAATCGCCCTTGAAGGACTGGATGGCATCTATGTACTCGAACGCTTCGGCTACGCTCAACCCCCTGATCCTTTCGCTCAGCAGCAGTCGGTACTCTCGAATACTGCCCACTGAAGGATGGATTTCACAGGGAGAAAAAGGTAGCGAAACAGTTACTGGTTCGGGGGCGCACGCGAGCACGCTCATTACTGGGCTCGGCTAGCGCGTTGCATTACATGGCCCGGCTCTTCGGCTAGCGCGCACTTAAAACATGCAGGAAGAGGTAGAGCAGGAGTCCTCCTAACGCCGCCCAAAGCCAGTTCCAAGGATCGGCTCCCTTGGGCGAGAAGCTCAGCGCCGCGAGACCGGCGAAATAGAGCGACCAGCACGCGAGCTCCAGCCAGCGGGCCGCCCTACCGCTAACGAGACCGCGGGCCCTGGCGAAGCTGAAGGCGAGTGCCAGCACCAGCGCCGACAGCCTAAGCTCGAACGACAGGACGTATCCGGTGGAGCGAGGAACCGGACGACCGGGAAGCAGCCTTCCGTAGAAGTTGAAAAAGAGGAAGAAGAACAAGAAAAGCAGCGCCAGCTCGGCGACCCGCCGCACGCGCAAAGCCTCGCACCCATGCAATTGCGCGCAGAACAATCCCAGCATCATTCTAGAGCGTGCCTGACGGCACTCGCTGTTGTTCTTCGTACAGCTTCTTTACAGCCTCTTCCCTGCTCAAGCCCTGCTTAATCAGCTTCCCGATGTCAGCCTCGAGCCTTGCCTTCGCCCGCTCCGGCGGACCGCCCCAAACTCGCAAGTAGGCGTCGAGGAGCCGCTGGTACAACTCTTCCGTGGCGGGCTGCGCAACGGGTTCGCGCGGCGCACCGCGGCGTTTAAGAAAAAGTAAAATTAAGAGCCCACCCCACACTACCCAGGGCAAGTTCCGAACTGCAACCTCCACGCCCGAGAGGTAAAGCGCGATTATCCCCGTGGAAAACAGCGCCAAGCACGCGCGCCCAACCCAGCGAGCCGTTCTATCGCCGACAAGGCCGCGAGCTACGGCTGACGCTAACGCCACTGCTAATATAAAAAGTTCGAACCACAAAAGCTCTCCGATGGAGAAACTGGTAGGAAGCACAAGCTGAAGAAGTAGGAGAAAAAGATTAGGAGTGAGGAAGAGATGCAGCAAATATACTACCAGCTCGGAATTTTGCTGCGCGCGAGAGATTAGGCGCCGAGCCATAGTCATACCCTCTACGCGTGAGTCCGTCAGCAGTTACAGGCCGGGCAATCCCAACAGTCTTGGAATTCGATGCAAGCTGGGGAGCCGCACCCTCCACACGAAATGCACTCCCACTGGGCTGCGGTGCAACATAATATGTAGCAGTTCGGGTTAAAAATGAAACACATACCAGTGTGCTGACATATTCCCATACAAGTAGGATTGCTCCCGCATAATGCCGAACACGTTAGCCAGCAGCACGTACCTAAGCAGATTGAGTTCCATTGAGTGCACTGGCAGTAGGCGAAGTAGCACGTTGGGCATTGCGGCTTGGGGCTTGAGCACGAAGCTACGGCGGGTTGGACGCCCGGAGCGGTCGGCTGGGGGGTGCGCGGTTGGGCATCCGGGTTGGCTCGCAGCGCGAGGTGTGCGAGGAAGCCCTTGGGCTCCTCCGCCACCAGCTTGAGGATCCCCGCTTTCCTATCGAGCTGGAAGGCTGCAGCACCTTCGAGCGGTTCGAACGCCACCAGGACGCCAGCCGGCTTCTCCGGGTCGCCCTCAAACGGCACCGCAACCAGCAGGTGCTTAGCGAGCCTGCCTTTAACCTCCCTCTCGAATCTTACGGCTAAAGCCTTCTCGGGGGAGGGCTTGTAGCCGAGCTTCTCCAGCACGCTCGCGACCTTCCTGAACTCCTCGAGGGATAGAGCCTTCTCCACGGCTGAAGCCCTCTTGCTACCGTTCAACCACTCAACGTTAACCGCTCTCAGCGCGCTGCCCGGCGAGGCGGAGGCGCAAGCTGTGCGCGAGCAGGGTGAGTGGGTCGGCTGCGCTTGAGGAGCGAGCTTAAACGCGCTTACAAAGGCGAGGGAGAGCAGGAGGATGGCGAAAACCGTCGCCGCCGCAACCCTCCCACCCCTACCGATCTTCAACCCCATACCTCCCGCACCGCGTAGAAAGCGCGCTAAACCACCTTATTTTTTCGCTGTGCGGTGGAAGTAAAAAGATCGGAAGCGCACTAGGGCGCACGTACAGCCCAGCGCGTAACGGTGCTCGCTGGCAGAAATAGCTAACAAGGCGTTTTACCGGGCCGGGCTTCGCGAGGGGCTTGTCTCCAGAACATCATGTTCTCTGCCGTGACTTGCCTGGTGCCGGCGAAGGCCGCCGGCTTGGGCGGGAAGCCCGCGGCGGTCGCTGTTGCGCCTTTCCCCTGTCCCCGTTTGCGGTCTATGGCGTTGGCGCGATGCCGGGAACTTTCGGGTAGGGTCTCGCCTCCCAAACCGCTGGAAGCCCGCAGATGTACCTGGTGAGCCTCTCCACGCCGATGCCGAAGCCCGCGCTCGGCGAAATCCCCTCCTTCAGCATCTCGAGGTACCACCCGTACTCGCTCGGATCCTCGCCGCTCTCCTTCAACCGCTTCAACACTTTCTCGTACTCGTACTCGCGCTCGGCGCCGGAAGCGGCCTCCCCGAAACCCTCCGGGTAGATGAGGTCGAAATCGCGCAGTACACCCGGCCTTTCAGGGTCCTCGCGGTCGTAAAATCCCCTCGCGGTCTTTGGGTAGTCTATAAGGAAAAACGGGGTCGTGAACGAGGCGCTCAACGCCTCTTCCATATCCCACGGGATCTCTTCGCCTCTGACCGCCTCGAAGCCCATCGCCTTCAAGCGCTCGAGCGATTGTTCGTAGGTTAACCTGGGGAAAGGCGGTCTCACCGGCTCCAGGTACCTGCCGAGGGCTTCAAGGTCGCGCCAGTTTTCCTCCAGCACGCGGCCAACCACGTAGCTGAGCAGCCCCTCCGCCACCCTCATCGCGTCGTGGTAGCTCGCTCCCTTGATCTCCACGTCCACCTGGAAGAACTCGGCCAGGTGCCTGCCGGTGAACGCTGCCTCCGGCTTCTCGAGGCGGACGTTGGGCGAGACGAAGTAGATCCTCCCCAGCACGTCAGCCATCATCTGCTTGTAGAGGATCGCGCTGCTCATCAGCTTGTACCGCGCCCCGTAGAACTCGACAGTTACTCTGCCGGCACCGCGGATGCCTGGATCGGTTGCAGGCCCGAGGATGGGCGGGAGCAGCTCGACGAAACCCCGCGCGTCTAAGTGCTCGCGGATCGCCCTCAAAACCGTCGCTTGAACCCTGAACACGCGCGCGTACTTGGAGTCGCTCCTGTACAGGCTGTAGCACTTCGACAGCTTGGACGCGAGCTCCTCCAACAGCCTCGACCCGTCGCTTCTAACCAGGCTTTCGAACGCCTCAACCGAATGGTGGAACTTAGCTCTCTCCACGCCGAGCTTCCCGCTCGACGCCTTTAAGAAGCTGCCTGTCAAAACGACGGAAAAGAAGGCAAAAATAAGAGAATTAAATCAACTACATGCAAAAGTACGAGTAAAACGCTATAAGCCCCTCGAGCTTAATGGGCGAAACGACGGACGATGCGTATACCGGTTGGCGCGCACGCTAAATAAATCTAGAACTACATTGGAAGCCATCATGAAGGTTCGGGTTGGCAAACGTGGTGTTGTGGTTATACCAAAGAGCGTGCGCGAGAGGTTGGGGATAAAGGAAGGCGCGTTTTTAGAGCTAGATGTTGCCGGTGATGCGCTTGTACTGAAGGTGAAAGATCTCTGGGCTGAGCTAAGGGAGAAAGGTAACGGTGTTAAGTTTGATGTCGATGCTTTCGAGCGCGAGCTCGACGGTGTTGAAGAGGAGTAACCCGGGGTGGGGCGCGCTATTCGCAAAGTTGCAACCAATTTGGTTGGGCTAGCTGCTAGAAGAAGAGCGCAGCCAATGGTATGAACAAAATCACCAAAAGTATGATTTATAAGGGCAGTTCTAGAGGGCAAGCGGTGCTAGGGGGTGCACATTCCCGACGGTTTTCTCGACCCAGTGACAGCGGGCGTCACATACCTAGTTTCGATTGCGTACGCTGTTTACGCGTTCAGAAGGCTTAGAGCGGAGAAAGGGAGAGTAGAGCTCGTCACGCCACTGGCAGCTGGGATCTTCGCCGCCCAGATGCTGAACTGGCCGCTGCCGGGCGGCACGAGCCTCCACTTCGTCGGCGGTGCGCTGTCGGGGATTCTGTTGGGACCTTGGCTCGGCTTCCTCCCCATGTTCCTCGTGCTGCTGGTTCAGTGCCTGCTTTTCCACGACGGCGGGATAACCGCTCTCGGCGCCAACCTGCTCAACATGGCGATCATCGACGTCCTCGTCGGCTACGCGGTGTACAAGCTGGCGCCCCAACGCTACAAGGTTTTCGGCGCATTCCTCGGCGGCTGGTTGGGCATCACGCTGGCCGGCTTGGCTTGCGGAGTCGAGATCGGGGTTTCCAGCCAGCTGCCCTACGGTCTCGCGGTGACCGTGCCCGTGATGGCTGGGTGGCACGCTGCGCTGGGGGTCGTCGAGGGTGCGATCACATCCGCGGTTGTCTCGTACATTTCGAGGAGAGCACCCCACTTGGTCGAAGGTGGTGGGCGTGAAGCTGCGTAAAGCTTACCTCGTGGTGGCGCTGCTGCTGGCGGCCAGCCCCCTCTTCCTCGTGCTCTCGGACATGGTGGGCTACCACGAGCCCCTCGACCTGGCAGCCGAGCTCCTCGGGCTCAAGGACCTCAGCGAGGAGGTGAACTGGACGCCCTTCTTCGACTACACGGTGCCCGGGCTCCCGCCAGCGCTCGGGTACGCGGTCGCGGGGGCTATCGGCGTCGCAGCGGTGGTCCTGCTCGGCGAAGCGCTCCGGAGGGTGCTGAAGTGAAGGGGGTCGGCGGGCTCGCCGGCAAGCTCCTCGCGGGCGCCTCCTCCGTTTTCGAGGAGCTGGCGCCGGAGCGGGAGCCGCTGTTGTCCCCACCCCTCGGCTTGGCGCTCGCGGCGGCAGCGGCGGCAGCAGCCTCCTTCGCGAAGGGGGTCACCGCTTGCGCGCTCGCGCTGGCGGGCGGGGCGGCTCTGGCCGCTTGGGGCGGGGGCTCCAGGGCTTGGCTCGGCGTGGTCGCCGCCTCCCTGCTGTTCTCGCTGGCGGTCACCGCGCCCCTGCTGGCGCTCAGCGCAGCCCCCTCCCTTGCGGCTCCGGCGCTCCTCGCCGCTCTGAGGGCGGTTTCCGCGGCCTCCGCGCTCACCGGCTTCACGGTGTGCCTCGGCTGGAGGGGGGTTGTGGAGGGCTTGCGCGGCTTGGGGATGCCGGTGCTCGCCGACTCGCTCGGGCTCCTGCTCAAGTACATCCCCCTCTTCCTCAGGGACCTGGCCGGCATCCTGGCGGCGAGGGAGGCTAGGGTCTTGCGCGGCGGCCTCAAGCTCTCCTGGGCGCTGCTGGCGAGCGCCGCGGGGGAGGTGCTGGTCAGGGGCTACGCGAGAGCCAGCGCGCTGAGGATGGCTTTAGAGGCCCGGAGCTTCGGGGGGCCCGGGTCGGCGGTGAGGCGGAGTGCGCGCTTCTCGGGGGTTGAGGCGCTGCTCCTAGCGTACACCCTCGCCGTCGCTCTCGCGGCGTGGTGGTCGGCTTGAGCAAGCTGGAGGTGGTCGGCGCGAGCTTCTCCTACCCGGGGGGCGTCGAGGCGCTGAAGGGCGTGTCCTTCAGCCTCGAGGGAGGAGAGGTCGTGGGGGTGCTGGGCCCCAGCGGCTGCGGCAAGACCACCCTCCTCCTCGTAGCCGCCGGCCTCCTCGAGCCGCGTGAGGGCGAGGTGCTGCTGGACGGCAGGCCGCTCAAGGGCCAGCTGCCCGAGGCGAGGAGGAGGCTGGGCATCGTGTTCCAGGAGCCCGACGACCAGCTCTTCAACCCGACGGTGTGGGACGAGCTGGCCTTCGCCCTGCGCCAGCTGGGTTTGAGCGAAGCGGCCATCGAGGAGAGGGTTGGAAGGGTGGCAGCCGCGCTGGGGCTCTCCCACCTGCTGGGCAAGCCGACCTTCGCGTTGAGCGGCGGGGAGAAGAAGCGGGTCGCCATCGCCTCCGTGCTCGTCTACGAGCCCGAGCTCCTCCTGCTCGACGAGCCCACCGCCTACCTCGACTCGCGCTGGAAGAGGGCGCTGGAGAACATCATCCTCGAGCTGAAGGCCGCCGGGGCGGCGGTCGCCGTAGCGACCCACGACGTCGACTTCGCGGCTAGGGTCGCCGACCGCGCCTACCTGATGGTCGACGGGCGCGTGATAGCCGAGGGGCCCGCGCGCGAGATCCTCTCGGACGACCGCCTCCTCTCGGAGGCCGGCCTCGAGCCGCCGGGGCCCGTAGCGGCGTTCAGGGCCGTTGGCGGCGTCGGCAAGCCGCCGGTGAGGTTCGAGGAGCTCCGCGCCGCGCTAGCGACAGCCCTCGCCCGGCGCCGCCCCCTCCCCGCCCGCTCGAGGCGGGCCCGCCGAACCCTTCCGCAGCGCCCCTAGCGCCTCCTCGCGGAGGAGCCTCAAGCTCCTCCCCGTCTCCCGCGCGATCTTCTCGAGGTCGGCGTGCTCGGGCTTCGCCCTCACGACCTCGCCGCTCTCGTCGTAGGCCACCTTCACCCTCACCCTGCCGCCCCCCACCTCGACCTCCCGAACCTCCCGGCGCAGCTTCACCCTCCCGACCCTCTGCACGCGCACGCCCAGCGTCCCCAGCTCGCGCATGAGGAGGCGCGCCAGATCGAGCGCGCGCTCCGGCTCGGCGATCACCTGGACGAGGAAGGCGGGCCTCCCCCTCTTCCCGGTCGCAGGGATGGCGTAGAAGTCGAGAGCTCCCCTCTCCAGCGCGAGCTCCCTCACGTAAGCCAGTAGCTCCCCGTCCGCGTCGTCGACGTTCGTCTCAAGCACCGCCACGAGGTCGCTTTGGAGCTGCTCCCCCAGCTCGACCTCAGCGATGGACAGCGGCTGCGTCCCGTAGTCCCTCCAGCCGGCGCCGTAGCCGAGCCTCAGGATCCTCGCTGGAGGGGTCTCCTCCACAAACTCGTCGACTAGCGCGGCGAGCACCGCGAGACCGGTAGGCGTCGCAAGCTCACCGTCTACAGGCCCGATGCGGAACGGGATCCCCCTAAGCGCGAGCACTCTCCTAGCTGCGGGCGCGGGGACGGAGACCACGCCGTGCTCGATCTTTACGGAACCACGGCCCACTGCGACGGGAGTGGACAGGACCTTGCAGCCGAGCAAGCCCGCGTGCTCGACCAGCAGAGGCGCAGCGACAGCATCGAACAGCGTGTCAGCGGAGCCGAGCTCGTGGAGGTGCCCTTCTCGCCCCCCGTGAACCCTCTTTTCAGCCTCTTCGAGCAGCTCTAAGACTTTACGCGCCTTCCCGTACACGTACTCCGAGAGACCAAGCTTGGCCTTTAGCTTAAGAAGCGCCTCGTAGAAGTCCTGGAACCATCTGTCAACATCCTCCTCAACTAGCTCCAACCTCACAGCTGCCGCCTCCACTCCAGCTCGCGTTACCTTTTCCAAGCGAACTTCCGCCTTTTTCACTCCCTCCAGGCTCTCTGGGAGCGCGGCTGCGAGCCGCTGAAGAGGTTCAACACCGGCTCCCAAGTCCGCAAGCGCAGCGGCTATCATGTCACCCGCGACCCCAGAGGCGGAAGGGTCGATCAAGAGAGCTTTCACGCTCCACCGCAACCGCTAAGCTTTTTCAGCGTTTCCTCTCTGGGCTCCGCCGTGAGCTTAAGGGCGTTGTTGGAGGCTGTGGCCCGCGGCGAGCTGAGCGTGGAGGAGGCTGAGCGTCGGCTGCGCCTGACTGCTATCGAGGCTGTCGGTGAGTTCGCAAGGCTTGACGTGGGCAGGGAGCTGAGGAGAGAGGTGCCGGAGATCGTCCTGGGAGATGCGAAGAGCCCGGATGAGCTGGTTGATATAGCGAGGAGAATGCTCGAGAGCGCCGGCAGGGCCATACTCAGCAGGGTTTCCAGGGATAAGGTCGAGCGCGTCATCGGGGAAGTTAAACCGCCGCGCTACAGGTACGAGGAGAAGGCCCGCATGCTCGTGCTCTACGCCGATAACTTCAAGCTCGAGAGGACGGGCGGCAGGGTGGCGATCCTAGCCGCCGGCACCGCCGACGTGCCGGTCGCCGAGGAGGCGCGGGTGGTGGCGGAAGAAATGGGGTGCGAGGTCAAAACCATCTACGACGTGGGGATCGCCGCGCTCCACAGAGCGATCTCGGCGGTTAAAGAGGCTTTAGAGTGGGGCGCCGACGCGATCGTCGTGGCCGCCGGGAGGGAGGCCGCGCTAGCCTCGCTCGTCGCGAGCTTGGTCGATGCGCCTGTGGTCGGGCTCCCTGTCTCGGTCGGCTACGGCTTCGCGGGCGGGGGGCTCAGCGCGCTCGCCGCGATGCTCCAGTCCTGCCCGCTGGGGCTCGCGGTCGTGAACATCGACGCAGGCGTTGCCGCTGGGGCTTTTGCTGCCCTAATCGCCAACCGCGTTGCGGCGGCGGGGCGGAATCGCAAGCTTTAAAGAAGGCGCGACGTCGGCATGCCTGTGGCATACGAGGGTGACCCTGCCGCGGAGAAGCTCGGGAGGCTCGCTGAGTGGTTTAAGGCTGTGGGGGGACCGGTCGTTGTCGCTTTCTCGGGCGGTGTTGACAGCAGCGTAGTGCTAGCTGCCGCCGTAAGGGCGCTCGGTCCATCCCAGGTATACGCGGTCACCGCCGACAGCCCGATCCACCCCCGCAGCGAGCTCGAGTGGGCTAAGAGAGTGGCAGGCCTCTTGGGCGTTAACCACGTTATCATCACCACCAACGAGCTGGAGGATGAGAACTTCGCCAGCAACCCACCTCTCCGCTGCTACTACTGTAAAAAAGCTATGATCCGGCTGCTGAAGGGTGTGGCTGAGCGCGTCGGCGCAAAGGTCGTTGTGGACGGGACCAACAGCGAGGACTTGGGCGGCCACAGGCCAGGCTACCTAGCGCTCCAGGAAGAGGGTGTCCGCAGCCCTCTCGCCGAGCTCGGTTTCACCAAGAGCGATACTAGGCGGGTGGCCAAGCTGCTCGGTCTGCCGAACTGGGACAAGCCCTCCACGGCGTGTCTAGCATCGCGAATACCCTACGGGCAGAGGATAACCCTCGAGCGGCTCAAGCGCATCGAGGCGGCGGAGGAGGCCGTCAGAGCGCTCACCGGCGCCAGGCAGGTCAGGGTGCGCGACCACAGCGATATCGCGAGGATCGAGGTCGGGAGGGGGGATAGGCGCCTCTTCTTCTCGGAGGAGGTCATGGACGAAGTCGCGAGGAGGCTGAAGCAGTTGGGTTGGAGGTACGTGGCGCTCGACCTGGAGGGCTACAGGAGCGGCCGCATGGACGAAGTTTTGGCGGAGAAGGTATCGCCCCGGGCGTGGCGCGCGAGCGCCAGTGGCACAGGCTGAGGTTAAGCTCCAGACTGCGTTAAGCTCAAGGCGCCATCTCTAAGCGCCGAACGCGCTGTTTAAAGCGCGCCCCCGGCAGGGCCGGGGGATGTTCAAGGGGGGCGTCGACGTGGGTGGGACCTTTACCGACGTGGTGGTTTACGCCGGCGGCGAGCTCAGGTCGGTTAAGGTACTCACGGACCCTCGCAACCCGTGGAGGAGCGTGCTCGAAGGCCTGTCCATAGCGTGCGGCGATCTCGCCGTCCTGAGAGAGGTCGTGCTCGCGACTACGCTAGGGACGAACCTATTCATAGGGCAGGTCAACCTCGACGCGCCGCCGGTATTGCTGATCGCTAACGAAGGGTTTAGAGACGTCATCGAGATCGGCCGCCAGAACCGGCCCGAGCTCTACAACCTGTTCTTTGAGAAGCCGAAACCGCTTGTGCCGAGGAGCATGCGCTTGGGCGTCCGCGGCCGGATCGACGCTAAAGGGAACGTTGTGGAGGAGCTGGATGTCGAGGCGGTGAGGGGTATCGCGAAGCAATGGTGCGGGAAGGTCTCAGTCGCTGTGGTCTCGTTCCTCCACAGCTACGCCAACCCGATCCACGAGCTGGAAGCGAGGAAGGCGATCAAGGAGGTCTGCCCCGACCTCGACGTTGTTTTGAGCCACGAGGTCGATCCCCAGCCCGGCGAGTTCGAGCGCACGAGCACGGCGCTGGTCAACGCGATCCTGCGCCCCGTCGTCTCGCGGTACCTGGCGGAAGTGCGCGAGAGGCTGGAGCGCTCAGGCTTTAACGGCAGGCTCCTCGTCATGCAGAGCAGCGGCGGCGTCGCGGACCTCTCCCTCGCCGTCGAGAAGCCGGCGATGTTCATCGAGAGCGGGCCAGCGGCTGGGGCGATCGCAGCCGCCCACCTGTCGAAGGCTCTGGGGCTCGAGAACGTCCTCAGCTTCGACATGGGCGGGACGACCGCAAAGCTCGCGGCTGTCGTCGGCGGAACGCCGCTACTGACCGAGGAGCTCGAGCTGGGAGCTAAAGCCGTCATGGGCAGGCGCGTGCGGGGGAGCGGGTACCCGGTGAGGCACCCCAGCGTCGACCTCGCCGAGATAGGGGCGGGCGGGGGCACGATCGCTTGGGTAGACGCCGGTGGTTCGCTAAGGGTGGGGCCTATGAGCGCCGGCGCGGATCCTGGACCAGCCTGCTACGGGCGCGGAGGGAGGGAGCCGACCGTGGCTGACGCGAGCTGTGTCCTCAACAGGCTCCCGGAAGCTCTCGCCGGCGGGAGGCTGAAAGTGAAGAGGGAGTTTGCGCTCGAAGCTGTACGCAAGCTAGCCGACCAGCTGGGAATGGGCGTCGAGGAGGCGGCGAGTGCGGTGGTCGAGGTTGCGGACACTATGATGGCGAAAGCGGCAAGGCTCGTCACGGTCGAGAAAGGCCACGACCCAAGCGACTTTGCACTGTTAGCTTTCGGCGGCGCCGGTCCCCTGCACGCAGCTGGGGTTTCGCGCGAGCTCGGCATACCCAAGTTCGTCGTGCCGCCAATGGCTGGAGTCTTCTCGGCTCTCGGCCTTCTCTTCTCGGACTACAGGGTCGATCTCGTTAGGAGCGTGCTCAAGGCAGCGGACGAGGTGGACGACGCCTTGCTGGAAGAAGCTTACGCGGAGATGGAGGCGGAGGCGGTGGAGAGGCTCAAAGGATGGGGTGTTAGGGAGGATGGAATCAGCCTCGTGCGCCTCGCGCGCTTGAGGTACAGGGGGAGGGGAGGCGAGCTAGAGCTCGCCTACCGCGGCGGAGTTGGCGAGCTCATCGAGAGCTTCTATAAGGCGCACGAGCTCAAGTACGGTTTCAAGCTCCCGGGCGAGGTTGTGGAGGTGGTGAGCCTGCGCGTTGCGGCGGTAGGCGAGGTGGAAAAGCCGCGGCTCCAGACGAGCGAGCTGGTTGAGCACAAGCCCGAGCCGGAAGGGTACCGCGAAGTGTTCTTCGAAGATTGGGAAAGGGCGGCGGTGTACGCGAGGAGCAGGCTGAAGCCGGGCGCGCTGATCACGGGGCCAGCTGTTGTCGAGAGCGAGGATTCCACAATGCTGCTGCCGCCGGGATCCGTGGCCCATGTCGATGGGCTTGGCTGCTTGGTAGTCGAGGTGGGGGTGTGAGGCTTTGCCGGGTGTAGCTAAAGGAGAGGTCGTGAAGTACGCTACGATCGCGGTCGCCGAGGAGATGGGTGTCGCGCTGAGGAACACGGCGTTAAGCCCGAACATCAGGGACCGGCAGGACTTCTCGTGCGCGGTTGCCACCGCGAAGGGCGAAGTGGTCGCCCAAGCTGAGCACATACCGGTGCACTTGGGCAGCCTCTACGTGGGGGTGGCCAACCTCCTCCGGTACCTGGAGAGCCGCGAAATCGAGCTGGAGCTTGGCGACGTGGTCGTGACAAACGACCCTTACATCGCGGGGACTCACCTGAACGACGTGATGGCGTTGAAGCCGGTCTACCGGTCCGGCGAGCTGATCGGCTACGTGGTCTGCAAGGCGCACCACGTCGACGTGGGCGGCTCGACCCCTGGCTCGATATCGGTCGACGCCAGCAGCCTGCTTGAGGAGGGCTTAGTGCTGCCTCCTGTCAAGCTCGTGGAAAGGGGTAAGCTGAGGGAGGACGTGCTCGCGATAGTCCAGAGCAACGTGCGCACGCCCCGCTACGCGAGGGGCGACCTGCTCGCGCAGGTGGCCGCGCTGAACGTAGGGGAGAAGAGGCTGCTGGAGCTGGCGGAAAAGGTGGGAACTGAGGCGCTTGAGGAGGCGTGGGAGGAGGCGTTGCGCTATGTCGAGAGGTACGCGAGAAAAAGGTTGATCGAGCTCGAAGAAAAGTTCTCGGCGCGCGGCGCCTACGAGGCGGAGGACTTCGTCGAGCTCTCGAGCGGCTATCCGGCGAGGATACGGACTCTCGTCGAGCTGCACGGCGGCTCGATCAACATCGACTTCTCGGGGAGCCACCCACAGGTGCCTGAGCCGCTGAACGCGGTCTACGGCGTCACCGTGGCTGCGACAACGTTCGCGGTGAAGTCCGTTGTAGACCCCGAGATGCCGATGAACCACGGCTTCTACAGGGTTGTTGGCGTGGAGGCTCCCGTAGGCTCGATCGTCAACCCCCTTCCGCCCGCACCGGTCGCCGGGGGCAACGTCGAGACCGCCCAGAGGATTGTCGACGTGGTGCTCAAAGCGCTGTCGAAAGCTCTGCCCGGGAGGGTTTCTGCCGCCAGCTGCGGGACGATGACCAACGTGCTTTTAGGCGGGAAAGGGTGGGTTTACTACGAGACCGTGGCTTGCGGGAGCGGCGCCCGGCCTTTCGGCGATGGGGTGGACGGAGTCCACACGCACATGACAAACACGCTGAACACGCCGGTTGAGGTCGTGGAGCGCGAGACGCCGCTCCTCTTCGTCGCCTACGAGCTGAGACCGGACAGCGGGGGTGATGGTCGCTACCGTGGAGGGTTGGGGATCACCCGTGCTTTCAAGGTGCTGGAGGACGGTGTCACCTTGACCGTGTACTCGGAAAGGCATTTGCTGAGACCGTGGGGCTTAGTGGGCGGGAAGGAGGGAGCGCCCTCCGACCACTTCGTGGTCAAAGGGGATGGCAGCATCGTTAGATTGAGTGCTAAAGCGAGGGTAACCCTATCGAAGGGCGACCTCGTCGTGATAAACACGCCAGGCGGCGGAGGCTACGGGAACCCCTGCGAGAGAGCTAGGGAGGCTATTCTTCGAGACCTAGCCGAGGGGAAAGTAAGCCGCGAGAGGATTGTGGAAGATTACTGCCAAGAAGACCAATTATCGTAGACGGAGTATCTGTTTCTCTCTGTTACCTCTGCTTGCGGTCCCGCCTTTACGAACCTTTAGCGGAGGGGCTGCGCGCGTTCAGCTGAAACCCAGTAGCTTCTAAGCCGCTTTTACAGGTTGGCCGCGCTCAAGGGGTTTGAGGAGGAGGGAGGCGAGAGCTACGGAGACTAGAGTCTGCCCGAACACGTCTCAGGCGAGGGATACGTGCGCGGGTCCCAGACCTTTTACGAACACGTTCATGGCGAAGTATGTGAAGCTCATCGCTAAGCCGCCGAGGATCATCGCAGCCAGCTGGAGCGGGAACCCTCTCCCCCTTCCCAACCCCGCGATCAACCCTTGAAGGCCATGTGCCGCAAGCGTAACGAACCAGCGCGGGTAGCCCACCAGCAAGTCGGCGACGACCGGTCCAATCAAACCGACAGTTAACCCCATCCAAGGGCCAAAAAGAAGGGCGGAAAGGTAGATCACCGTGTCGCCGACGTGCGTGTAGCCCCCCGTGGGCGATGGTAACGCTAGCCCGGGCAGGTAGGTTAGCACGGCCGTGAGAGCGGATAGAACGGACACGAGAGCCACGAACACGCTCGGTCTCGCAAACCCCCTTGGCATGCGCGTGCGTCGCTGTACGCTATTTTTAAACTTTTGTGCACGAAAAGCAGCTTTCCGATCACGCGGAAAAGGCTGGCTCCAGTCACCTGTGGAGGAGCTTCGCGAACTCGCTTTTGCCGTAAACACCGGCCATCCGCCCATCGACCAGCCTAACAGCCCTGTCGCAGTAGTCGAGCAGCTCGAGGTTGTGGGTGGCCATCAGTATCGTAACTCCGATCTCGTCGATCAGTTTCCTGAACAGGTCCATGACGAGCTTCGCGTTCGCCGAGTCGAGGTTGCCGGTGGGCTCGTCGGCGAGCAGGACCTTCGGTTTCGATACTATCGCTCTGGCTATTGCAACCCTCTGCTGCTCGCCCCCGCTCATCTCGGTGGGCCTGTGGCGCGCTCTGTTCTCCAAGCCCACCAGCTTCAGCGCCTCGAGCGCTGCTTTTCTCCTTTCAGCCGGTTCCACCCCCCTCGCGACGAGCGGTAATTCTACGTTTTCGAGCGCGGTGAGCCTCGGCACGAGGTAGAACATCTGGAAGACGAAGCCGACGTACTCGCTCCTAAACTTGCTCAGCTGCCTGTCGTCCCTCAATGAGCTCACTTCGACGCCAGCGACCCTCACCGTGCCGCGCGTCGGCCGGTCGAGGCCGCCGGTCACGTGGAGGAGCGTGCTCTTGCCACTACCGCTGGGTCCCACCACCGCCAGGAACTCACCCTCCTCCACGTCCAGCGTAACCCCCTTCAGCGCCTGGACCCTGCTCTTACCGATCTCGTACTCCTTCCAAACGTCGCGCACTTCGACGATGGGCACGGCTACCACCTACTCGTAGCGGAGAGCCTTAACGGGGTCGAGCCTCGCGGCAGCCCTCGCTGGAACAGCGGCTGCCGCAACGTTTGCGGCGAGCGGGGCCAGCAGCGAGACGGCAAGTATCTGCGGCGTCAACCGCGGTGTGAGCCTGACCATGAAGAGAGGTATGGACACAAGCCGCGAGGAGGCGAGGCTGAAGGCGAGTCCGGCGACGCCCCCGATCAGCGAGACGAGAGCCGCTTCGGCGAGGAATATCGCGAGCACGTCGCGCGAGGAGAAGCCGACCGCCTTCAGGATGCCGATCTCCTTCACCCTCTGCACGACGCTGATCGCCGTGCTGTCGAAGATCCAGAGCGCGGTGATCCCGACGCTGAGTATAGAGATGAAGGCGAGAAAGGCGCTGAGCGAGTTCACGAACACGCCTAGCTGAGCGACCATAGCGACGGGGCTGAAGACGTTGGAGCGCGGCGGCGCGAGCGCCCGCACCTCGTCGATCACCGCCTGCGCGGCTGAGGGGTCGTCGAGGAGCAGGATCACCGCCTGGTACACCCTCCTCCCGCTCACGTACGCAAAGAACGCTTCAGTATCCATGAACACGGAGTCGTCAACCGACATCCACGTCCTGAAACCGTACTGCCTAGCCAGCCCCGCGATCACGACGTTCACCTCCCTCCCGCCCACCTGCAGCGAGAGGGTTTCGCCCACCTCGTGCAGCTTGCTACGAGTGTTCTGGTCGAACCACAGGTTGGTACCGACGACCACGCCCAAGCCGCTCGGGGTAGGCGATCCCTCCTCGACGAACCCTTCGAGGCTCGCTAGGCCCACGAGCTCGGGCAGGTACTCCGGCTGGGCGGCAATCACCGTCGCGGTCCTGTAGCCGCCTGCTGCGGCCACCACGGCTTGGGCTGTGGCGACGCCGAACGCGTCCTTCACGTGCGGGAGCTGCCTGAACAGGGCCACGTCCGCGTCGGTCAAGCCGGGCGCGGAGTTCAACACGATCACGGAGTTGGCGGCTAAAGTACGGCCAAGGTATTCAGTGAAGGCTATCTGGAACGCTTCGCCAAGCCCTAAAGCCAGGGTGAGAGCGGATACGGCGATCGCCACGCCCACAGCGGCTCCCGCGGACCTCCCTTTCCTCTCGCTCAAACCTCTGAAAGCGTAGTGGGCGCAGTCCGGCGCCCTCACTCAGCCTCCCCCCGCTTAACCCTCCTGTATGCGAAGTTGCCCGCTACGGCCAGGACCGCGCCGACTGCGAGGCCGAGCGCCAGCCCATTATTGCCGCTCTGCTTCACCTCGTTGCTCCCGGTCGCCGCTGCCGCCCCAGCCTCGAACGTTACCTCCCTGATCGAGGATTTAGGCTCGCCGTAGTAACCGGTGTAGTCGATCCTCACCGAAACCCTGTAGCTACCCGGCCGCTCAACCCTCAGCGAGAAGGGTACGGCGGTTGGCGTGTAGGGGGTCAGCTGCCCGATGAAGTAGTAGGAGCTGCGCACGGGCGCGAGCCCCTCCGGCAGCGCTACCGTCACGTTCACCCCGTACACGGGCGAGGAACCCAAGTTCATCAACGTCACTGAAACCGTAGCGACAGAGCCGGCGGTTGGCTTCGCCGGAGCCACCTCGATCGCCGTTATCGCCACTTTCGCCTCCTCAACAGCTACGAAAGCAACGGAGTCTCTTACGACCCTCAGCCCTCCATCACCGCCCCTGTAGATAAGGGTGAAGGGGACGCTCCTAGCTCCCCTTTCCCCGTACGGGACCTTCACGGTCACGGGGATCTTCAACGTGCCGCCCGGCTCGGCATCCCCCACCCTGACCGTTGACGGTTCGATAACGACGGACGAACCCGGCTGCGCTGTGAAGTATATGGTCGCGTTCTTCACTGTTTCTCCGCCCAAGTTGCGGACAACCAGCAGCGCAGGAGTCGAGGAAGCCGACGGCAGAGCTTGAGGCTCGAGCGAGACGAGGAGCGCGCTTGAGCCGACGGGGATCGAGTAGCTGAACGCGCTCTCCCCGTACGAGCCGGAGGCGTCGGCGTAGCTGAGCTTCACAGAAAGCGTCGCAACGGGAGAGGTGGGGAGCAGCCTCAGCTTCAACGACCTAATCTCGCCAGCCGGCAGCACGCCTAGAGATGCAACCACCGGGTTGGCTGAATCGAGCAGCGCCGCTCCGGACACGCTGACGGACACGTCCAACGTTTTGATGTCCGAATAGCCCGTGTTCGCAACAGTCACCGTAACGTTGTTGACAGTGTTAGGGTTAAGGCTGCTTGGGCTGATGGAAACCGCGAACCTAGGCTCGTAGACGGGGTCCAGCCTGAGATTCAGCGAAAGCGAACCCGGCAGAGTGCTCACCGAGTATCCTGCTGCCGTCTGCTTGGCTGAAGCCTCGTACTCCACGAGCACCGAAAGGTAGCATGGGTCTCCCGAAAAGTTGATCGCCACGTCGAAGCTTTTGGGAGCGCCGGGGCCCATGGACCCTAGCAGCACTTCACCCCCTCCGGCAACGCTGCAGCCTCCAGCACCGCTCACGCGCGCTTTCGCGTTTATCAGCGTGTCGACACCGTAGGCAGCAACCGACAGCCTTACAACCCCCACGTCGCCCGGACCCGAAGGCCTCTTAACCCACGTAGCTGAAACGAGCGAGAGGTAAGGGGACGGCTCTGCAAAAGCCGCGTAAGCCGTCACCACAGCCAATGCCACCAGCACACCCGTTACCGAGCGCATCTCGCACCGCCACCCCTCGGCCTTTTTTATGCGTGTCGTAGCACGCGATGCTGTAAGATTGAATGGTACCGCGCTCAGTCTAGCGTCAGAAGCCGTGGAGCGGTGAAGGCTTTTTGTGCGTGGAGTGCGCCTTTGCACTACGCCCCGTCTCGCGAAGATCCGTCACTGCACGAAAGCTAGCACAAAGCGTTGCGCGTAAGTTGCTCCCTGATGGAAAAGTTGATAGGGTAGCGCTCGCTCTGCAGCGCGTGGAGGAGGTAACAGTGGCGGAAGATTTCCGGGTCAGCATCCCGGAAAAGGTGAGGAGGAGGCTGGGGATCAAGGCAGGGGATCGGCTGAGGGTGAGGGTCGAGAGGGGCGCGATCATCCTCGAGCCGGTGAAGCCGAGGGAAGCGCTCGAGAGGCTCGCAAGCATCGCCGACCGGCTCCTCGGCGGTCCTCAGCGCGTCGACGCGGTGAAGCTGATTGAACGGTCCCTTAAGCGGGAAGCGGGTCTACATTGACACGAACATCTTCGCCTACCTAGCTCTCGCGCACCCAGATTACTACGCCAAGTGCCGCGAAGTTCTCGAAGCTCTTGTGTCAGGTGACTTCGAAGGTTACGGCTCGTACCTCGTGCTCTTCGAGCTCTTCGGAGCACTCTCCAAGTACAGCGTTGACGCCGCTTACGAAGCAGCGGTCGCTTACCTCGAGCTCCCGATAGAGATGGTGGAGCCGAGCTCAGAAACCCTAGATCTCGCGCGTGAAATCGCGCACCAGGCGCGCGTAACATACGATGCACTACACGCGGCGTTAGCTGCTGTCGCGGGAGTTCAGGTCGTGGTAACCGAGGACACAAGGGATTGGAGCAGGATAGAGAGAGTCTGGGACAGGATTGTTGAAAGATATGGGGTCGGAGGACTGCGGATATTCTCGCCAACCCGAGGCTACCTGTAAGAGCGAGCACGCGACAGGAGTCCTAGCAGTTTTCGCGACCTTTTCCTAGGTGGGAGATGCTCCGTCTAGTATAAGCGTTACCCGTTGCTTCCCTCGGAAATTTGTTGAACCCGCTCAACGGGGAACGCTCCTGATGAACCGGTTCAACGAAACCCTTTCCGCACAAGCCCACGGTCTCCGGACACTTGCCAGCGCGAAGGCTCTGGCGCGCAGCGCTCTGCGATGAGGACCGTCAAAAGGCGGAGAGGAAATGTGAACTTCGCGAATTCCTCAGTGCGCATGTCGCAAACCCTGCTGTGAGCCAGCTATCCTCGTCCTCTTTCTCCCCTCGCCCAGTGCGTAGCGAGGAACGCGAGCGCTAGAAGCAGCGCTGCCGCGATCCGGGGATCCAGAGTTAGGGCGAGAGGCTCGGCTGCCGCAGTGGCTCCGACGGTGACGGCTAGCGATAGGGCTGCTACGACTGTGATGCGTTTCGCCGCTTCTTTAACGTAGCCGCGATCGGGTGTTTTCGCCGTTCTCGCGAGCAGGTCGGCGAGCTCGGTTAGGTAGAGCGCAGCCAGCATGGCGGTTGCGGCCCGTAGGGGGCTGCTTTCCAGGCTGGCTTGCACTAGCGCTGGGAGCTGGGCTGTGAAAGCTAGGGCTAGGAGAGGTCTTGAACCTGTGGATGCGCCGGCGAGTAGGGGGACTGCAGAGAGGATGGAGGCTAGAGCCACCGGTGCTGGAGCCTTGTAGCTCAGGGCGACCGAAAGGGCTAGCCAAGATGCTGCAACCAGCGCACACGGGAGCACGCGCTTCACGATCGCACACCTCCGGGTGTTCTCGAAAAACGGGCTGGCCTGCCCGCTCTTCTCGCTGCTCTGGGTAGGGGGGAGCCTGGCGACCAGTCGACGACTCTGCAGACTTTTCCGAGCTTTACGATCAGGTTGCTTCTCTCTACCTCTAGGATCCTGTGGGCTGTTTGCTTTCGCTGGGGGAAGGGGTTGGGCGAGACGACGAGGACCGAGTAGTTGGGAGCCAGCTGGAAGATGGATTCGGCCACGTAGGCGTCGAGAAGGGGTGTGATCGCGATGAACTCGGCGTTGGGTTTGAGGAGGTATGGGGTCAGCATGTTCAGCGCGTAGTCGAGGGGAGCCGGCTCGCCCGGCTCGAGGCGGGCTAGCGCGTAGAGGATCGCTTCCAGCTGCCTCTTCCCGAAAGCCGGCCTCAGCCATAGGCTTTCTCTCCCTCTGAGCACGAGCCCGACCCTGTTCCCCGATCTCAGCAGGTGAAGGGCGAGCGATGCCGCTAGGGAGGCTTCGGCGTCGACGAGCTCTTCCGCTTCCCGCGCGCTGAGCAGGCCGAGCAGCCCCGCGTCCACGACGATGAGCGCGTCGGTCACCCGCTCTTCCACGCGCTCGTTGACCATCAGCTTGCCGTGCCTAGCGGATGCCCTCCAGTTCACGCGCCTCAGCTCGTCGCCTGGCGCGTACTCCCTCACCCCGTAGAACTCGTACCCTTTTCCGCTGCGCTTCGAGAGGACTTCTCCAGGCCAAACTCCCGTGTAGCTCGCACCGAGGCCCAACCCTCTCGCAGCGAGGAGCTTGGGCAGCACGTAAACCTCGACAGGCTCTCCGCAGACCCACTCCTCCTCCCAGAGGCGCAGGGGGTCGCTGAGCATCAGCCTCGCGGGCCCCAGCTCGCACACACCTCTTCTCTGGAGGTGGACCTCGTAACACAGCTCCTCGCTGCCTTGCAGCCACAACAGGCTCTCGCTGCTCCCCCTCTCGACCGAACCCCGGTGCACGCGATCGCGCACCTCTACGAGCACCGGCTCTCCGCTCGAGACGCGCAGCTTTACCTTAACCCGATCGCCCGCGACAGCTCTGGTCTTCTCGACTTCGCGCTCCACCTTCAAATCTGCTTTCGGGTGAAATAAGCTGGAAAACCCCGCCATCAGGGCGAGCGGAACCGTTAGAGCCAGCGGTCTCAGGTTCTCGAGAGCGACGGCTAGAAGCAGCAAGGCGAGGGCGAGCACAAGGTACAGGTTGCCCTTGGCGGTGACTCTAGTAGCCTTTCGGCACTGGGACTGCGGAGACGGCATCGGCGATCACGCTCTCCGGCTCCACACCCCTCACCCACTGCTCCGCCTTTAGAACCAGCCTGTGGGCTAGAGCGTCGGCAGCCAGCTCCTTCACGTCGTCTGGGATCACGTAGTCCCTCCCCCTCAGCGCAGCCAGCGCCCTCGACAGCTTCATCAGGGTCTCGGCCCCTCTCGGGCTAACGCCCACTTCGACGCGCGGGTGCTGTCTCGTCGCCCTCACAACAGCCACTATGTAGCGTAAGACCCCTTCGTCCACATGCACCTTTTCGACAGCCCTCTGCATGCTCAACACGTCGTCTCGGCCGGCCGCGACCTCGATGCGAATCTCGTCGCTCGCTCTCGCGATCCTGCGCCTTAGGATTTCAACCTCTTCCTCCTCGCTCGGGTAGCCTACCCTCAACCTCATCGCGAACCGGTCCAGCTGCGCTTCTGGCAGCGGGTAAACGCCTTCAAACTCGATCGGGTTCTGGGTCGCGATGACGAAGAACGGCTCCTCGAGTTTGTACGTCACTCCGTCGAGCGTCACCTGCCGCTCCTGCATCGCCTCGAGCAGCGCGCTCTGCGTCTTCGGGGGAGCTCTGTTGATCTCGTCCGCCAGCAGTATGTTCGTGAAGACCGGCCCCCTCCTCAGCTCGAAGCTCCCGGTCCTCTGGTTGAACACGTAGGAGCCGGTGATGTCGGCCGGCAAGAGGTCGGGGGTGAACTGGACGCGCTTGAACTCGAGGCCCAGCGCCTGCGCCAGCGTCTTCGCCATCAGCGTCTTCGCGAGCCCCGGGTAGTCCTCGATGAGCACGTGCCCTCTAGCCAGGAGCGCCACCAGCAGCTTCTCCACCACGCCGCGTTTCCCCACGACAACCTTACCAACCTCCGCGAGAACCCTGCTGCAGACTTCGCCAACATCCTGCGGCTCCATACCGGCGCGCGCCGCGAAACCTCGGCTTTTATCCTTTTGCTCGCAACCGTGGGTTAAAGATTTAGCGCGCGAATCCGCGCGGGTAGGCGTGGTTCGCGGAGTTTCGGTCGTGACGGCAACCTACTGCGAGCGGGAGAACATCCGCCCGCTCGTCGAGCGCGTCCGCGGAGCGCTTGAAGGTGTCGACCACGAGGTCATCGTGGTCGACGACACGTCGCCGGACGGCACGTACGAGGAAGCCGCGAAGTGGGCGGACCGCGTGCTCCTTATGAAGAGGGCTGGGCAGACGCGGTGCCTGCTCGAGGGGATAAATGCTGCTAGGTACCCGGTGGTCGTCACGCTGGACGCCGACCTCGAAAACCCGCCGGAGCTCGTCCCAGAGATGCTGGAGGCTTTCGAGGATCTGGGCGCGGACCTCCTCGTCGCGTCCAGAACCTTCATCCCGCGCGCTTCCGAGCGCCTCGCCTCGGTGACCATCGGGAGGATCGTAGGCGTGAGGGACGTGTTCTCCAACTTCCGCGTATACAGGCACGACCGCTTTGCAGGGTACAGGTTGAGGATGGGTGAGACGTTCGGAGGTGAGCTGCTTGCTTACGCTTGGCTTAGCGGCTACAAGATCGTGGAGTACCAGTACGAACCCCCGCCGAGAAGGGCCAAACCCAGGATTGGCGGTAGCTTCAAGGCTAATGCTAGGATCCTAAAGGCCACGGCTAAGATGCTGGCTTGGATGACTGTCCGAAAGCTCTTCGGGCCGGAAGAGAGGAAAAAAGAGTTGATTTGACTGGCTTTAGGCCCCGGGCTACTTGAAAGTTACCGTAACGCGTTTTCCGGTTTTCGCCGATTCGAGGATTGCGTCCATGATCACGTTGCAGCGGTAGCCGTCCTCGAAGGTCGCGCCGATCGGCCCGATCTCCTCGTCGTTCACGATGGCCTTGACGAAGTGGTACACTTCGTTGATGAACGTGTGCTCCCACCCGATGATGTGGCCTGGCGGCCAGTACATGTCGATGTACGGGTGCATCCTCTCCGTCACGAGGACGTCAGCCCAGCCCGTCAACCCCTTGCCCTCCCACTCCCTCAGGTACACCCTCAGCTCGTTCAAGCGCTCCAGGTTGAACTCGATCGAGCCGTTCTCGCCGTTTATCTCGAAGTTGTTGTAGTTCTTCCTACCGGTCGCGAACCTGGAGGCTTCGAGCGTCCCAATCGCCCCGTTCTCGAACTCGACGGTGGCGGCGAAGGCGTCCTCCACCGTCACCTTACCCTTCTTTGACGGGTCTTCGGGAAGCGGGCGCTCCTCGATGAAGGTCCTGATCACACCGGTCACAGCCGACACTTCGCCAACTATGAAGCGTGCCAGATCGATGATGTGGCTTCCTAAGTCTCCGAGCGGCCCGCTCCCCGCCTCCTCGGCCCTCAGCCGCCAGACGAGTGGGAAGTTGGGGTCAACGATCCAATCTTGGAGGTACCTGGCCCTGAAGTGGTATATCCTCCCGATGACGCCGCTCTTGACGAGCTGCCTCGCCAGCTGGACGGCGGGGACGAACCTGTAGTTGAAGGCGACCATAGTTTTTACTTTCGCCCTCCGCGCCGCGTCCCTCAGCACCCTCGCTTCCTCCGCGTTCCGTGCGAGCGGCTTCTCGCAGATCACGTGCTTTCCCGCTTCGATCGCTTCGATCGTGGGTTCAACGTGCATGTTGTTGGGCAGCGAGTTGTCGACGATCTCCACCTCAGGGTCCCTGACGGCGGCGCGCCAGTCGGTCGTGTACCGCTTAAACCCGTAGTTCCTCGCGGCCTCCCTCACCCTGTCCTCGTGCCTCCCGTAGATGACGACGAGCTCGGGTATGGCAGGGGGTGGGTAGAAGAAGTGGGGCATGCTCTTGTACGCGTGGGAGTGGGACTTGCCCATGAAGGCGTAACCGAGCAGCGCTACCCCGATCCTGCGGGGCTCGCTCACCACCACGGCTTCACCTCGGGCGGCTTCACCTTAACGAGAGGCTTGAGGAACTGTATCGCCTGCTCCACGCCCGAGTCCCTGCTGAAGCACGGGTCCTCGTGCTCGACGCTCAGCACGTAGTCGTAGCCGGTCTCCAGCAGGGCGGTGATCACCCTGCGCCACGGTACCTGCCCCCAGCCGACAGTCCTGAACCTTACTGGTCTCGCCACCCTGTTCCAAGGCCCGTACGCTAGCACGCCCGTCCTCATCGCGGCGTGGGGCACAACCTCCACGTCTTTCGCGTGAACATGGAAGATGCGGTCGTGCAGCTCGTAGATAAAGAAAGCCGGGTCCATCTGCTGCCAGAGCAGGTGGGAGGGGTCGTAGTTGAAGCCGAGGGCGCTGTGGCCGCCGGCCGCCTCCACGAGCTGCTTGGCTGTGTCCAAGTTGTAGTTCAGCTCCATCGGGTGGGTTTCAAAGGCGATCTTCACCCCGTGGTCCTTCGCGTAGTCGAGGATGGGTAGCCACCGCTCCTTGAAGAGCTGGAAGTACTTGTTCCAGATCTCCTCGTTGGTGGGCGGGAAGTTGTACCACTTGCCCCAGTCGGGCACACCTGTGAACGAGCAGACCACTGGGACGTCGAGAGCGTGAGCCGCTTCGATCGTCCTCTTCATTCTCGCCGCTCCGTACTTAGCCTTCTCTTCGGGCGGCCCTTTGAACCAGATATCTGTCGACTCGTCGTGGGGCCCTAGGATCAGCTGCCCCTCCAAGTGGTTGCTCAGGGCTGAGATCGTCAAACCGTACTTACCAATTAACGCCCTAACCTCGCCTGCTCCTCCAGACACCACTTTGTCGATGTCGATGTGGTTGGAGCCCTTCCAGCAGGCCAGCTCAACGGCTTCATAGCCGAGCTGGGAGACGTACTGGAGAACTTTTTCCAGCGGGCGGTCGTTGTAGAGGACCGTGAAAATCCCAACCTTCATGCTTGTCCGCCCGCGGGATAGAAGGCAACCTCGTATAAGTGGATTGCGCCGCGAGCCTCAAATAAAACCACATACAGAGCCCCCGTGAAGGCTGTCGTAACCGGAGCCTCCTCGGGCATCGGAAGAGCCTTAAGCGTAGAGCTCGTTAAACACGGTTTCGAAGTGCTCGGTGCGGCGAGGAACGAGCAAGCGCTACAAGCCTTGCAAGAGGAGCTCGGCCAGCGCTTCCGCTACGTGGTCGCGAACCTCTCAAAGCTCGAGGGGGTGGAGCGGGTGGCTCAGGCCGCACGCGAACTGGGCTCGGTGGACGTCCTCGTGAACAACGCGGGCTTCGGCCTCTACAAGAGGCTACTCGACCACACCGACGAGGAGCTGGCGGATATGATCATAGTCAACTGCGTCGCCCCCATCGCGCTGGTGAGGAAGCTTGTACCCCTTATGCGCAGGGGATCGGTCGTGGTGAACGTGGTAACAGCTGGGGTGCACGTGCTGATGACCAAGCTCCCCGCCTACGGGGCTTCGAAGATCGCCCTCCACTATGCGACCGAGGCGCTGAGGAGGGAGCTGAAGCCCCTCGGCATCAGGGTGGTCGCGGTCTACCCCGGCTACGTCGCCACAGCCTTCCACGAGAGGGCTGGAGGCACACCCTCGAGAGTGAAGCCGATCCAGCCTGAGCGTGTCGCCGAGGCTGTGGTGAAAGCGGTGCTCAGCGGGAAGGAGCGCGTCTACATCCCCGGCTACGCCGCTTTTCTCAGGGTTTTCGGTCCCCACCTGCTGCCTTTAAGCTAGGGCACGGAACGCCTTTTTTTAATACCGGCCAGGAAGGGCTACGCGTGACGAGCATGGAGTGGGCTGAGTCGGCTTACCCAGATTTGAAGGATGCTGACAAGGAAAGGACTGTGGTGGTTTTGCCTGTAGGCTCTCTGGAGGTTCACGGGCCCCACCTGCCTTTAGGGTTGGACACGCTGGTCATTCACAGGGTTGCCGTAGAGGCTGCGAGGAGGTCGCCGCCCGCTATCGTGCTCCCGCCCCTCTTCTACGCGTACGTCCCCGAGAATCGGCACTTCCCGGGTGCGATCTCGCTGAGCGGCTTCACCTTCCTCAAGCTGCTCGAGGAGGTGTGCGACGAGGTTTACAGGAACGGGTTCAAGCGGATCCTCATCCTCAACGGGCACGGGGGCAACCGGAGGCCTCTCTCTTTCTTCGTGAGGGAGATGCAGGAGAGGGGGAAGCGCTACCTCCTCTACGTCGCTGTCGAGCCGATGGAAGGGCTCGAGAAGGTGATCGAAGAGATTAGGGAGACGTGGCCCGTGGGTCACGCTTGCGAACTTGAAACGAGCTTAGCTCTCTACCTTTTCCCCCACCTTTGCAAGATTGAGCGCGTGAAGGGGCCTGCAAAGCTGGGTCCAGAGCACGTTGTCGAGGGCGCGCAGACAATGGCTGATTGGGTCAGCTACGCGATTGAAGGTTACATCGGAGACCCTAAAGCTGCGACACCAGAGAAGGGGCGTAAACTCTTTGACGCTTGGGTTCAAAAAGTAGCTGAGCTGATTGAAAGAATCAGAGGAGACGAACTCTACGAGAGCGTTCTCAACGACTTCTACGCGAAAGCCAACTACAGCAGTAAAACAAGAACACGATGAGCACAACTGTTTAGAAAAAGGCGCTGAACACGATCAACAGGAAGCAGTAGCATTACTGGGTACTTAGCGCGCTGACAAACAGCTACAAGCTGAATCAAGGTTTGAACTTTATGTCGTTTTCTATTGTGAAGGTTCCGGTGAGCTTTATGTTTCTCGAGGAGGCTCCGACCCTGACCTCGTAGGTTCCTTTCTCGACGAGCCATACTTTCTCGCTCTC
>Ga0080004_1113371_pt1 | contig 30922 bp, 24 predicted proteins | sample WasSprMetagenome_FD_69207 | JGI IMG/M metagenome (GOLD analysis project Ga0080004, IMG submission 69207) | Sulfidic aquatic microbial communities from Washburn Spring, Yellowstone National Park, USA - WS (SPADES assembly) (version 2) | ecosystem: Environmental > Aquatic > Thermal springs > Hot... | reverse complement strand
TCGAAATGAACTAAGCTGAGCCTTTATAAATTTGTATGTAAAAGTACTCCATCTTCCTCGCTCTACTACTTATATCTTCATGAGCTCTCTTAAGCTTTTTAAAAATAAATTCGCTTTTCTCAATTCTTCTTATACTTTAATTACTAAACTGTTCTTTATTGGTGCTTAAAAAGGCTTATAAATTTATTTTGTACTAGAAAGTATAAAAATGAACGCTAAGACTTTAGCTTTATTGCTTTTGTTCGTTGCTATTTTAATAAGTTCAAAGGTTTTTGCAACGGTTTATGAAAATTACGATGTCTACGTTCAAGTAAATGTTCAATCTCCTTCTCAAACAATAAGGGTTGTGGTTGAAGTAATAAAGCCAAACGTTGATTTAAATCCAGACCACGACTCTTTGCTTTGGTACGCTGATGTAGTAATAAACGGCGTACGCTACAACGAAGCAATAGCTGGTGGAGACGAGGCAATAAACAAAAGGTACTTCAACTTTACCTTTACCCCAGGTCAATCCTATACTCCAAAGGTAGTTGATTATAGTCAAGTATCTTTCTACATAGAAGCAAACTGGAACAGGTGGGGACAAAACACAAATCCCCTAGCTCTGCAGCACTACTATGTTCATATAATTCCTTCTTACTATGTAAACGTAGTTTCTTCGTATGGAAAGACTTCTGGCTCTGGATACTACAAGGCTGGTTCAGAAGTTACTCCTTCTTTAGATACAAGCGAAGTTCTTTTTAACAATGGAACTAAGCTTATATTAGCTGGATGGAAAATAAACGACGGAATAAGTTCTTATAATATAAATATAGGAAGCTCATTTACAGTAAGGCAGGCAACAGAAGTTTGTGCCATATGGGAAGTTTACTACAAAGTCTTAGTCTTCGATAGCTTTGGAAGCAAGGTAAAAGAAGAATGGGTTAAGAGCGGAGAAGCATTAGAGATTAAAGTTAACGACTTTGTAGATTATGGAAACAGAACTGGAGCTAAGTTTTCCTACTGGAAGGGAGACTTAAGTGGAAGTCAGAATCCAACTACGATAACTGTAAACTCTCCTAAAGTAATAACTGCAGTCTACGAAAGAGCCTACTATCTAAAGCTACTTACTAACTATAGTACTACGATAGGAGAAGGATGGTATATCGAAGGTTCTTCGGTAAGCCCAAGCGTAAAAGAAAGCGTTGTTCAAACTTCATCAGACTCAAGAGTAGTCTTCTTAGGATGGAACTGCTCTCTGCCTTTAACTATTGATCAGCCTACTACTTTAGTTGCAGTTTGGGAAAGGCAGTACTACGTTGATGCTAGAACTCCAGTTGGAAGCGTCAGCGGAGCAGGCTGGTACAAAGAGAACTCTTATGCAGAGATAAAGCTCTCAGAAACCTACTTAAGCCTTGGAAACTCTACATTAAGCTTTGTTGAGTGGAGCGATGAAGCAAAGGAAAGCTCAAGGAAAATATACGTTAGTAAAGCAGTTCATCTAAGTGCAGTTTGGATCTCATTTTCTTTAAGCTTTGAAAACGGAATGAAGGTAGGCGAAGAATATTGGTTTAACTCTGGGGAAGAGGCAAAGATTAAGCTTATCGCAAAGCTAACCAATGGTACTTCAGTTAGCGTAAACGTAGTTTCTCCTTGTGGAGAGCAGACAACTTCCAGCTACTTTGCTATGAAAGACTACAATAAAAGAACTTCGTTGAACTTTTTCTTCGAAGGCATAAAGCTTAGTTCTGTTAACCTTGTTTTTACCTCAGTTAAGCTAAGTGCAAAGAAAGAGGGAAGCGCAGTAGAAGTTATTGCTCAATGGACGCATGACAATTCAAGGATATCTGGAATAAAAGTAAAATGTTTAGAGACTGGACAAGAAGAAGTTTCAAATTACTTTGGAGAAGCTTACTTTAATATAGTTTCTAATTCAACTTTAACTTTCATTCCTACTAGCTTTGTAAATGGAATAACTTCTTTCTATGAGGCTGAAGTTTAATGTTCGAAGACTTTAAGTTTAGAGCAAAAAAGTTCCTTCCTTGCCAAGCAATAGGTCTTGCTAATGCTCTAGTTGTTTATCTTCTCATTGTTTCTTTTTTCTTTCTCTCTGCTAAAGACATAGCAGAACAAATCGTAAAAGGTTTTTCTTTTTCTTTAATAGTTAAGTCTTTCATTTTAGTTCTTCTCATCTCTATTTCTTATTCTTTTACTATAATTTCAATGCTAACTAAGCTAAACGAAAAAAGCATAAGGAACATAAACTATAAGTCGGTTCTTAAAGGAACTTTAGTTAGCTTCTTAGTTTTCTCGTTACTCGTAGTGGAGTCTATCTTCATTGTATTTTACTTAAAAGTGAATCTTCCCTTAGCTTTAGCCATCGTAGTTTATTTTCTTGTTGTGTTTTTATTCGTCTTCATCTTTTCTTTACAACTAGTTTACTTTTCTCTTAATGGTTCGAAGTTAACTAAGAAGCTGTTCATCTTGAGCTTTCTCTTCTCTTTTGTAAGGCTAAGCGCAATGCAGTTAGCAAACTTTCTATCTTTTGCTACTCAGATTGGTTCTGCTTTCTTAATGCCTCTCTTCGATGGCATAGTTCTTCCTCCTGTGCTTTTTGAGCTAAGTAAGCGAAAAGAAAATAATAAAAGCAAAGTCGTTAACGGAATTAAAAACTTAAGCATAAAGAAATTTCTTATCAGTTTAGTTATTCTTTCTTTAATAATTTTATCTGAGTTTAAACCTTTAATAGTTTTCAGTTCGCCTTCTGATAGGCTAAATGAAATTATTTCTCAAGCTATTGCTGAAGGCTGGAGTAATGAAGAACTATCAAACGAAATAAAGAAAGACAGCAGTTTAGTTAGCTATCTTAGTATATACGACTTAGATAAGATAACAATAGATAGAAGAGAGGATGGAAGTGTAGTAGTAAAAATTCCTTCGAAGAGTGTAACTCCATTTTACTATGTTTACTCAAAGATAAACAGTAGCAAGATAGCTTACGATGTATATAAGCAGGTTAATGGAAGTACGATAAAAGCAGGAGACAAAGTTTATGTTCTTTCAAAGTACGACACTTCAACTTCTACCTATGGACCCTTAAGCTTAGAAGAAGCAGTTAGTCTATCGAACAACTTACAGAATAAAGGAGAAATAACTAACATTTATTCTAAAGAAGCTTCTAGGAAAGTAGTAAAGACAAAAGAAGAGACTACGTATTCTATAGTTCCATACGTTAGAGAAATAAGTTACGAAACAAAGATAGTAAAATCGTTCGACACAATATACGAAGCTCAAAATTACTTAAACTCTTTGCGCTATGAAGATCCTAGCAAAAACTATGAAGTTGCTGAAGAAACCAAACTAATAAGCTACCAGGTACCAGTTTACAGCTACTACTGGGAGTTCTCTAAGAGTTTTAGTTCTTACAGCGAAGCCTTAAGCTACGCAGATAGCCAGAGGTATGCTAAGGTTGTCAACAGCACTAAAGAAGTAAAGTTATACAAGCTCTACGTAAAAGAAAGAACTGAACGCTACGAGTTCATCGGAGTTTATGAAGAGAACGACCCTAACCTAGGAGACTGTTTACAGAACACGCCTACTTATGTTAACGGAGAGTATCGCTACTATGGCTGGTATGTTGTTGAGAACGGAAAGTTAAATCCTACTGCTTATGCAGTTTTCTTCAGTACGAAAACAAAAGCTTCCTACGACGTTTACGTTAGGAAAGCAAGAATTGAAGGATATGAAGTTAGATATCAAGAAGTAAAAGTGTACAATGTAGTTGAGAAGACTCCAGTAATTAAAGAATACTACAAAGAAGTTGAGCAATTTAAGAACTTCAAGAAAAAAGAAGAAGCTTTAGCTTCAGAGAAGCAGCTGAAGAACTACGTAGAAAATGAACTTAAGTTAAGCTACATAGGGTATAAAATAGAAGAGAACAAGAACAATGTTAGCTATGAGGACGTTGAGTACTACAAAGTTTACTACGTTAATTCAACTACACTTACTCCTTTGTACAACGTATATCAATTAATTTCTTACAACAATACTTACAAGGAAACCTCTTACAAAGAGTACTACGCATGGGTTGACAAAGGATATGCTTCTACTATTCCAAATAGTTACGACAACAAAACTTGGGTCTACATTCCTGAGCTTGTAAACTATTCTAAGATTTACCTTGGATTGTACATAGAACCAATTGCTGTTTCTTTAGCTAACAGCAGTATGAGATATCTAATAGAGAAATACAACGATACAACTATTAAAGTTGATGTAAACTACTACAATGTTTACGAACTAATCAAAAAACTAATGTACGACTATTACGTTTGGGTTCAGTATCCTGTCAAAGAGTACTTGGCAGACAACAACGTAACTTCTCTATCATTTTGGAGCTTTGATAAGTTTGGAGAAGCTTCTGCTTACTTATCTGAAGACGCTCACAGCAAGCCTTACAGCTTATGCTTGTCTACAAAGAATGGAATTGGTGCTTTAAGGCAAGAATTCTACTACAGTAAAGATAGAACTAACGTATTCCTAAGCTTTTGGTACAAAGCAAATGGAAGCGTACTCTTTGCTCTAAGAACTCCAAGCAATATAGGTTATGTTTTCTCTTTAGATAACTCAAATGATTGGAAATACTATTCAATTAACTTAACTAAAATAATGAACGAGACAGGATACTATCTTTTTTCTTTAGTTGCTCATAGGAATTCTGTTCTACTAGTGGACGACATCAGCTTGCACTCTGGAGGCTACGGAGAATGGACATTTGTAAAGGAAGTTGACGAAAAGCCATCGAACTATAGTAGCTTAGAAAAGTATCTGCCATTCTACAAGATTCTTGGAAAAAAGTTAGTTGGAAGCTTTCCAGAATATAGTTTATCGAACTTTTCTTCTTCTGACTACGTATTTGAGTTCAACACTACTAAAGAGTTTTCGTTCAAAACAAGCCTTTACAGGGTTTACTACTTAAGCGGAGGAAGCATTAGGTACAAAGTCTACCATTACGAAGAACTAAAGGTTCCAGTAACGATTATAAAAACTGTAAACGTTACAAAAAGCGAACTTGTAGAAGAAAACGTAAGGGCTCCAGAAAGCGGAGTACTAGTTGCAAAAGGAGTAAGCAGTGAAGAAGTTGAAAGAAGCTATGCAGATCCTACCTATAGAGTAGTTCCAAGAGTAGTAAGCGAAGAAAGAGAAGTTCTTATTTTGAATACAACGAACAAAGATGAGGCTGACAGTTATAAAAACAAAGGATATATTGTAAAAACTGACTATAAGAGCATAGGAAACGATATAACAGTTAGCTTTCGTGTTTTAGATGCAGACATAGTTCAAGATGAAACAAGGATGCTTGGGAAGTACAACTTACTTAAAGTAGTTGTTAGCAATCCAAGTCCTTACTCTTACTCGTACGAGGTTAACTTAGAGGCTTCAAACAACTTTGTAGCTTCGCCGAACAGCTTTAGTCTATCTGCAAGCTCTAGGCAAAGTTCAGGTGGAGGATTCTCGTTCATTGTACAAAAGAAAGTAAACGAAGAAACTCCTTATCCCAGCGAGAACCAAACTGTTCTAACTTCTTCTTTACAAAACGAAGAGTCGTGCGACTTCTTAGTTGTATTAAAAAGAGGAGGAAAAATAGTAGCTGAATACAAGCTTTCTAGAACTTTCAAAGGATTTAACCCAGTTGAAAGCATAAACCTACACCCAGGAGAATTTGTTCAAGGTTTTGTATCTGGAGCAGCTACAGCCTTCGTTGTAAGTGCAGTTAGCCTTGCATTTCCTGTAGTTCCAATAATTCCTGGTCTTCTTGTTCTAAGTACAGTAGGAGGAGCATTAGGAGGAATAATAACTTACGCTGAGACTGGAGATATAGCAAGTGCGATTACAACAGCTCTAACAATAGCTCCTACTGGGATCGTGGTTGCGCCTCTTAGAGTAGTGTTCGATCCTACTTTAAACGACAGCTTTAGAGCAAGCATAGCCGGAGGATTAATAGGAGGAATAATAGGAGCAAAGGTTGGTCAGATAATTGGAAGTTCAGCTTCAATTGACTTAGCTCTTAGTTCATTAGGAGAAGAGTATGGAAGTAAAACTCATTTAAACTTAGCAAGCATTGCAGAAAAGTATGGAGACCTTACGTTAAGCAAAGTCTCTGAACTAATAAGAGAATCCTCGAGCAGCTTAAAGGATGTACTAAGCTTAGAACAAATTAAGGAGCTTGTCCTAGCCTCAACAAATCCTTCGAAAAGCGCTGAAGAAATTGTATCAAGCTTAGAGCTTATATCTAAGCTTCCAAATAGTTTCGTAGAAAGTAACTATGAACAACTCTTAAATGCAATACACGATCCAATTTTAAAAGAAAGGATAGCTTTCTTAAGTACTTTAAGTAAAGAGGAAATTTCTTCTCTATGCGAACAGTTTAACAGTTTAGATTCAGTCTTCTACGCAGCCTACAGGCAAAAGCTTGGAGATATATCTAAAATTGTAGTAGAGTCTAACATAGTTTATGTTCCAAAGGAAATGCTTGGAAAGGAAGAAATAAAGGAAGGAGACTATTACAAATTCTTAGTCAGCGTTGGAGGGGAAGAAAAGTATGCTACTCTAGAATACGTAGGAGAAAGCTACGATGGAAAACTGATGTTCTCACCCAGCGAAGGAAGCTTAAGCGTAGATAAGGCAGTGCCAATAGGAAAGGTAGTTCTAAGCCAAATCAAGTTCTCTTTAGTAGAAAAAAGCGGGACTGGAAGCCTAACAAAAGTAGAGGCGTTCTTAAGCCCAGACGGAATAGTAGAAGTTCAAGGCAAGAAGATAGAGTTCATAGGAGAGCCTGAGCTTAAGCTAGTAAGTGGAGAACTAACTGAAGACTCTTCTAAGATAAACGAAATTGCAGTCTTTGGAAAGATAAAAACTAAAACTGGGGAATACTCTTTACTTTTCGTAGAGAACAAGAATCCCTACGTTGCTTACGGAAGCACTTACCTTCCTGCTGCACTTGTCGAGACTGAAGAAGGAGTAAAGGTTGGAGATACTGTTGCGCTGTTCGATGGAGGAAGCCTAGTTATATCCAATGAAGAGCTTGCTTCAAGAGGAGTAAGGAAGTATGATATAGTAAGCGTAGTATATCCAAATGGAGAATATTACTCTTCTTTTTACACTGGAGGAGACTTAGTTATTCCAAGCAATGGCTACACTGGAGCATTCGTTGATGTAGAAAAATTAACGCCTAATTTAAGCACCTCAACACTTTCTCAATTAGAAGCCGCCTACAATTTCATAAGTAAAGAGATAAGCAAAGAAGCTGCGGACAGCTTTGCAAGCTCAACTTTAAGAAAGCTAACTGAAGCTCAAGTCTTAGACGTAAGCAGCACGATAGTTAACGAACTTCCTTCTTTAAAAGTCTTTGGAAGTGAGGAGCTTAGAAAGATAGTAGAAGAACTTGTAGACTATGAAAGCAATGGAAAAAGTGCAGAAGAAAAGCTTAAGGAAATTCTAAAAGAGAACGACAACTACTTAAAAGCAGTAAAGGCTTCTTCCGAAGAACTTGTCGAAAGAATAGAAACAGTAAACCCAAGCTTAGCTGAAGAAGTTAGAAGCATAGCTCTTCGAAGCCTAGAAGAAGACCCAAGTGGAAAGCTAACAAACGAATTTTTAGAGTTCATAAAAGAAAACTACAAAGACTATGCTTACGCTGAGCTCGAAGAGGCAGAAAACAAGGAACTTGAAGGAATGATGAGCATGCTTAAGCTCGATGACCCTTCTGTTCAACTCACAGACGTTATTCCAAGGCTTAAGGATGTAAAGTACTATGAGTTTAGGAATGTTTATGTTGAAGAAAGCGGAGGAAAAATTGCTCTTGGGCAAGCTATAAAAGGAGGAGAATACTTAGTTAGAGCAACTACAAAAGATGGAAGAGTTTACGAGTGGATAGTAAGAACAAAGGGTTCAGATTATATTCGGGTTTCTTCTAAGTATTATGATGAACTTAGAGGTGAAACTCTTGATAAGCTTCGGTTGATTAGCTATATACCAGAAATTCACTTCCCTAAGGAGTTCTCAGTTTCTGGTCATAACTTAAAACTAGACTTTGCAAGAAAAACTTTAACTATAGATGGAAGAGAAGTTAAGATCGTTAACTTTGAAGATACTGGACAGTCTAAGGTTCGTGGTTTCAGTATAAAAATAGAAACTAACTTGAAGAGCTTAAAAGGCGCTAAAATTGATTTTATGTTCTATGAAGATGGAACTGTTGATCTTTGTAAAGGTAGTAGCGAAGTACATTCTATATGCGACTTAAGCTTTGAGCCAGGAAACGTCTTAACAATCACTTATCCGCTCGGTAAAAGTGAAACAGGACAGGCTGTAGTTCCCCTTGAACCCAAAGAACTTCAGAAAGAAACTCCAATTGAACTAGGAGAACTTTCGATAGACGTTGAGGGAAAAGAAACAGTTACCATTGGAAATGTTTTAAAGAAAGTTTTTGGATATGACAACTTTAAGGCTCTGCAAGCAGAAGTTGAAAAAGGTGAAGTTGGAGTTGTACTGGAGTTTGATGATGAACGTACTGCTTTCTGCGGAGATCCTGGATTCAATGTTCATGTACCCAAAGGGGCAAAGAAGATTGTAGCAGTAGGAATTTATCCAGTAGTTGAAAAAGTAGACGTTGAAAAAGCAGACGAAGAAATAATTAAGAGGGTAAAAGACCATGTTACTCAATATAAAATAGCAGAGAAGAAGGGAGACCAAGGGAGAATGAAGGATGAACTTGGAAAAATAGGTGAAGCAATAGCAGAAGTAGAACTTAATAAAAGAAAGAAGGAAATCTCTGAGCACTTAGGAGTTCCACCAGAAAGGCTCTTCATAAAGTCTCTTGGAAAACCGGGCCAAGTTGACTTTGAGATATATCAAGACTCAGATAAAGGAAAATTATTGACAATAGTTGAAGTAAAAACTACTACTTGTAAAAGAATTGAGCAACTTTTTTATGAGGCTGAGAAACAGTTGCGTGAACGCTTTATGGAAGAAAATTACAAAAATTTAGAGCAAGGCATTGAAATAGCAATTTTTATTGAGGATGTAGAAAAGCTGCTTCAGCCTGGAGAAAATTATGGCTTCGTATCACCACCTGTCTACTACAAAAATCCATACAAAAAATAGTTATGCTTATATTTTCTTTTAACAGAGGTAAAATAAAATGAACAAAGAGGACGAAAGAGATCGTGAATGGAAAGCATTTCTAGATAAGCACAAAGAAGAAGAAAGATTTGCAGATAAGCTAGCAGAATATTTAAATAAAAAGTATGAAGATTTCTTTAAGAAAAAAGAGGAAGAATATAGAGCTATTCCGCATAGGTACGTACCTATGCGGAAATATGGAGTTTCTGTACATAAAATTGGTGATAAAGCTGAATGGAACATAGACACAGATCCCGACTATTGCCTTCCATGGATTACTATCTTTAACGAAAAGTTAACAGTAGGACTTCCTGATTTCTGGAGTACAGAACATGCTCTCGGTGAAAAGTTTAGTAGAAACTATGGAACTTTCCTCGATATTCTAAAAGAAATAGAAAACAAAGAAAACTGGGAAAAGTACAAAAATGATGATATGTTTGGAGATGAAATTTTTCTTTATGAAAGAGCAGATGAAGTTGCAAATGAGGTAAACAACAAATATGGAACAAACATAGTTTTCCGTGGAGGAGAAGACTGCTGGTTTGAAACAACTTTTAGTATAAAAGATAAAAGCTTAGAAGAAGTAATAAAAGAAATTGAAAGAAACATACCTGTATTGTACGAAGCTTCTAAGAAAGCATGTAATATAACTTTCGACAGTAGCTACTATTTTGGTTTCATCTTTAACAAACCCATTCCAAAAAGAACGGCTGAGCAAATAGAAAAAATACGAGAAACAGGAGTTAGGTTAGGATACGCTCCTATTATCCTTAGATATAAGCTTAAGTACCTCCCAATAATACTTGCAACTTCAGTGCATGGCCCTCAGAAAGTTGGAGAAGGAGTTCCTTTTCCTTTTGGGTTTGGAAAGTTTAAGTGGATATGGTCTGAGGAAGATCAAAGAATATTTGAAGAATTAAAGAGTAAAGTTGAAACAAGGATAGAAAAAAGAGAATGGATCTGCTCTTCCTATAAAGGAGAACAAATCCATGTTTTTTGGTACAGCAAAGTACTTGAGTTAAAAGAAGTAGAAGAGGAAATCGAGAAAATAAGGAAGGGAAAACTGCTGTCTTCAGATAATGAAAAAGATGCAGAACTAATTAAGGACGAAGAATTTATAAAGAATTATGAAAAGAAAATGCTCGTAAAGGATTACAAAAAGAAATTAAAAACGAAAAATATTCCTGAAGACGAAAGGATAAAAATTCTAGCTGAAGCAATAAATGAAGATGTAAAAGTTCGCATTAACAGATTTTGCAAAAATATTAAAAAGGTAAAAGATAAAGTTGGAGATGACTTCTATCTCAGTTTGATATTGTCTTCAGAAGAGGCAGCGAGATTGTCTAAGACATTCAACTACGTTCATGGTTTTTAGTAAAACTAGGTTCTCTAGAGAACTTCAGTTTTAATCCAAAAATAGTTGCGATTTTCTTTTAAAAGTTGTCTTAAATTTTTCTATTTAAGAATAATAAATAAAGTTATCATGCTCATTTGTTACTAACTTAACATTGTTCAACTTAAAAATAAGCCTTAAGTTGACAGTCTCCTTAAGAAAAGAGAAAACATTTATTTACCTGTTCTACTTAACTTAAAACCCAATAATGTCCGAGATAAATTTTCCTGGAGCAACTGCTATTGGAATGGCCTGCAAGGGTGGAGTCATTCTAGCTGCTGATAGAAGAGCATCTTATGGAACTTTCGTTATGAGTAAAAATGCAAGAAAAGTCTTCAGAATAACAGACAAAATAGGAATAGCATCTGCAGGCTTGTTTTCTGACATTCAAACGATAGTGAGAGAAGCAAAATACCATGCGAACATGTTCAAATTAGAAACACATAGAGAGATGAATGCAAGAGCTTTAGCAAAATTAATTTCGGTTTTCCTTTTCTCAAGTAGGTTAGCACCACTTTTAACGCAAAGCATAATAGGAGGGTTCTCCAATGGAAAAAGAGAGATACTCGTACTGGATGCTTTGGGTTCTATAATTGAAGATGTTTACATAGCAGTTGGTTCAAGTGCTGAGCTTGTAACTGGAGTGCTAGAGTCAGCCTACAGAGAAGACTTGAGCATTGATGAGTCTAGAGAAATAATCAAGAAAGCCATTAAGGCAGCTTTAGAAAGAGACTCTTCATCTGGAAATGGAATAGACCTGCTTTTTATTACAAAAGACAAAACTTGGGAAGAATTCATGCCAACTTAAGAACGACACTTTAATATCTTTCGCATTGAAAGCTAAGTTTTTCCTTTTGAATAAAGTAAAAGTCTTCTTGCTTAAAACTAATTTTCTTTGCTTCTATTGCTAGGACCAAAGTATAGATTTGATTCTCAAGATTCCTAACAACTTTCATCAACCAGCGCAGTAAGACTCTGTTTTAGTCGGGAGTAAGTTACTCTGAGGGAAGTTATAAAACACAAATAAAATAATAAAGTTAGCGCTTCAAGTGAAAAAATACTCACACTGTTCGAAGTATATTTTATATTATAAATGAAATGTCTAAATTTTAGGTAGCAAAAGAATAAAAAGAACCTTCCTTTAAAGTAAGGAATGGAAGATTGGAGGAGAAATAAAAGCATATGAGTGAAAAACCAATTGTTGTACCCGGAGAAATATTAACTTCGGGTTATTATAGAGCGGGAGAAAATACAATAAAGTTGGATAACTCAATAATTGCAACAAAGGTAGGAATACCTCAGACTAAAGGAAATACTGTAAGAGTTATAGCTCTAAAAAGTTTCTATGTACCAAAGATTCACGACTTAGTAATAGGTATAGTTAGCGAAGTGTACTACAACATGTGGAAAGTCAACATTTTTTCTCCTTATGTTGCAGTACTCCCAGCTGTAGATGTTTTTGGTAGAAGATTTGACCCCACGAAGGACAATACCTTGAAGAAAATGGGCATAGGAACAGTCTTAAAGGCAAGGATAACACTCTTCGATAGAACACAGGATCCGGTTATAACAATTAGAGGAGAAGGACTAGGAATTATAGAGAAAGGTTTTATAACATCTGTAAATCCATCAAAAATTGCTAAGCTTATCGGTAAAAAGGGAAGTATGTTGCAAAAGATAGAGCAACTCACAGACACAAAAATTACAGTTGGGCAGAATGGAATAATATTGATCGAAACGCAAAGTATCAGAGCAAAGGACAAAGTTATTAAGGCGATTAGGTTAATCGAAAGAGAGGCGCACTTACCCGATTTAGCAGATAGAGTTACGGAAATTTTAAAGGAGGATGGAGAAAATGAGCACGAAAAGGCAACTGATCAATGAACAAGGTATAAGAACAGATGGAAGGGGAGTAGACGACCTTAGACCAATAAAGATAACTTTAGGTTACTTAACGCACGCGAACGGTTCGGTTTTGTACGAACAGGGAAAAAATAAAATCTTAGCCGCAGTTTTTGGGCCTAGTGAAGTTCACCCAAAGCACACAGAGCTTCCAGATAGAGCAATACTAAGAGTGAGGTACAGAATGGCCCCCTTTTCAACTGAAGAAAGAAAATCACCAGCACCAACCAGAAGAGAAATTGAGCTTTCAATGGTGATTAGAAATGCTCTAGAATCTGTAGTGTTGACAGAGTTATTTCCAAGAACAGTAATAGACATATTTGTTGAAGTACTACAGGCAGATGCAGGCACTAGAGTAGCAGGAGTTACTGCAGCAGCATTAGCCCTTGCAGATGCTGGGATTCCAATGAGAGGAATAACTGCAGGTTGCGCTGTAGGAAAAGTAGACGGAAAAATTGTTTGCGATCTAAATGATATTGAAGATAAAGAAGGGGAGGCAGATATGCCTGTTGCATATATTCCTACATTAAATAAGATATCATTGCTACAAATGGATGGATTAATGACTCAAGAAGAATTTAAGCAAGCACTTTCAAAAGCAATAAATAGCGCGATGAAAGTTTACCAACTGCAAGTAAATGCGTTAAAGACAAAGTACATTAAGAGAGAAGAGGTGAAAAAGTAGTTGTCCATAACAAGAGAAAAACCTGTTGTATCAAAAATTCTTCAAAAAGAGATGCTTGAGCTACTATCTAATGGAGTAAGGATAGATAAAAGGAAGTTAGACGAATACAGAAAAATAAGCTACCAAACAGGGATAATTGAAAAAGCAGATGGATCAGCACTACTTAGCTTAGGTGAAACCATGGTTCTCGTTGGAGTAAAGGTTGAACTAGGACAACCTTTTGGAGATACTCCGGACCAAGGAGTTTTGGTTGTTAACGCAGAACTTCTTCCCCTAGCCTCGCAAACTTTTGAGCCGGGACCACCTGATGAGAGAGCAATAGCTTTGGCAAGATATGTTGACAGAAGCATAAGAGAATCGAACATGGTCGACCTAAAGTCGCTGGTAATAGTTCCTGGAAAGGTTTGCTACGTAGTTTACGTAGACGTATATGTACTGGATTATGGAGGAAACTTAATAGATGCATCAGTTCTTGCAGCTGCAAAAGCTCTAGAAAATACAAAAATTAGAAAGTATGAGGTAGACGAAAATGGAAAGCTTACGGAAACTGAAAACGTTGAAAATCTAAAACTAAACGATTTTCCAATTTCCGTAACCTTTGGAATAATAAATAATAAATATTTTGTGGATCCAAACTTAGAAGAAGAACAAACCTGTGACACTTTTCTAACTTTTACTTATACGCAGACTGGAAATATATGCGCAGTTATGAAGAATGAACAGGGCTTAATTTCACCTGCGCAAGTAATTGAAATGATGGAACTTGGATGGAAGAAAGCGAAAGAAATAAGTAGTCTTATGTTGGGAGGACAGAAAGGAAATGACCAAGAAAATATCGGGAATGCTGGGAGCTAAGTATGGATTTACTTTAAGGAGAAGGTATGCAGAAGTTATTCTTAGAAGGAGGGCAAAATACTATTGCCCAAAGTGCCAAACAGGAGTTCTGAAAAGAGTTAGTGTGGGCATTTGGCAGTGCAGAAAGTGCGGCTACAAGTTTGCAGGAGGTGCCTACGAACCCTTTACTAAAACAGGAAGGGCAACTTTCAGAATTTCCAAAGTAGCATAGGAAAAAATATAGTTTTAATATTAAACTTATAAACTCTTTTTCTATAGAGAGGAAAACGTAATGAGTACTCCAGAACAAGCTCAAGACAAGCTTCTAAGGCTACAAGACATGCAAGAAAAAATAGAAAGCTTTAGGATTCAGATAGAGAGGATAAAAAACGAACTTGAAGAGCTAGAAAGGGCAATTGAAGCCTTAACTTCGGAGGAACAGAAGGAAGTTTACCAATTCCTGGGAAAAATAATGATAAAGAGAGAGAAAGATGCAATCCTAACAGAGTTAAGAGAAAGACAAGAATTCTTAAAGTTGAGACAGTCTGGTTTACAGAAGCAACTTGAAAAACTAGAAGAAAAAGCCAAAGAGCTAGAAAATGAAATAAGAGAGACAATAAGATGAATTAGCCATCTTAAAAAGGGAGGCTTTAGCATAAGCTAGGGCTTTTCGTTTTAGTATCACCTGATGTTGGGGTTCATAGCTCCTCGTCTATGAGCCTAAGCTATGCTAGCGCATTAAAGCCTCTGCCGTACTTCTTCTACAGGCGTAAACTTTCCTAAAAATTTGGACTCTTTTTGCATTGCTCTTTGCGGATTCTTTCTTTAAAGAAATTTAACGTAAGAAATAAAACCAAGCAAGAAGGTCTCACGCGAGAGAATAAAAGAAAAAAATGAGTACTGAAGAAAGCAGAAAAACGATAATAAGAATAAGGAACCTAAGTTTTAAGTATAAAAATGCTGAGAAAAACGTACTAGATACTATAAACTTTGAGGTAAAAGAAGGAGAGTTTGTTCTAATTACTGGACCTTCGGGCAGTGGTAAATCAACGCTAGCAAGGATACTTACAGGACTGATACCAAACAGCTACCCCGGTGAGCTTAGCGGAGAAATCTCAATAATGGGTTTTGATCCTAGAAGAAATAAGATCTATGAAATTGCTCAAAACGTTGGATTGGTTCTTCAAAATCCTGAAAATCAGTTGTTTGCGCTTACAGTTGAAGATGACATTGCCTTTGGACCAGAAAATCTTGGTCTTGAAAGAAAAGAAATAAAGGAAAGAGTAGAATGGAGCTTAAGTGTTGTAGACCTTCAAAAAGAAAGACATAAAGCACCTTTTGAGCTATCTGGAGGCCTTCAGCAGAAAGCAGCAATAGCAGCTGTCCTGGCAATGAAACCAAAAATTCTAATACTTGATGAACCAACTTCTTATTTAGATACATTATCAGCGATCAAATTCGCTTACTTTTTGAACGAGTTAAAAAGGGAGCTAAACTTGACAATCATTTTAATAGAACAAAAGATAGATTTATTCTTCAAATTTTTAAGTAGAATTGTGGTTATGAATGAAGGAAAAATTTTAATTGATGATGAACCTGATGTCGTTATGAACTTTTGTATAAGAAATAAAATCCCAATAAATATACCGCTCCAACTCTTAATAATAAGGACTCTAGGAGAAACTTATGACGGAAAAAAGCTTTACGACTATCAAGTTGACGACTACAAAATGCTTTTTGAAAAAATAATTAACAACAGGTGAATAGCCCTATGGCTAAGATCTCAATGGAAGACGTTAGCTTCTCGTACGAACAAGATAAGAAGAACAACTTTGTGTTGAAGGACATAAGCTATTCTATTTTACCTGGTGATTCAGTACTACTTTTGGGGCCAAACGGCTCTGGTAAGACAACTTTACTGAAGTTAATTATGGGGTTACTAAAGCCAACGAAAGGAAAAATTAGGATCGACGACGTCGACACCAGCAAAGCAAGTGTCTTTGAAATTTCAAAAAAGGTAAGTATGATATTTCAAAACCCTGAGAAACAATTCTTTGCTGAAACTGTAAGAGAAGAGCTTTCATTTGGATTAAAGAATCGAGGAGTAAGAGAAGAAGAAATAAAAAAGAAGGTTGAAGAAGTGGCGAAAAAATTTGGGTTGTTTGAGTACCTTGATAAAAGTCCGTTTGATTTGAGCGGCGGCGAAAAAAGAAGACTATCTATAGCAAGTATCATAATATTGGATCCAGAAGTTTTAATAGTTGACGAACCTACAGCAGGTCTCGACTTTCAATACAGGAACTTGATGATAAGCATTATAAGAGGATTCTTAGAAACAAGAAATAAGTCGCTAGTAGTTGCTACACATGATATTGACTTTGGACTAAGAATAGCGAATAAGGCAGCAGTAATAAACGAAGGAAAACTTGTATGGAGTGGTAACGTAGTAAGTTTGCTTAGAGAAGAGGAAATTTTTTCTAAAGGTATTCTAGCTCATACGTTCACGTCGAGCCTAATATCAAGAGTCATTTCTCAGAGCAACGTGGACTTTCAAAAAGTAGTAAAAGTCTTGGAAGAACTAACGGAGGGGTTAATGTAAGCATGGCAATGAATTTCGTAAAAGCGTACCAATTTTCAAGAAAGGAAACAACCATACATGCCTTAGATCCTAGAGTTAAGTTGTTTGTCTCAGTAGGAGTTGCAATCATTGGTATAATAACTTTGGATCCAATTGAAATTGCATTTCTAACGGTAATTCAAATTATAATTCTAGCACTGAGCAAGTCTATGAAACTTTGGCTTAGATCTCTTAAAGCATTAACGTTTTTCATACTCCTAATTGCAGTGAGTCAGTACTTAACTACACAAAGTCTAATTCAAGCTATAATTTTTTCGGCTCGCTTTATCTTGATAACCTCGGCAACTTCGTGGTTCTTCTACACAACTTCTCCTGAAGATCTTGGAAGAGCACTTGAACAAACGGGTGTTCCCTCAGATTTTTCTCTCGCATTCACGCTTTCAATGCGATTCATTCCAGTAATTGCAAACGAATTCCAAGATGTATACGATGCCCAAAGAGTTAGAGGCTTAAATTTAGAAAAAGGAAACTTACTCGAAAGAACGAAAGCTTTTCTTCCTATACTTATTCCATTGTTTGTTGAAGTTATAAGAAGAACATATGAAATTTCTGATGCCTTAGAGTTAAGAGGTTATGGGTTTAAAGAAAAAAGAAGTCATTGGAAGGAGCTAAAGCTTACTACCAACGATTACATATTTTTAGCTTTCTTCTTACTAACAATTGCAATCATAGTTTTGCATAGACTTTACTATCCTTTAGTTTAGAACTAAGATTTTACTGCGAAATGAAGAAAAATAAATTTAAAAAGGTGTTTAGCATAGGTAGTTCATGGATGCTAAAGAAATAGCAAAGTATCTTCTAAGAAAAATAAATGAAAACATTGAAAGCGGTGTTCAAGAAGAGCAGCTGGAGGAGTTTGTAAAAATACTTATTGAAGCATACAAAAACAAGAAAATAATAGGTGTTGTAGGAGCAGGAAGGAGTGGCCTTGTTGCGAAGAGTTTTGCTATGAGACTTATGCACTTAGGATTTAATGTCTTCGTAATAGGAGAAACAATAACTCCATCCTTAAAGAGCGGAGATGTTCTGTTGGCTGTTTCTGGCTCAGGAGAAACAACTTTTACAGTTAGCGCAGCTAGCGTTGCAAAGAGAATAGGAGCAAAAGTGATATCACTAACCTCTTACCCAAATTCAAGGCTTGGAGAGTTGTCTGATGTTAAAGTGGTTGTACCAGGAAGAGTAGCAAAGGCAAGTGATGATGACTACTTCTCTAGGCAACTCTTAGGAATCCATGAACCTCTTGCACCACTTGGAACTTTGTTTGAACTTTCAACAGGAGTACTTCTAGACGCGGTCGTAGTGGAGCTCATGGAAGTCTTAAACATAAGAGAAAGGGATATGATGGAAAAACATGCAACTATAGAATAAAGCACTACCTTGAAGCTTCAGCGTGTTTCTCAAGTTCTTGTCTTTTTGCGATAGCATAACTTTTTGGATTGTTTTCTGAAGCAGCTATTATTTCGTCTGCCAATGCTTCATGAAAAGGTCGGGGAGACTTAAATGAGTTATTCCTTGCACCAGTTACTATGTTTCTTAGTGCAAGGTCAACCCTTCTCGTAGGAGAGATATCTACTGATTGGTAGTAAAGAATGCCACCGTATGAAATTCTTGTTGTATCTTCTCTTGGAGCAGCATTTTCAATTGCCTTAACTAAAACCAGGATTGGATTTTTCCCAGTCTTATGATGAATTAACTCAAATGCAGTTTTTACAGCGTTAATTGCCTTATATTTTTTGCCTCCAGCCTTTGGAGTTAGAGCAATATGATTAACCAACCTTTCAACTATGTTTACTTTATTCTTAGCAAACTTCCAGTGTTCATGCCTACCTGCAGAATGTGGAACAAATACAGGCTTTACTGAAATCGCAACTTGTAAGCTTTTTGCGTAAACTTCTACGCCTTCAAAATCATACTTATCGAATAGCTTAATCTTCGCTTCTTCTGTTGACATGGCTCTCACTTCCTTGGTTTCTGTTTCTTACCAGTTAACAACGCATCTAAAGAGATGCCGTTTACTGCTATTACTTTGTACCTAACACCTGGTAAGTCTCCCATAGACCTTCCTCCTGAACCTCCGATTCCAGCTATTAGCACTTCATCTCTTTCATCTATGAAGTTTAGCGCACCATCCTTAGGCACAAAAGCAGTTACCTCCTTATTGTTTTTTATAAGCTGAACCCTTACACACTTCCTAACTGCACTGTTTGGTTGCTTGCTCTCAATACCTACTTTCTCCAGTACAATGCCTCTTGCCATCGGAGCTCCTTCCAATGGGTCATATTTCTTCTTAAGCTTTAAGACTCTACGAGTATAATACTTATCGCTCCATAGGAATTTCTTTCTCTTTAACCTCAACTTTCTTGCTGCAAATTCTCCTAAAGCTCCCTTTGACATCGCAGGAACACAGCTAGAAGACGCTTATTAACTTTTGCTCAACCAAAGATTCAGCTTTATTCCTGAGGCATGCCTTTGAAAACTTAAACCTAGGCAACCCTAACAAGGTCTAAAGAAAAGTATTTTCTTGCTAAGAATGAAGCCCTTCTAACGTTTACTCCAGCTATGCCTATTGCTTTTCCCTTCTCAGATTCGTCAACTTTTACAAAAGCAACTTTTCTACCATCCGTTTGAGACTCTAGAAGAACTTCCAGCACCTTAACTTTAGGAAAAAGCCCCGCTATGAACTCTTCAGCAACTTCAGAATAAGGGTAGACTAATATTTTCTTTTTTAAAATTTTAGACAGCTTCAGTAGCGGCTTAGTTGGATTTACTTTCACTATTACGAGGTCGTCTTTTGGAACTAAGAAAATTAATTCGTCATTGTACTCAGTACAGTCAAGTGCCCTTGCACCGGTAAACTTCTCGAAAAGCATTAAGTATTGTAAAGTTTCTGAAGATAACTTTATTTTAGGCTGGTTCATTTCTTTATCAGAGCTTCTAAGTTGGACTGACCAAAATCTTCAAAAGCCAATGTTGAAACTGGGAATGGCTTTTCACAAAGCCTACCAATTTCAAGAGGCCCCATCTCCAGTAGAACGATGGGAGTTTTAGCTTGCTTAGCTAGCTGTGTAAGTTCAATTATTTTTTCGTTATCGAAAGACTTACTACAAAACACGGCCTTTAGTCTGCCCTTAAGCAACCGCTTTCTAACGCTCTCAAAGCCAAAGATAGGTTTTCCTGTTTTTACTGCCACTTTTATTGCCGATTCCAAGGTTGTTTCTCACTTTCTCTCAAAAGTTGTAAACTATTAAACATTTTCCTCTAATTTAGCTACTGGGTAAGTTAACAAAGATGTCGATTATTCCAGTACCAGCCTTTATTTCTTCTCCTGCAAGGACTCTTTCAGTCATGCCCTTCATGTAATCTGTTTCACCCATTATTGCGCCATCAACTAAAGTAGGCACAGTTCTTTCAAAGGCAGCTTTTGCTAAGATGCTAACCTTCTCTCCTGAAAGACCATGCCTTCCAATTTGTTTTAGTTTCCCACTCGCAGTCATCGCAGAAGCAACTAACGATATGTGTCTTATATCAACATCTAAACCTTGCTCTTCTAGAGTGCTCTTTATCTCTCTTATCAGAGCCGTTCTTGCCGCCTCTACTCCTAGGACTTCTTGAATTTCTATGATGTTGTTTGTATAGACTCTTGTTGGGTCTACTTCAGGAAGCTTGATTACTTCCATTAAGTTTGAACCTTCAGTCTTAATGATCCATTCATCGCCTTCTTTCTCAACTGAAGCTCTTGTAATTGATGGAACTCCAGAGATGGGAATTAGTTTTAGTTTTTCAACTGAAGCAGAAAAGTCTAAAGTACCTGTTTCCTTTTCTTCTTTCAACTTAACTAGGATTACGTTACTCCTTTTCTTCGAAAACTTTGGATTTTTAAACCCAGCCAAGTTTAACGCCTTAACAATGTCGTTCTTCTTTAACCCAGCCTCTTGAAGTGCCTCATCAGAAAGTACTATTAGTGCTAGGTTTCTAAGGTGAAGTACTCTAATTTCAGTTGATACAAACTCTAGAGTTTTATAAACCAGTCTTCTTGCAACTTTTAAGGCTTCTTCTCTAGACTTAGAGTACTCTGGCTTCAGGTAAATCTTCATTATAGGAGTTTTTGGAGTCCTGTGAACATCGAGGAGCTCTATTAATCTAGGCAACCCTAAAGTTACGTTTGCCTCTCTTACACCAGCGTAGTGGAATGTTCTAAGGGTCATTTGAGTTCCAGGTTCACCTATTGATTGAGCAGCAACGATACCAACACTTTCTCCAGGATCGGCTACTGTTTCTTCGTACTTCTTAGTGATTTCCATTACAACCTTTTCAACGTCTTCCTCAGCTATTCCGTACTTCTTTATTTCTCTTTTTAGCTTATCAACTAAAATTTTAGGTAGTAGCCTTGAGTATTTATCTAGTATAGAGTCTATTTTTTCGTCAGAAACTTCAGCTTTAGTTTTTAAATTTAAAGACTTAACTATTATGTTAAAGTAAACTTCAAGCGGAAAGATACCATGGAATGTCTTCGATGGATCTATTCCATCATCACCATACTTAAATTCAACTATGTTACCATAAGGGTCTCTTACTGTTCCATCGTACTCTACCTTTAGTGTTTCTAGAGCATGTATCAATCTCCTTTGTAGATAACCGCTTTGCTGAGTTCTAACTGCAGTATCAACAAGAGATTCTCTGCCACCCATAGCATGGTAGAAGAATTCTGTTGGTGTTAGACCAGTTAAGTAGCTTGACCTAATGAATCCCCTTGCTGTAGCTCCAAGGTCGCCTCTCCTGAAGTGAGGCAGGGGTCTACCAATATAACCTCTCGAAATTCTCTTTCCGTGAAGTGATTGAGGTCCAAGGGATGCGCATATATGACCTAAGTTTAAGTCTGAACCTCTAGCTCCCGTTCTTGTCATGATAACTGCATTGTTGTTCATTCCTAGAGAATTACTTGCAATTTCTCCTGTCTTAGTTCTTATTTCAGAGAGCTTATCCATTATGTAAGCTTCTAAAGAGTCTTCCTCGCTTTTTCCAGGTATTCTTTCAAGTTTTCCGCTTCTAAAATCTTCTATAATTTTATTAACTTCTGGTTCTGCAGTGTTAAGTAGCTCGTCTATTTCTTTTCTTGACTCTTCTGGTAAGAAAAGCTCGCTGTAAAGCATCGTAAACCCACGAAGCTGCAAGAATTTTATAACCATCCTAGAAAGAGACCTTAAGAAATTATGCGCAACGCCATTACCATATCTTAATATTAGTTCGTGTAGTATAGTTCCTGCTTTTTCAGAACCTATTGCTGCTTGGTCTATTACTCCTTTTTCGAGAATACCTTTTCTTATAACTATAAATCCTTCATTTGGACAATTATTTTCATCGCACTCCTTACAGTTTGCACAAACTTTTGCCTTTCCTTTGTACTCAAAATCCTTTGGTAAAAGCAGGCTAAACGCTTGCTTTCCACTCCAAAGAGGTTCTGGCTCTTTCACGGCCGGTTCTGGAAGCTCATCGTAAATTCCTGCAGCAGCCATGAGCAGTAGAAAATCTTTCTTCGTAAGATATGTATCCTTTCTTGTTAGAAGGTAAGCACCAGTTATTAGGTCTCTAAGAGCACCTATTATTGGAGCGCCATACCTTGGAGTTATAAAGTTCTTATTAACTTCTAAAAGCTCCTTAGTTTCAGCTACAGCTTCTGTGTTTTGAGGAACATGGAGATTCATCTCGTCTCCATCAAAGTCTGCGTTGTACGGAGGACAAACTGAAGGATGAAGACGCATTGTTCTCCCGGGAAGAACTTTTACCCTATGACCCATCATAGAAATTCTGTGAAGAGAAGGCTGCCTGTTGAAAATTACATAATCACCGTCAATTAAGTGACGTTCTACGATATAGCCTTCAGAAATACTGTTTGCAAAGGCATTCAGATCTTTTACAAAGTCTAACTTTATTCTTGCACCGTCAGGTCTAATTACATAAAGAGCACCAGGATATTTATTTGGTCCATTCTTCACAAGGTTAATGAGTCTCTCTCTATTAAATGAGTTAACTCTCTCTGGTACTGAAAGAGCCTTTGCAATAGCTTCTGGAACTCCAACTTCATCGATATCTAAGAAAGGATCTGGCGAAATCACAGTTCTAGCTGAAAAATCAACTCTCTTTCCTGAGAGGTTCTTCCTAAAGCGACCTTCTTTTCCCTTAAGCCTTTGAGTTAGTGTCTTTAGTACTTTACCAGTTCTATGTCTTGAGGGAGGAATCCCGCTTGCTTCATTATCTAGGTAAGTTGTAATGTGATACTGCAGTAGGTTTTCAAATTCTCCAAGAATTACAGGATTTGCGCCATTCTCTTTTCCTTCTTTTAATTTTTTAGCAGCTCTTATGATATCAACTAGTTTATGGGTTAGGTCGTCTTCAGAGCGTTCACCGCTTTCTAAAACTATTGAAGGCCTAACCTGAACTGGTGGGACCGGAAGAACTTCAAGAATCATCCACTCAGGCCTACTTGTTTCTGGATTAATTCCTAGAAGTTTTAGGTCCTCATCTGGAATCCTTTCAAACCGTTCTCTTATGGCAGAAGGATTTATCCTACTTGTTGCTTTCTCGGGAGTTATTTCATAAAATTCTGTTGGCTTTGACCATTTTATAACATACTGAGAAGCACCACAATGAGGACAGTTACTCATCCTCTTTGCTTCTCTAATTATTTGAGAATACAACCTTTCTGGAACAAAACCAAATTTTTCCTTGTACTCTTCAATTTGTTTCTTGTATTCTTCAATCCTATCCTGCGGAAGTAGTAGCCTACCACAAGAACGACAAGTGATTTGAAGAAGAGTATATATCTGCTTTGTGAATAAGTAGTTCACCATTGGCATTGGGAGTTCAATGTGTCCAAAGTGGCCTGGGCACCTAGATGGAGGATTACCACAAGTTTGACATCTTTGATTTGGTTCGATTGTGCCAAGTCTTAGGTCCATTACGCCGCCGGTAATTGGAGTTCCATCTTCATCGTAAACTTCATCGGTGAATATTTCAGCTGCAGAATACCTTCTTATGAAAGTTGGGTTAAGAACTCCAAAAACTATAGAATCTATCGATTTTGCTTCAAGTTCGGAGGTTGAGCTCATTTTCTTACACCCTCTCCTTAAGTCTTATCTTCGGAAATATTCCTAGACTCATTATTTCTTGAAGCAAAAGCTTAAAGGCATAAGAAACAGTTACTGCACTTATTTTTGCATTCTTTCCACAAACCCTGCAAACATATTTTCTTTGCTTAGCGTCATAGTAAGCTAGGGAACCACAGTTATCACAAACGTACACAGTTGTTTTGTCAGATTCTTCTAGGAGCCTATCTTGAAGCAACCTTGCAGCACCATGACCCACTAAACAATCACGTTCCATTTCTCCAAACCTTAGTCCACCACCTCTTGCTCTTCCTTCAGTTGGCTGGTGCGTTAGCAAAGTAACTTGTCCTCTTGCTCTAGCATGTATTTTATCTTTTACCATGTGATGCAACCTCTGGTAATAAACAACACCGATAAACACCTTAGTATGCAACAGCTCGCCAGTTTGACCGTTGATCATTACAAAATCACCATAAGGATGAAAACCATGAGACTTCAAAATTTCATAAACTTGCTCTGTGTTTTCATGAACAAAAGAATCACCAAACATTTGCCTTCCCTTTAAAGCTCCAGCAATCCCAAAGAGAGACTCCAAGAAGTGCGCTACAGTCATCCTAGAAGGAATAGCATGTGGATTAATTAGAGCATCAGGCACCATTCCATCTTCTGTAAATGGCATGTCTTCTTGCGGAACTATCATCCCAACAACTCCCTTTTGGCCAGCTCTTGTTGCAAACTTGTCGCCCAACTCAGGAATTCTTGTATCCCTTATCCTTACCTTTATGATTTTGTTCTGCTCTTTATCTTCTGTTAATAGTATTTTGTCAACGTAGCCACTATGCGAGCTTTTAACTGCCACAGAAGTATCTCTCCTATACGATGGTTGACCCCAAACTTCTACCCTTTCTTCTAAAAATCTTGGAGGGCTAGTTCTTCCGATAATTATGTCGTTTCCAACAACATAAGTTTCAGGAGCAACTATTCCATCTTCATCTAACTTTACGTAGGCCTCTTCCCCCTTGTAGCCTCTAACGTCACTTTCTGGTTTTTGAATTCTATCTTTTTCTCCAACAGGGTAAAGCTTTGCTTCTGCTTCGTATACAAAATAAGTTGCAGACCTACCAAGCCCTCTTTCAATTGAAGCTTTGTTTAAAACTAGGGCATCTTCCATGTTGTAGGGGTGAGAAAGAACTGCAACAATAAAGTTTTGCCCTATTGGGTTTTTACTTAGTCCAATAATTTCAGAGGTAGTAGTTGTTGTTATTGGAATTTGAGGATAAAGTAAGTAGTGAGAAGTTGTAGAAAAGTTTAATGGCAATGAAGAAGTGGGATATCCAAGAGCTTGTTTTGCCATTGCCCCCTCGTATGTATTCCTTGGAGACTGATTGTGTTCAGCAAATGGGATTGTTGAACTTATTGCACCAAATATAGCTAGAGGTGAAATCTCAAGATGAGTTGTACGCTGACTTATATCATCAAGATTAACTGCTATTAAAGCATTTTCTTCTTCCTCAGCATCTAAGTATTCTATAACGCCTAAAGCCACGAGATCGTCAACTGTAAGTTCTCCAGACTTTAGTTTATCTATATGTTCAGGTTTAAGCCTTAGTTGACCTTCTTCTACAACTAGTAGTGGTCTTCTTACCCTTCCAGCATCAGTGTTTACTACAACCTCCACTTTTCTTTCTTTCTCCTTACCCCTCTTCCTTGTAGCACCACCATAGTTATGTCTATAAAAGCCAAAGTTTACCTGGTCTGAAATCTTACCTCTCCTTCTTAGGCGAATAAGTTCCTTAAATATTGAGCGTCCTTCCTGATGATAGCCAACTAGGGTACCGTTGACATAAATTTCAGCCCAGCTTTTTGTAATTTCCTCGTTTGCTTTCTCTACTGGAACCATACCAAGAGAATTTAAAATCTTTAGTACTTCTTCTGGATTAGACGTTGTAGAAACTTGACAGAGTAAGCTTAGGTTCTTAACTAGCCCACAGTTGCTGCCCTCAGGAGACTCAGCAGGATCAATTCTTCCCCACTGTGTAGGATGAAGATCTCTAGCTTCAAAGTTTGACTGACTTCTGCTTAAGGTTGATTGAAGCCTTCTGAGGTGGCTAACAGTTGAAAGGTAGTTTGTTCTATCTAAAAGCTGAGAAACCCCAACTAGGCGTCTACTCCAGTTCCCAGTGGCAATTGCATGATTAAGTAGGTCTGTTATGAGCCTTGTACTAACTAGGTTTCCAATGTGGCGAGGAGTGGTTCTTTTAATATCAGCTCTTTGAAGTTGATGCTTTAGGTCTCTAACCATCCTCCTGAAGCCTTGCCTAAAAAGTTCAGCAATCAATGGACCTGCAAACCTCAACCTTTTGTTTTTGTAGTGATCTTTGTCGTCGGGCTTTCTCCACCCTAGCTTAACGGCTATAGCTCTTTCCGCCATCTTACCAATGAAGTATGCTTTCTTAATTCTGTCAGTTGGCTCTCTGCCAATGTGAGGTAACAAAACTTTATCAATCAAGTACTCAGCTCTCCTTATTCTAACTTCTTTTGGCTGGCCGTATGCAGCTCTTCCACCAATGTAGTCTAGGGCAGACTCTGTATCAAGAAAAGAAGAAGCTTCGTCAAATGACTTCATTAGGTTTTCTTGAACTTCTACATATGGTGAAGTAATGTACGCTATATCTTTATCTGTAGAAACACCCAGTGCACGCATCAAGATCACAAATGGAATATCTTCACCTATACCTGGAAACCTAACTCTTATTAGTTGCTTTTGAGAATCAAACCTAACTTCAACCTTTGTTCTGTAACCAACTGTTGCTGAAAAAGTTCTTGAGATATATATTATTGAACTTCCAACCTTTTTCCTTTCTGTAAAGATTCTGTTTGTAGCAAAGTCTTCAACTCCAACTATTACCCTTTCTGAACCATTTATTATGAAGTATCCACCAGGGTCTCTAGGGTCTTCACCAACTTTTATCAGCTCTTCTGGAGAGAGGTTGTTTAGCCTGCATGCTGACGACTTTACCATTATAGGGAAGTCTCCTATCTTTATGGTTCCTTCCTGCATCAACTTTTCATTTTTATACTCGGAAAACTTTAGATTAATTGGAGCAGAATAGGTGAGGTTTCTTAGCCTCGCATCTATTGGATAAATAGAAGTTTGGGCTCCCGAAGCTTCAATAACAGAAGGTTGCTCCAAAGAAACTCCAGTAAAAACAATTCTATGCTTCAGGTCAGGTAAAGTTATGTTTATTTCTCCAACTTCCTGAACAATCTTATTTAAATCTGAAGCTAGAAGCTCGTTGTAGGAGTCTATGTGGTGCCGAGCTACTCCTACGTTCTTTACAAGTAGCTCGTATAAGTACTTTAGGTCTTCAGGTTTTACAGAATAAGGTTCCATCATTCAGAAATCACCAGCCTATAATAAACAGACTCTCCTGCCAATTCGCTCTTTCTAGTTATTTTGATTATGTCCCCAGGCTTAGCCCCTAGGGCTTTTACAGCAGGATCAGAATCAAGAATTTTAGGAAGATTTGAGGGCTTAATCTTGTATTTCTTTAATAAGTTAATCCTTTCTTCCTCTGAGAGCACCTCATACCTTGGAGATAGCTCATGGTTTAGAGGATTAAAGCTAACTTCGCTCTTCAACATTATAGGCCGGTTTTCTTCTATTTCAGTATTATATTAAGTTTTCTCAAGCGATGCTGAAGGGATCTTCCACGAGAAAATTGAGAGCTTTCTTGAGAAGTACGCTTAAGAAGCAGTAACAAGAAAGAACTTTAATTTAAAAACAAAAATAAACATTTTTATCCCCATTTTCTTCCTTTTTGGGGGATTGTATGACGTAATAATTGGAGGAGCCGGACCAGCAGGAATATTTGCATCTCTAGAATTTATAAGACAAGCTAATGACAAAAAAGAACTTAAAGTATTGGTTTTAGATATGGGACCAGACGTAGAAAGAAGGTACTGTCCTTCAAGAGAATTACACAAAACATGCGTAAAGTGCCCAATTTGCACTTTGCAGAGTGGATGGGGAGGTGCTGGAACGTTTAGCGATGGAAAGATAACGTTAACTCCAAACGTAGGAGGTTGGCTGGCCGACCTTATTGGAAACGAAGAACTTACAAAACTGCTAAAAGACGTTGACAACTACTTTTTAGAATTTGGAGCTCCAAGAGAAATATATGGAGACGATGAAAACAAGTTTGAGTACTGGGACAAGAGAGCAAGACTCTCAGACCTTAAGCTTGAGAAGAACATTCTAAGGCACATGGGTTCAGACATGAGCAAGCAGGTTCTTGTCAATATGAAGAACTTCGTCTCCAAGTACGTAGAGATTAGGCTAGGTACTAAGATTGAAGAAGTAGTAGTTGAAGGAAACAAAGTAAGAGGAGTTAGGCTAAAGTCTGGAGAAAAAATAAGCGCAAAAGCAGTCCTCTTAGCACCAGGCAGAATAGGCGCACAATGGCTAAGTTCGGAAGCTAAAAGACTGGGAATAAAGACAAACAGAAATCCAGTAGACCTAGGAGTAAGGGTTGAATTGCCCTACGAAGTTATGGCGCAGATAACAGACGACCTCTACGAACCAAAGTTAAAGTTTTTCTCAAAAACCTTTGACGACTACATAAGAACGTTCTGTGTTAACCCAAGAGGAGAAGTAATTTCAGAGTTTTATGAGGACGTTGTTACTGTAAATGGGCACAGCTTGAAGAATGGAACTTCAGGTAATACAAACTTCGCAATATTGGTAAGTACACACTTTACTGAGCCTTTTAACGACCCAATAGCTTTTGGAAAGTCTATCGCTAAGCTTGCGAACCTGATATCAAATGGTGTCATTGTTCAAAGGCTATCAGACCTCCTTCAAGGAAGAAGGAGCACAAAAGAAAGAATAAACAAAAGCATAACGGAACCTACCCTCAAGGATGCAACTCCTGGGGACCTCAGCTTCGTTCTACCTCATAGGATACTTACAGACATAATAGAGATGTTGAGAGCTTTAGATAAACTTACTCCAGGCGTCGTTTCACAAAACACTTTACTTTATGGCGTTGAAGCAAAATTTTATTCTTCTAGGATAGAGACAGACAAGCATCTACAAACAAACGTAAAAGGTCTCTTCGTAGCGGGAGATGGAGCGGGAATAACTAGAGGAATAGCTCAAGCTGCTGCTTCTGGAATGCACGCTGCTAGAAGCATAGCAGAACTATTGAACAATGAGGTTCTTGACTAAGCCCAAGTTATAACCGTCTAAAGTGGTAACATTCATTTCTTCTACGCTTATGTTAAGCTCTTTCAGAGCAGGCATTCTAAAACCTTCATTGCTGTTTACAGTTAGGTAACCTACGTACTTGTTAAAAGCAGGCATTATTATAACTCTTGGCTTTTTGTTCAAGCGTTCTAGCCACACTTGAGTTGTGTAGCTATAGCCAGAACTATCTGTTACCTTTACTACTGGATGAATATGGCCTAAGATTATGTACTCTTTGCTGAAGGCTTCCTTTGCTAGTCTTGTATGCCCATGAGAAATCCAAAAGCCATCAACTTCAAAACCTCTTACGCTGTGCACTTTTACTTTGCTTGGAAGAAGACCAAGAACGTCGCCATCGTGGTTTCCTGGAACTAAGTGAACTTCTTCTAGGTTTAGGAAAAGGTTAATGAAGTTCCTAGTTACAACTAGAGACTCAAGTAAGCTTACGCCAGAAACTTTATGTTTTAGGTCTCCAGCAATGATTAGCTTCTCGAGCTTGTAAGTTTTAAGCAGGTTTAGCAATCTTTCTGAAAGCTCAGAGGATTTCTCAGGAACGTTTATTCCTTTTTCTCTTAGCTCCTTCTCGAAACCAATGTGAAGGTCTGAAACGACTAAGTATTCATTGTTCAGTATTAGGGCGGGCTCTTTAAATGTTTTTATCACTCCTTTTCTCATAATAGCACTAAAGAACTGAATGAGCAAAGAATTAAAGGATTTTGCTAGCCTCTGCGAAAAGATAAGGGAAAGGGGATACTTAACTAGCAACGACAAAGAAAAATTACAGAACATTTTTGGTGAAAGAGCAGAAAAGGCACTAGAACTTGTTTTTTTAAACAGAGTGAAGAAATACAAGTTCACTCCTTCAAACACAACTTTTTGGGTTGTCGTTGGAAAAACAAACGAGTACCTAGTAATTCCCGAAAGCAGGTTTTGCACGTGCGATGACTTTTTGTTCTCTTTCTTTAAAGGTGAGCAACCATTTTGTAGCCACTTAATAGCGCAGAAAATCGCTGAAGTTCTTGGAGAAGTAGAAGAAATAGAAGAGTCTGATGAGTACTACTTTCCTCTTATAGAAGAGTTCGTTAGCTTAAAGTAACCTTTCAGAGAAAAACTTTCTCAAGATAGCACATTAGCATAGCCACTACCACGTTAGTCGTTAAAACTTTGTCGTAAATAGAAATAACCTCGTCTGAAATTGCTAAGATCTCATCTCTTGGAGCTCCTTTTGCGTATGCACCAACTAAGAAAGCTACTGGGGCATTTGACTTCAATGAGGCTAAGTATTGCTCAAAGTTCACTTTCTTTCCGCGACTGCTAAGAAGGATAACCTTTCTTACTCTTAAGTTTCTAAGAACATCTTTTAGTGCTGAGTTTCTTACGAGAAGAATAGGTTCTCCTTCAGGGGGGACTTGGCCTAACTTGAGCAGCTGGACAAACAAACTGGAAAAGTTAACGTAATTTCTAGGTGGTCTCCAAGAATCCTTAATAAATATAACTTTATCTTCTATAGTATGAAGAATAAGACCGACTTCTCCACTGGAATATGCTGGAAAGTCGCATACGTTCAATACTCCAACATGCGTAATGTCTGGCCTTCCTCTTTTTCCTAAATCATCTCGTCTTATTTTTCTGAAATGCTTTGAAATATCTAATAGTTCATCGTTGAAAAGTTCTAAGTTAGAGTCAAATAAAACGACCCAAGCCTTCTTGCTTTGCAATTCTTTCGTCGTTGGAAACTTAAAGTGGAAAATAAAAACTTAAATTTTTAAAGAGTTCAAACCGAAAAACTAGAAGACCTCTAAATAAAAAGAGGAGACTAGCTTCTTTCAAGGCTTAGAGTTGACATTCTCCACGACTGAAGTCGGGAGATTCTCCAATCTCTGCTTCCTCGCCACTAAGCCTACAAGACATAGGCGAAGAAGCTTCACTTGGAGTTAAGGGCTTAGTCAAAGAAGCCCCG
>Ga0080004_1131785_pt1 | contig 30943 bp, 31 predicted proteins | sample WasSprMetagenome_FD_69207 | JGI IMG/M metagenome (GOLD analysis project Ga0080004, IMG submission 69207) | Sulfidic aquatic microbial communities from Washburn Spring, Yellowstone National Park, USA - WS (SPADES assembly) (version 2) | ecosystem: Environmental > Aquatic > Thermal springs > Hot... | reverse complement strand
GACAGTACCAGATGAGTTTTTCAAAAACGCTGATGAGATAAAACTAATAGATTTGCCACCAGAAGAGCTTATAAAAAGGCTAAAAGAAGGTAAGGTTTATGTTCCTGACTTAGCTCAAGAAGCTATAAAAAAATATTTCAGGCCTGGTAACATAATGGCTTTAAGAGAATTAGCTATGAGGATAGCTGCTGATAAATTGAATAAAAAACTGAATATATACATGAAAGAACATGCAATAGCTGGACCTTGGGCTGTAAAAGAAAGGATAGTGGTAGGGATATACGCCAGCCCTTTTGCTGAAAATTTAGTAAGAGCTGCATATAGAGTTGCTTCAGAAGCGGATGCCGATTGGGTGTGTATGTATGTTGAGACTGAAAAACGTGCGTATCTGACAGATAAAGAGCTTAATTGGCTTAGGAAAGCTTTAGATCTTGCAAAAAGCTTGGGAGCAGAGATTGTGTGGATAAAAGATAACGATGTAGCAAACGCTATCATTAGATATATTAAAAGCTACAACATAACTAAAATCATTATAGGAAAGCCCAAGAAGTTTTCCATTTTTAAGGAGTCTATATTTAGTAAAATAGTCAGGAAAACAAAACACGTGGATATATACCTTTTAGACCCCCCTGTTCCAGAATCAGAATTATTTAGTAATAAAAAAATACAATTAAATATTCCCAAGTTATCACTTCCTAGAATTTACAATATGTTTATAGGTGTATTACTCGTATTTATTTCAGCATTTATAGGTGTTAAGTTTAGAAATTTTTTGAATAAACTAAATTTGGTATTTCTATTTTTATTAGTTCTTAGCTTAGCGGCAATAAAGCTCGATACATACTCAACGATTTTTGCCACATTGGTTAGCATTCTTATATTTGGTTATTTTTTCGTACCACCTTATTATAGCTTTGTAATATCTGACATAAACTATTTTTTATCTTATGCTGTTTTTGCAACAATGATAGTATTTATAAATCTTCTTTCTGTAAAACTAAAAAGAAACTTAAAACAACTACAGAAAAGCGAACAGAAAAGCAATGTTCTTTTTGAACTAAGCAGAAAACTACTTCGTATAAATTCAAAAGAAGAAGCTGTATCTATTACTGTCAAGTATGTTAAAATGTTTGTAAACGATGTGGCGATCTTTTTAAGAGATAAAGACGATATTCATGTTCAAGCTATTACAGAAAACATAAATATAGACGAAAGAGTAAAAACCATAGCAAAATGGTGTTTTAAAAACAAAAAACCAGCTGGTTTTTTCACTCAAACATTTTCTGAAGATCCTTATTTTTACCTGCCTCTTATTTACAAAGACGATATTTACGGCGTAATGATATTTGATATGTCTAATAGCAAAGAGATAGATTTCGAAACAATGTCTATTTTGGAAACTATAGCTGATTTGTTTACTGTAAGCATTGCAAGGTATCTTTAATTAACCTTTTATTGCTGTAATGTAATAAGAACAGAAGATAATTATTAGGTGATAAGCTTTTAATTATAGTAAAAGGTGCAGTGGTAGTGTCACACTAATTGTGTAAAACCTTGAAGAGTGAAATAGACATGGTGGTTTCCCCGATGTTTAACAAGTTTAAACTGTTAGAAAAGAGGGGAAGCTATTATAAAAAGAAAAACTAAAACTTTTACAACACAATCTATAGTTTTTTTATCAAAGATTTATTTGCAAAGTATGGAAAAGTTAAAGATTTAAAAATGCCCCAGGTCAGAAATAGATTTTCGTCCTGTTATATTTACTGAAAGAAGGGGGGTATAAATTTCAAAAATGTAACGCTAAATCGGGACTTTTTTGGACTATTTTGGAAATATCGGGATGGCATTTAAGTATATGAAAAATAAATTTTATTTAATAAATATATTTTGCATTTTTGTAGGGTGTTGCATTTATTTTGAAACAAAATTATAAGCATAATAGTTTTTGTGAAATTTTTCTCAAAAATATTGTTTAAGAAAAAAAGTTTAAGTATAATATATTATTGAATGTAAATTATAAATAATATAAATAAAATAAAAAGATTAGAAATTTAAATTTAAAGGGAGGTAATTAAAATGGTGGATGTGAAACCAGATTATACCCTTGATGAAAGAGGAGAGGTTTGTCCAATTCCTGATGTAGACACAAGGAAAAAATTGAAAGAAATGAAGTCAGGTGAAATTCTTGAGGTTTTAATTGATTATGCACTTTCTAAGGAGAGAATACCTGCAGGTGTAAAGGAAGTTGGTGGAGAAGTAATTGCAATTGAAGAAATTGGTCCAAGTGAGTGGCGTATTCTTATTAGGAAACTTTAAATCTAAAAATTAAATAAGGGGGTTAACTATGGATATAAGACTTCAAGGACTTTTAGTCGGTATTCTTTTTGGAGTACTTCTTCAAAGATCACGACTTTGCTTTAACTCAGCTATTAGAGATATAAAAATGACAAAAGATAACTATCTTATGAAGATGGCACTACTTGCAGTCTTAGTTGAGACAATAGGTTTTCACCTTGTAGCTCAATTAGGTTTGATGAAACTTAATCCTCTACCTTTTATACCTTGGGCTCAAATAGTTGGTGGTTTCTTATTTGGAATGGGAATGGTATTAGCGGGCGGTTGTGCAAGTGGTGTAACATATAGAATAGGTGAGGGATATATAACTGCTTTTGTTGCAGCAATATTTTTTGGTATTACTGCATCAGCAGTAAGAGGTGGTCCACTTCAGTTAGTAAATAATTGGTTTGGTAAGCCAATAACAACAACAAATAATCCATCTGGTCTTTATGCAGTAACTGATGGAAAAGTAAATTTGACTCTTGCAAACCTTCTTAATATAGATCCATGGATAATTGCAATAGTCTTTTCTCTACTGCTTCTTGCTGTGATCTTAGTATGGAAGACAACAGAAAGGAAGGTAACAGGTCTTAACTGGATATGGGGAGGTATCTTAGTAGGCTTAACTGGTATAATTGCTTATATTTCACAAAAGAGCTACGCTCTCGGTATTACTGGGGGTTGGATAAATCTTCTTAGGACTACAACAGGTGAACTTGATTTGTCAAAAGGAGTACCTTATAACTGGATTGGAATGGAAGTCTTAGGTATTATTATTGGTGCATTTATTTCAGCTATTTTATCAAAAGAATTTAAATTGAGGATGCCCAAAGATCCAAAAACATTTGTCCAGGTTGCACTTGGTGGAATTCTTATGGGGTTTGGTGCAGGGGTAGCTCGAGGCTGTAATGTTGGACATATCCTCTCTGGTCTTCCCCATCTTGCAATAAGCTCTCTTGTATTTACAGTTTTTGTAGTATTAGGAAACTGGTTAATGGTATGGTATTTATTTGAAAGAAAGTAAAAATATTTAGGGGGTAATCTACACCCCCTAATTTAATTTCCATGGGGAGGTAAAAAAATGATTATAACAATTCAAACAAATGTTCCACCATATACAAATGAAGACCTTGATACTGCAATTCATCTTGCAGAAGTATTTCTTGCAAGGGGACATAAAGTTAATATTTTCTTATTTGCAGATTCTGTCCTTTCCGCGAATAAATTTGTTAAACCAATGAGAATTGATAGAAATATTCCTATGAAACTTCAAGAACTTATTTCCAAAGGTGTTGAAGTTCATATATGTGGATTATGTGCAGAATATAGAGGTCTTACGGAAGATATGAAAATTGAGGGCTCAAAATTCTCAGGTGTTCCAGAGATGGCTGCTTTAATTTATGAGTCCGATAGGTATATTAACCTTATGCCATAGGGAGGAAGACATGAAAAAAGTATTATTTGCTGTTTATACATCACCTGCAGGAAGCATTTGGATTAATGAAACATTTAGATGTATTTTTGGTATGTATGGACAAGATATTGAACCTGTAGCTCTTCTTTTAAATGAGGCGGTTCTTGCAGTACACAAAAATTGTAAGCCTGAACAGTGTGGAGTGCTACCCCTTTCCATAACCTTTAAATATATTGAGAAGTATCAGACAAAAGTTTATGCTGTCAAAGAAGATTTAGAAAAATATAATATTAAAGAAGATGAAATTGATCCACGCTGGAATCTTCAACTCATCTTAAAAAGTGATCTTGCAGAGTTTGTTCATTCCTTTGATAATGTTATTTTCTTTTAGGAGGATAATATGGCACTAATAATAGTAAAGAAATCTCCTGATCATAAAATTTCACATTTACTCCTTGAGATTGCCATGCCTCAAGATAAAGTAGTTTTTGTTCAGGACGGTGTACTTTTTGCAGTTGATAAAAATGTGAAAGATCTTGTGAAGGAAGGAGTAGAGCTTTACGCTCTTAAAGAGGATTTTGTTGCTCGTGGGTTTGACGAAAAGGAAAGTTTGATAAATTTGGTCACTTATGAGGAATTGGCAGAAATTATAGAAAATGAACCCAAGATAATCTCTTAAGTTAAATCACGTGGAGGGCTTAGCCCTCCCGCTTTCTTTAATAAAAGAATATTGTAGTGTATGTTATTAATATTTTTTTATTATTTAGTAAATATAGTTGACTATATATAGAAAAAGTTATATAATCTAAGTTAAAAATTAAAGGGGGGCTCTATATGAAAAAGGTGCTTTATCTTTTCATTATCCTTATTCTTCTTATCCCTTTTTCCTTTTCTCAGGGTAAGAGCTATTTTGTAGGGACATATCTTAGGACGTGGCCCTTGGGGGATACGGAAGAGGAGGTCAGTAAAGGGATATATTGGGAGGGAGAAGATTTAAATCTTAAGGGAGTTGATGAGTTAAATATTGCCTTTGGATTGATAAGAAATGGCTCTGAGATATTTATACCTGATGTGGAGAGGGGTTTTGATTTAAAATCGGAGTTAAAGAAATTAAAGGAAAGATATAAAGATTTAAAGGTAATAATTTCGGTAGGTGGATGGGGTGCAGAAGGATTTTCAGATATGGCCAATGATCCCAAATTGAGATCAGAATTTTGTGATAATGCAAAGAAGATAATTTTGGATTATGATTTTGATGGTATTGATATTGATTGGGAATATCCTGTAGGTCCTGACTGGGGTCTTCCAATAAAAACAAGACCAGAAGATAGGGAAAACTATGTGATTTTGCTTAATGATTTAAGGAATATGCTTTTTGATCTTTCCAAGAATACCAGCAAAAAGTATGTTTTATCTGTTGCAGTACCTGCTTCTCCGTGGTTTCTTCAGAAAAATGATGTGGTGGCAGTCTCTAAGATTGTAGATCATTTAAAGGTCATGAGTTATGATTATTATGGATCTTGGAGTTCTACTACAGGACATCATGCAAATCTTTATAACAATCCCAAGGATCCTGCTTGGGGAGGATGGAGTACTGATCAGGCGGTAAAGCTTTACTTAAGTGTGGTACCATCGGAAAAGATATGGGTTGGAGTGCCTTTCTATGGGAGAGGCTGGAAGGGAGTTAAAAATGAAAATAATGGATTATTTCAACCATATAAGGAGAGTATAGAGGTAATTTCTTGGGATAAGATAAAGGAGCTTATGAAGAGTGGAAAATTTAATAGGTATTGGGATGATATAGCTAAGGCTCCATATCTTTTTGATGGAGATACCTTTATTACATATATGGATAAGGAAGCATTGGATTATGTGATAGATTATGTAAAGAGATATAAACTTGGTGGAATTTTTGCTTGGGAATATGCTCATGATATGAAAGGGGAGTTTTTAGAATATATATCTTCCAAGAAATAATTTAGATGGTAAAGATTTTTTCCTTAGGAATATATAAAGATACATTCTCAATTAAGAAGTTAATAAGTTCTTTTTTTAGCTCATAGGGATAGGTATAGGCGTTGTCACCCTCTTCGTAAGGGAAGAGGGTGATCTCATTTATGAATATTTTTTTCATTCTTTTGAAATAATCTTTTGGGATTCTAAAAACTCCTATAGATAGATCATAGATCTTAGATGGATCAATTTCCTGAAATACTTTTTCTACAAATCTTTTATATATCTCTTTATAATCTTCCACATAAATAAGAGGATCAAAATTTAGTCTTACTATCCAATGGTGATCTATAGCCTTTTTTATAGCTTTTATTCTAAGATCTAAGGATGGTGTTTTTTCATATTTTTTAATGATCTCATCAGGAAGCAATGTCCAGGATAAAATTACATTATCCCTTGGCTTTAATTCTTCCCAAATTTTAAAATTGCAAGATTTAGTCCTTACTTCAATGATTAAATCTTTCTTATTCTCTGCGTAATTTAAGAACATGCTAAAGAAGGGAACTATGTTTTCAAGGGCTAAAAGGTCCGTATTATAGGATATGGAAAGATATAGGGGATGATCTTTTAAGATTTCATCTATTTCTTTGAAGTAATCTTCTATGTTTACAAATACCACTATATGGGCTGAAGGATACATACCTTTTAAGAAGCAATAATCACAGCTAAAGATGCAATTAAGTATTAAGGTGGTATAGTAAAAATAGTATTGTCCAAAATTGGGGCATAAAGGGGGACCTGAATAAATAAATTCCTTTCTTTTCTTTGCTAATATTAATTTTCTACTTAACTCTTGAACTTTGTAATTTTGATTTGATCTTGAAAATACTTCTTTATAGCTATCAATCTCTATAATTATTGATTTTGGAAATCTATTTAGGATTTTTTCTGTTATAGGATGAGATAGAATCTCTTTTTCTACATATATATGGGAAAATGTTCTAAGGGGAGAGAAGCTTTTTAATTCTTTCAAAGTATTCTTTCCTCTCCTTTTTTGAATTAGCTTTTATATTAAGAAAATCAAAGATCTCCTTAGGAATATTACCTTTTCTTATTATATAGCCCTTTAAATATTTCTCCAATTCATGGGTCATGGAGAAGGTAAGATTTAGGCTTTCCTTTAGCTTTTCTACCATATCCTTTATATTCTCTTCTTCAAAGGGTAATTTTTCATACTCATTTAACTCTAATAAAGAGTATATAAATTTTTCTATCTTAGGTATATGATTATAAATAAGATTGGAGATTTCTTCCTTTTTTATTTTTTCGTAATCTAAGAAGTCATAGACAATTTTTATACAATGAATATTATGAGGAGGCAAAAAGAAGGATGCTGATTCAAAGAATCCAGCACCTTCCATATCTACAATATCTCCTTCTATTTCCTCTTTTATATCTTTTTTTACAGGGGTCATGAAGCTTTCAAGAACCCCTTCCTTCATATCATGATTTACTATAATATCTGGATAAAAGGCTTTTTTTGTATAATGATTTATGATTTTATGGCATAATATGATATCTCCTTTTTGGAAATTTCTATTCTTTGCTCCACATATTCCTAAATTTATTGCTATATCCTTTTCTTGGGCAGAAAATCTTGTTAATAGAAAAGTAGTACCTATGGAAGATCTAATAATTCCTTCTCTTGTTAAAATAAGAAAGATTTGGTTATTGGAGAAAATTTCAAATTTAGATGATAAGATCTTTTGAAGTTTAAAGTGTTCTATTAATGGTTTTGCTTCTTGATAAAAGGAAATAACAAAAAATATCATGATTTAATATTTTGAGGGGGAGAGATAAATCTCCCCCCCTATTTTTTATTCTTCAAGGATTAAGACTTCTCTTGGTGCTATTTCTATCTCTCCTTCATATATTTTTCCAGAGATAAGGTCCTTTTTTCTATTTCCAATATTTATTCTTTTTACTTCTTCTGTATGATTTAATACAAAGGTAAATACTTTGTTATTTTTTACCCTTTGGGTAATTTCAACTCCGTAAGGTACATCTTTGAATAATGGTTCTATTTTGTGAGCTTTAGATATATATTTTATTAGGTCCTTTAAAAATTCATGGGAGGCAAAGGATCCCACATAGTAAGCATAGCCATCTCCATACTTATTTACTGTAACTACTGGTTGTCCTTTATAGTAGTCCTGGGTATATATACCTATAGATTTTACTGTGTCTTTTTCTAAATGGATTACATCAAATACTAAATTACATTCATAGGTTTCTTTTGAAAATTCCTTTTTAAATTCATCTGTTATTTGAATCTCATTCTTCATCTCAGGTGGTAAGGCATCAAATTCCTCTACCCATATTCCAAGAAGATCCCTTAATGGGGCGGGATATCCTCCCAAGTATACTAAGTCATTTTCATCTACTAATCCACTTAATGTGGTAGTTACAAATATTCCACCTTTTCTAACATATTCTTTTATTTTCTCTGCAGTTTCTTTCTTTACCATATAAAGAAGAGGTGCTACTACTACCTTATACTTTTCAAAATTGTCCTCAATTCCTATAACATCTACACCCATGAGATTTTCAAAGAGGGCTCTGAAGTAGCTTTCTACGCCTCCCACGTAGTTTATTGCTGTACTTGGACCTTGGGAGTTTTCAAGAGCCCACCAGTTTTCCCAATCAAAAATAACTGCTGTCTGAGATTTTACCTTACTACCTAAAATTGTATCACCTAAATTTTCTAATTCTTCTCCCAACTGTTTTACCTCTTGAAAGACCCTTGTATTTTCGTGTCCTGCATGAGAGATGACAGCACCATGGAATTTTTCTGGTCCTCCTCTTGATTGTCTGAGTTGGAAGAACATGACTGTATCTGCACCTTGGGCAACTGCTTGGTAGCTTTGAAGTCTCATAACCTTTGGCCTTTTTATATAGCAGTAAGGTTGCCAATTAGTTTGACTTGGGGTTTGTTCCATAAGCATAAAAGGTTCTCCTTGTTTTAAGCCTCTCATAAGAGAGTGCCTAAAGGCAATACTTATGTAATCATCGGTAAGGTATGGATAGCTATCCCATGAAACCACATCCATATGTTTTGCCCATTCAAAATAGTTGAGAGGTTTGAAAGCTCCCATGAGATTTGTGGTTACAGGTATATTAGGATTGTATTTTTTAATTATGTTATATTCATTTAAATAGCATTCTAAGATACTTTCAGACATAAATCTATAATAATCAAGTACCATACCTTGGGCTACGGTGGAGAGTTTTCCTGTCCACCAATGATGAAACATAACACTTCTTAATGTGGGTGCTGTGATCTCATTCCAATCATAAATGGTTTGACTCCAAAAGGTGGTATACCATCTCTTATTTAATTCTTCCAATGTACCATATTTTCTTTTTAGCCAATCTCTAAACTCCTTTATACAATTTTCACAGAAGCAGTAAGTCCCATATTCATTGGCAATATGCCAAACTAAAACTGCAGGATGATTAGCATACCTTTCTGCCAGCTTTTCTACTAATTTTCCTGCAAAATATCTATATATTTTGCTATTGGGACAAAAGTTTACTCTTCCCCCATGTACTCTCTTATTTCCATTTATGTCCACAGGAAGAATCTCAGGATACTTAACAGACATCCAATGGGGCTGAGAAGCAGTAGATGTGGCAAGACAGATGTAGATTCCGTTTTTCCATAGGTTATCAATAATTTCGTCCAGCATTGAGAAGTCATAGGTATCTTCTGAAGGTTGCAAAAGAGCCCAAGAAAATACATTTACTGTAGCAATATTAATATGGGCTAATTTGAAAAGTCTTACATCTTCCTTCCATATTTCCTTGTCCCACTGCTCAGGATTATAATCTCCCCCATACCATATGTAAGGCAATTTGGGATTTATCATACAATGCTACCTCCCACTCTATTTATTTTTTATGGCTCTTTTATTCAATATTACTCTAACTTTTGGTATTAAGTAAAGATGGATTATTTATTTTATTCCAAATAGGTAAGGACATGGGTACCAGTGTAGAGAGATAAGTAAAGATAAAACCATGCCCTCAGCATCCTTATAATATCCAAGGATGGAGTAATGACAGAATAATATATCTAAAACTGCTAAAATTTTAGGTATATCAAGAAAACCTAAATCTTTCCCTAATAAAACTCCTCCTAATTTTGAAAATTTAATCATCAATATAAAGGGTATCAATGATTATTTAGAGATGCTTGGAGTAGAGCTTGACCCAATACCAAAAGGGACGAAACATCTTCTTGGAATAGTTGAGAATTCACATAGGCAAGATGATGAGTATTTCTTAGAAATACATGCAGAAAGATGCAAGGATAAAGAGGAGTTCTTAAGAAAGGCTGAAAGATGGCAGGATACTTGGAACTTCTTTAGACCAAGCTTTGGTATTGGTATGAATGGAAAGACTCTTTTCCTGTTATACCTTTAGAGAAGTTATTAAGATCTGTAGGCCTTTTTACCAAAGATTTTATCTGACTTCCTTAAAAGTGGTACCTAGGTCCCTATCAAGTGCGGTTATTTGAATAGGCTCTTTTGGGAACATAAAGGAAACCAAGAGCAATCTTTACAGAAATTTTCAAAATCTGACCTTTTTATTCTATTAAAAATCATTCTTTTTATGTCAAGAAAATTATATTTTTCCTTTATGGTCAAGTTCAGATGATTTATAATTTCCTTATCTTTTCTTTCTATCTCCTTAGGATAGCTTTCTCTTAAACACTTATCATTTTTTAAATATGGGCATTTATTACAAATACTATCACTTTCAACAACTAATAAGAATTTATATCCATAGAATATCCTTTACCTTCAAAATGTAATAAACAAAGTAAATGATGTCCTCTTATTTTTATATCTTTATTACTCATGTTTATTTTTTATGGATATCTTTGCCAGGAGAGATAGTTTTCGTTATTTTTCTATGTTTCATATATGGCAAACTTTTTACTCTCTTCCTACTCCTTTGTATATAAATCCATGTTTTTTAGCTTCTTGGGGATCCAAGACATTGACACCATCAATAATAATAGGTTTTCTCATAATTCTTTTTAATTTTAAGAAATCTACTTTTTTAAATTCTTCCCACGCTGTTAGGATGAGTACCAGATCAGCGTCTTTTGAGGCTTCATATATATGGTTGCAGTATTTTATATCTTTTATCAATTTTTTTGCCTCTTCCATGCCATGAGGATCATAAGCTTTTATATTTGCCCCATCATTTTTTAATAGATTTATTATTTTTATAGCAAGGGAATTTCTTACATCATTGGTGTTAGGTTTAAAGGTAAGCCCCCATATGGAAATGGTATAATCATATAAAAGATCAGAAAGTTGGTCTTTTACCTTATAAACGATATACCTTACTTGATGTTCATTCTTCTCTAAGATGGCTCTTAAGAAGTCAGGTTCATATCCGCTTTTTTCTGCCATCTTTATAAGCCCCATAAGATCTTTTGTAAGACAAGGACCTCCAAATCCAATTCCAGGACTAAGATGTTCTCCTCCAATTCTTTTATCATATTTCATTCCTTCTATTACATCAAAGACATCTACCGAGAATTTATCACATATATTGGCTATTTCATTGATAAAAGAGACTCTCATAGCAAGAAAGGCATTTGAAGCATATTTGATTAAAATGGCAGTTAGGGGTGAGGTAACTACTATGGGAGCATTGAATACAGAAAAGAGCTCTTTTAAGGATTTTATTACATAGTCTTTTTCTGCCCCTATAACTATTCTTGAGGGATTAAAGAAGTCATAAATTGCCTTTCCTTCCCTTAGAAATTCAGGGACAACTGCTAATTCGTAATCTTCTCCCTCTTTTTTTCCTTCTTTGCTAAAAATTTCTCTTATTTTTGCTAAAGTTCCTATTGGAACTGTACTTTTTATAGCTATAATCTTTCTATTCTTTAAAAATTTGCTTATAGATTTTGCAGATGATATTACTTGAGATAAATCTACTTCTCCGTCGTCTTTTGAAGGAGTATTAACACATATGAAGATAATTTCTGAGTTTTCTACTGCATCTTGGAAATTAGTAGTAAAATATATTCTCTTCTCCTTTATATTTCTATTTAAAAGTTCTTCTATTCCCTCTTCATGAATAGGTGAAATTCCTTGATTTAAGAGCTTAATTTTGTTTTCATCAATATCCAAACATATAACTTTATTACCGAATTCAGCAAGGCCTAAAGCAGTAACAAGCCCAATATATCCTGTACCTATAATTCCTATATTTTTCATTTTTATCACCTAACTTTCATAAATATAAATTATTACTTTATAAAAACCTACTTTTTCTCTATATTTAAATTTATTATCAAGCCATTCCTTTATCTTTAAAGTCCTTGGATTTATATCAGATAAGATAAGAATAATTTTTTTATAATTTTTGATATCTTTTTCCATTTTTTCTGGATAGAAAAAGTCTGGATTTACAGGGATATAGGAAAGTCTACCTCTATTGTAATATTCAAAGGGTCTATAGTAATAATGTTCACTAATTAATACAATATGATCTTCCTGAGAATTCTCATGTATATATCCTACCACATCTCTCCAAGGGCGATTTAATTGGGCTATATGTAGAAAATAGGATACATTTAAAACGGAGTATATCCCTATAATGAAAATTATTATTAAGGTAGTTATAGGTAGATATTTAAACTTTTTGATTCCTCTTGCCATGAGAATAAAAAGGGCAGGTACAAAAGGAGAAAGATATCTACTGCTATAAAAACTTTTTCCAAAGGAAGAAATAATAATTAAAGTAATAAAAGGTAAAAAGAAGTATAGAATATTTAATAAAATGCCTTTTTTATTTTCATAAGGTGGTAATAAGCCTAAGAAAATTAATCCTAAGAATATAATAGACAAGTAATAATGTAGATTTAATCTTTCTATAAAACTTCTTGCAAATCCAAAGAAGAATTGATAAAAGGAAACTTTAATGGTAAACAGGGAAAGTTTTTGGGCTCCTTGATATACTTCTGGAGTGTTTCTTGTAAGGATAACATATAACCATGGAGAAAAGATAAATAATGTTATGAATTGAATAATTATCCAATTTTTTATATTTTTGAGATTTTTTCTATGACATATAAGGAAAAAGATGTTTTCTGCTATTATTAAAAGACTTGAGAAGAAGTGGATGTAAAGTAAAAGAGAGTTTATTATTAACAATTTGATGAGATTTTTCTTGCTAAATTCTTTATTGGATAGATCATAAGTATAATTTAAAGAAAGAAGAGCTAAAAAAGTAAATAATGGATACATTCTTGCTTCTTGGGAGAAGTATATCAAAAAGGGAGATAGGGCAAAGATTAGGGAAGAAATTAAAGCTGTGGTTTCATCAAATATTTTCTTAACCAATTTATATAAAAGGGGAATACTCAAAACCCCAAATATCATGGAAAGAGATCTTAAAGCTAATTCTGAATCACCAAATATCCTTGTCCAAAAATATACCAGTATAAAATAGAGAGGGGGATGAATTCCTGTTTGAGATCTATTAAGTATGATACCTAAAATTCCACCTTGGGATACTTGAGCGGTTATAGCTTCATCCAGCCAAATGCTTCTTTCAGTTATTTTAAATATTCTTAGTAAAAATCCTGTGATGGTGATTATAAGAAGGAGACTGCTTTTTTTAACGTTTTTATTTAATTCTACCAATCCTATAATTGCAGGTAATGCAGTATTTATTAAGAATAATAAGAAAGCACTATTGAAGGAAGCTGTTTGAGAAAGACCTAATTTCCCTAAAATAAAAACTGCGGTTCCCTCTCTGACACCTAAGCCTCCAATAGTAATTGGAATAAGATTTACAAGCATTACTATAGGATATCCAATAAAGGTAGAAGTAAAGGAAAATCTTTCAAAGGAGTTTGCTAAGAAATATACCTCTACTAAAACAATACTGTATGATAATAGAGAGAGAAGAAAGTTTTTTAATAGGGTTTTTCTTTTTAAGTTGATAAGTCCTTGGATAAAATCTGGAAATTTATTAAAGGGAAATATATTCTTTAACTTTTTTATTATTCTTTTATCAAATATTATAAATAGGGAAAATAGGATTATTATTACTAAAAGAAAGAAAATAAACCTTCCCAAGAATATGTAAAAACCTGCCAGGGCAAGGATTAAAACCGCTAAAAGATCAAAGATTTTATCTAATATGACTAAGCTTAAACTTTCTACTCTTCTTTCTTTATCAATATTTCCAATTCTTGCTATCTCCCCTACCCTTCCAGGAGTTATGAGACCTATACTCATTCCTATAAAATAACTTTCTGCAGATTTTAAAAGTGAACTTTCTATGGATAGATCTTTTAATAGAAGATGCCATTTGATTATCTTAAACAAAGTAAATAAGAAGCCTAAAATTATAGCCAAAAATAAAGGCTTTATATTTATATAAATAAAGGATTTTATTATTTCATTGGTCGGCACTTTTTTGAATATAAAGTAGAAAACAAGGATTGTAACTATAAGCTTAAAAAGATTGATAATTAAGTTCTTCTTTTCCTTCCACATTGTATTCTCTCCTTATTTTGATAAACCTATTATTTACCTCTAATATATGGTAGCTAAAAAAATCTTTCAAGTCTTGTTTTTGAAAGTATCTGGATGATGGTATAAATATAAAGGGATTTTCAATTCCGATAATTATTTTATCTATTATATATTTTGAAGATATTTCATCTTCAATAGTAATTTTATCCTCCATAATTTTTAATACTCTCCTTAGAAAAACATCTCCTCCCTTTTTATAGGATATAAGCATTCCTCTCAAAATATTTTTGACCCTAAAACTAATTTTTTTATTCCTTCCTAAGGTCATTTGAAATAATCTTAATAGTATATTTTTTAAAGGAGTCATTTTATTAAAGGGTATCTTTAGGAGTGATCCTTCTGAGATATAATTTTCTTTTATAGATATGCGGGAGTTTAGATTTAAAAAGGGTGAATATATTTTTCCCTTTATATAAACTATAGGACCACTATCTTTTAATGAGAGATTTGATTTTTTGAAATCTATTCTAAATATTCCTTGCTTTCTTAGATTTCCTATAACATAGAAATTTTCATTGCTCTCAATAAATATACCACTTTCAGAGAAATATTTTGAAAATCTCTCTTCATAAATAGGATTTTTTAACTCTCCATTATAAAAATTTTCGTGAGCTTGAATATAGGTATAGCCTATATAGGCAAGATATCGATCATCTAAGTTATAGGGACCAATGCTTTTTTCTTCCTGTAAGGCTTTCCTCAAAGAGTAAAGAATTCTTCTTGCAGAATCGCTCCATTTTGCAGAGTATTCTATCCCAGAAGGAATAATATATTTTGTGTTTCTGGAGGCATATTCACCTCCAAAGGAAAGGTCAGGATGAGAGAAATATTTTAAAAAGTCAAGGGCTTTTGTTATCATGTTTTTTGCCTTATCATCCATTGTCTTTTGATGATATTTGGAAAGATAGTCAATAGCCAAAGAGAGATAACCTATATCAGGACCATTATACTCTGGAAACCATCCTTCTTCCTTTTGTATGTCCTCCAATTTTTTCAATTTTATTAATGCACCTTTTTTAAACCTTTCCTCGGAGGTTAACAGATAAATGTTATATAAAGCTATAATACTTCCTGCTACCTGATTGGAGGCTGAAAAATCCTCATGGGATAATAGAAATTCTCCTGCCCTCTTTAAATGTTTTACTATCCTTGATGCATCTTTTATCTTATCCTTTAAAAGGATTAAGGACTCAGATATGGAATAGGTGGAAAAAGCTGTAGCAACAAAGCTATGTTCATTTGGATACCATTCATCAAAAGATCCATCTTTTTTTTGAATTTTGCACCAAAAATCTATGCCACCTAAAATAAAAGAAAGAATTTTATTATCTTGAAAATAAATATTTTCAGGATCTTTTAGATTGTAAAGAAGGGTTAATGTTAATACAGCCTCTTGAAATCTTGCACCAGCAAAATCAGTAATATTATAATGCCAGAAGTTTCTATCAAAGGATCCAAAAGTTGGACTATTAAAATTCTTGTCCAAAAGACCTAAGAGTCTCGGGATTTCAGGAAGAATTTTTTTTAGATATATGCTACTCAAATCCTACTTCCTCTAATATTAGATATTCTCTTTTTCTTCCATGGAGAAGATGGCTCAGCATCTCTCCTATAAGTCCGGTAGATAAAAACTGTATACCTACAATCATTAATAATACTCCAAGGGTTAAAAGGGGTCTTGTACCTATTTTCTCTCCTGTAACAAATTTATATATTACTAAATAAAGGTTTATTAAAAAACCTGTTGATAAAAATAGCATTCCTGTACCTCCAAAAAAATGCATAGGTCTTTTGAGAAATCTTGTTAAAAATATGACAGACATCAAGTCTAAGAATCCTTTAATTATCCTTTCCCATCCATATTTTGATTTTCCATATTTTCTTTCATGATGAATTACAGGAATCTCTGTAATGCTGAACCCTTTGCTATAGGCTAATGCAGGAATATATCTATATAATTCTCCATAAATTTCTAAATTTTCAATAACTTCTCTTCTATAGGCTTTGTATCCACAATTAAAATCATGGATATTAACACCAGTAAAAAGACTTGCTAATTTATTAAAAATCTTTGATGGTAAGGTTTTTGTAATAGGGTCTTTTCTTTCCTTTTTCCAACCTGATACTAAATCGTAACCTTCCTTTATCTTTTCAATAAATCTTGGAATTTCTCTTGGGTCATCTTGAAGGTCCGCATCCATAGTAATAATGATATTGCCTTTTGCTTTTTGAAATCCTGCTGATAAGGCAGAAGCCTTTCCAAAATTTCTTCTGAATTTTATAATTTTTACCCTTTTATCCTCTTTATGAAGATCTTTTAAGATTTGGTAAGAATTATCTATACTTCCATCATCAATGAAGATAATTTCAAAAGATAAATTCAAAGGAGTATTCTCAACTATACCCTTGTATAGATCTCTTAGGGTACCTTCTTCGTCCTTTACAGGTATTACAAAAGATATATCTACCATCACATAGTTAAGTTATCATGTTTTATTAACAAAGGTCAAGATTTAAGCTTTTTAAAATTCAAAATTAAAACCTGTATTTATAGAAAAAATTGTTTTCATTGGATTTTCTAATATAAAGTCCTGCCGAAGAGCTAAGAAAGGTTTAAAGGGAATATGGTTGTCTGGCTCCCATCCAAATTTAAAATTAATCCCCATATTTTCTGAATATCTCATAATTCCCATAGAAAGATGTAGCCACTCAAAATATCTTTTCTCAAAAATAATCCCTATTCCTATAAGATCTTTAAATTTTGTCAGCTCTATACCGTATTTTTTATCTTTTAGGGAAGAAATTAAAAGGAAAACTCCAAAGTAATCATTTTTCTCCCCTATATATAAAGATCCAAAGTGTATCCTTAATGTAAAATTATGTTTACTTTCTTTGTAGATTAATGGATTTTCAAGGTTCATTAAAGATAAATCATATCCATGACTTCCCTTAGAAATTTCCTCTTTTAAATTAAAATCAAATACAAAAGAAGAATTTTTATAACAAAGATAAATTTTTTGTTCATTAAGATTATAGACTGTGGACCAAACAGTAGTTTTTTGATTTACTCTTCTCAATAAATCATATGCATCCTCTACAGAATTCACATTATTTAAATTTTCTTTAGCTATTTTATACCTTTCAAAAGATGTTTTACTATCACTTCCAAGCTCTGGTTTAGATATAAAATGATTTGTCATAACTTGAGAGTCAGCATTATTTTTTATCACCACCATTTTCCCATCTATATACTCTAAAATGGCAGAATTTCCTTCTTTATCTACAATCATGTAATGTACCATGGGATTTCCCAAGAAGGTACCAAACACTACATAATATTTAGGAAAAATATTTAAAGCTTCATCTACTGTTTTTGCTCTCTCTAAGACAATCTTTACCATCTCTAAACTTATTCTTATAGGTTTAAAAGGTGATAAAGGAGGCATTGTATTTGGTACAGCAGAGATACCAATAAAAAGCCCTGCATCGTTCATTCCTTCATAAGGCATATTAGTTCCTAATTGCTCTAAGATAACCATACCATGTAGTCCATCTCGAGGAGAGATAAACCATATTCTTCCTCCATCCCTATCATTGTCAAAATTTCTGCTTACAAGTATATGTCCCTTTTTATCTATGGTGTAAAAAATAGTACATGCAAAAATTTCCTTAGGAAAAATTAAGAAGAAAGTAAAAATGATAAGTATAAAAATAAAGATTCTTTTTACCATCTTCATCCCCTTATATTTATTGCATTTATCTCAAAAGCCATTTTATTAAAATTTGTATTTAATTGTCAATTTTAGAAGAGAATGTTCTAAAAATTATAAGGGAATATTGTAATCTTTCTAAGAATGGGAAAAGATTTTTATCTTCTGATTTGATTTCTCCTTCTACATTTTTTATAGTTACCTCGTTTATAATTGCCCTATTTTGCCCTGTTTGCTCATCTACATTAATAAATATATTTACCTTATAGACTCTTATCTAAGCGCCATATACATCACCTTCATGTTATAATTTAATAATGAAGATGAGAGATTTCAAAATAAATAATTTAAACTATTTAGAAGAGAATGAGAAGCTGGCTCTTTACGAATTAAAATTTAGGTTAGAGGGCTTATTAGGGTATAAACCGACTATTGTACTTTATGGGTCAAAAGCAAGAGGGGATTTTGATACAGATTCCGATATAGATGTGGCAATAATAGTTGAGAGTTTGACAAAGGATATAAAAGAGCAGATTCTTGATATTGTAGTAGAGATAGAAATAAAATACTTAACACCACTATCTACCCTTATTTTCTCTAAGGATGAGTTTGAGCGACTCAAAATTAGAGAAAGAAGAATAGCTATTGATATAGAAAATGAGGGAATAGTAATATGAAAGATGAGAATATAAAAATAAATATTCAAGAAGAGTTAGAAAGAGCAAAAGAAGCACTTAAATCTGCTGATATATTATTTGAAAATGATCTTATTAAAGATGCTATGTCAAGGCTTTATTATTTCACATTACATTATATTAAAGCTCTACTTTTGACAAAGGGTTTAGAGCCTAAAAGTCATGAAGGGGCTCTGAGGCTTTTAAGTCTTCACTTTATAAAGGAAGGCATATTAGAACCTAATGTGGCTCATATCTTCTCTAAGCTTATGAAATATAGAGAGGAAGCTGACTATAATCCATCATATATATTTACTAAGGAAGATTTTTACAAGTTTAGAAAAGAAGCAGAAATCTTAGCAAATATAATAAGAAATTATCTTATGTCTAAGGGTTATATTACCTAAAAAATTCAATTTTAAAGAGTCAATTCTCTATTCTCTTTTCTTGATTGATTTAATAGTTTCTTTGCTTCCTTTATATTATGCTCAATGCCCAGTTTTTCAGCAATAATAAGTCCTTCTTTTGCATAATATTGTACCCCATCAAAGTCCTTTTTCCTAAGATAGAGCTTTGCTAAAGAAATCAAAGCATTATATTTGAGAAGTAGATGACTTATTAAACTTTTATTACTTTCTGACCATGCCCCTTTCTTTTCAAATTCTCTTTGCATTTTCCAATCATCTTTAAAGCCTCCTCACATAAATTAATAGTTCTTAGTACATTTGAAAGTGATGAGTATATATAGGGTAAAAGTAGATAAAAGCCTATGAGACTGAGGTAAAGATAGGGAAAGAGATTATAGAGGGAAAATAGTGCTAAATAGTGAATATTTTATAGGAGACATTCAGGATAGATGTAAAAATAGAATAGAGAGTGTATTTGGGAATGTGAAAAGAGGAGAAGAGATTAGTGTTTTCTAAAATAGGAATTTTTAGAACATTCTTATCCCTTTCTTTATTCCTCATTTTATTTTCCCTTTCATACGCAAAATTATTATACTACAAAGGAGATTATATCTCAGAAGATTGAAGGGGAAAAGATAACCAAAGAATAAGGTTGAGGAGAAGTAAAGAAATTCGGTATGAGTGATAAATAAGGACTTAACAATTATTGATAAGGATAAAACGAAAAAAGGAGGGAGAAAAACCCCCTCCTTGCATTTTCCTCTCCTTACTCCTCTCTAATTGTGAGGTGATAGAGGAGTGTCAATTATTTGTTAGAGAATAACTCTACTTTTGGAGATTTTTCTACTGTTGGAGCTAAGGATGGAGGAATGTCAGAACTTACAGTAAGATTCATAATATATCTTATTGACCTTACTAACATCAATTTAAATAAATCTTTATATGTAGTATTATAGCCTTGAGGCATATCTGTAGATCCATTGACCACATACCACTCTAAAGGAGTAGTTGTGGCAAGAACCCTTCCTGAGCCATAACGATATTCAATATATGTAGGTAAACCTCCAGAAGTTCTTTGACATATATCATAAGATTTACTATAGATAATCCTGTATTAAGATTATCAAAACCACCATGGCTAGCATGGTTTCCATATAGTTGAGCTGGGAAGTTTTTTGTTATGGGGTGATCAAAATTTGCTATATCGTTCCAATCGTCATAGTAATCTCTCCAGGTTACTCCCCCTGGTAATGAAGATGTAAAGTCCCCATATGCCCAACCCATATCGGAAGCGACCCAAAAGATTGTTCCTCCATTATGTACAAAATCATCAAATACTGATTTGTTTGTTGTATAAGTGTCATAAAAATTCTGAAGTTGGTCGCCTTCTATTATTATAAGATCTCCAATGTTAAAAGTAAGATTGGAAGGATTATCTCTTAAACTTCTGTACTCATATTGATTTACTCCAGATCCTTCGGTCATTCCTAATTCACTAGTAAGAATATCTCCAATAACCGTATAAGGTACTCCCGCATTACACCATCCTGATTCTTGCTCTCTGAAGATTATTACATGTTGGATAGCCTTTGTTAAAATAAGATCTTCAGCTGTTTTTGTTTCTCTTTCCCTTACTGTTATTTGTGTGGTAGTATGTTCTAGGGGGTACATTTACAGAGTAATTACCAATACTCTCAGTTTTTTTGACGATAGGAGCAATATCAAGAGGTGTTGGTTTAACAATAGATATGATAGTAACTATTATTTCCCCATGTTGTCCTAATCCTTTAACAAAATAATGAGCATTTCCTAAAATTACCGCATTTTTTCTAATTCTTGATTCATAATGCATCCAGATAACAAAGTTCCAAGAAGAATTAAGGAAACTAAAATTAAAAGACATTTTTTCATTATTTATACCTCTCTTTATATTAAATTAAAGACAGGAGAAAATTTTTATTGGAATCTCCTCTTTATGTCAAAAATTTTGTATATAAATTGTCAAGGTATTGATTGGCTTAATATTTCACCTCGAAGGTTACATTTAATTTCCTGTTTCCCTTTATATTTTGTCATCTTGATTTAAAATTTTTTAATTTATATAGTTACAAAAAGAATATTGTTCTATTATCCCTTCCAGACATTTTTTTTAATAAAAGTTATTAGTAATATTAAATTATTAGAAAGAAAAAAACAAATAAGACTACCTTTCTTTCTGAAAGAAAGTTTGTAAAAAGATTTTGAATAAAAATTGATAAAAATCTAAGTATTTTAATTTCATAACTTTTTACATATATCAAAAATATTTTTTTTTAACTTTGATAAACTCTAAAACAAAGTTTTATACTTTTATACAATGAGTTCTGAAAATAAGCTTAAGGTATTCAATTTGGTTAGAAAACATGGTCCTATTTCCAGAGCTGAGATAGCTAAGCTAACAAAGCTTAGTGCTCCTACTGTAGGACGTTGTGTAAATTATCTTATTAAAAAAAATTTTCTCAAAGAGATAGGAGTTGGAGAAAGTTCCGGGGGAAGAAAACCTATTCTTGTAGAAGTGTCAAGAGACTCATGTTTTACCATTGGTGTTGAAATAGGAAGAAATAATATTCGTTTTGTTGCAATAAATCCGGCCAATGAAATTATAGGAGAAATAAGTATCCCTATGGGAGAGAACCTATCCCCTCAAAAGTTATCTAAACTTATACTTAGCGGTTTCAATTCAATAACTTCTAATAATTTTATAGATCCTAAAAAAATCATAGGAATGGGAATTGGTATAGCGGGAGTAACAAGCAAAGATTTCAAAAAGTTATTACTCTCAGCAAATTTTGGATGGATGAATATTTCTTTAAGTGAAGAATTAGAGAAGATTTTGAATTTTCCAATATTTTTAGATAATAGATCTAATTTATTCGCATATTCAGAATATAAGGCTATGAATCTCCCTACATTATCTATTTTATTAGGTATCACAGTTGGAAGAGGTATTGGTGGTGGATTAATTGTTGAAGGGAAGATATTTCGAGGATTTTCTGGAGGAGCATTAGAGGCTGGGCATACTGTAATAGATTTCAATGGTCCAAAGTGTAGTTGTGGACGTCGAGGATGTGCTGAGGCTCTCGCCTCGATTCCTTCTATACTTAAATCATATAACTTATTATCAGGAGAAAATGTTAAAAATATTTTTGAATTCAAAGAGAAAGTAGAAAGCAATAATAAATATGCTCTAGAAATATTGGAAAAGGAAGCTTTTTATTTATCTGTATTGATTTCTAATCTTGTAAATACTTTTAATCCTTCTCATGTAGTAATTGGGGGAGAGATAGAAATTCTTCTAGACTATCTATTACCAATAATAGAAGAAAAGGTCAAAAATGAAGTACTTGTCACCAATAGAAATATTGAGATCAAAGGTTCTTCTCTCAAAGATATCGCAGCAGCTTATGGTGCTGCTGTTCTTGCTATGGAGGAAATGATTGAATATTCTCCTTTGGAATAGAGTATAAAGGAGGTGAGAACGAAGAGTTAAATCATGGCTGTGTTTGTATTATATCCAAAGAATATATAAGGAGGGTTTGGTATGAAAAAAATTTTATTTCTCTTAACAATTTTATGTATGATCGTAATTTTCAATTATGGACAAGCTCCTATTACTCTAAGTGTATGGAGTGGTTATCCTGAGATGGAACCTCTTTATAAAATTGTAGCAGATGAATTTACCAAATTACATCCTAATGTAAAAGTTGAAATTCTCGTAATGCCCTTGAGAGACTATGAGAGGAAACTTGCACTAACAATTCCAGCGGGTAGCGCAGGAGATATACTAGAAGTTGCATATTCAACTATGTTTAGGTATATAAATGCTGGATTTATCCCACCTGCCCCAGATAATATTGCAAATTTTGTAAAAAGCGGACCTTGGGCAAGATTTTTTGTAAACGCAGCTTCCTATAAATAAAGGATATACGGTATCCCATTATTTAGAGGACAAGCTGCTCTTTTCTATAATACAAAGATGTTTCGTGAGGCAGGTTTAAAGAGACCCCCTCGTACTATGAAAGAGTATACTGAATATGCAATAAAATTAACGAAGCGAGATACACAAGGCAATCCTATAGTTAGTGGGTGGAGTTTGCGTCTAACAGGAGGTGGCCAGGGAATAGCTGAAAAATTTTGGATTAATCTTCATCAGTGGGGTGGAGCTTTACTTAAACAGACTGCAGATGGGAAGTGGACAACAGATTTTGTTAATGATGCAGGAATCAAAACTCTTCAACAATATGTTGATTTAGTACATAAATATAAAACAGTAACTCCTGAAATGAAGGCGGATGCTGAAGCTTTTGAATTAGGATTGACAGCAATGTTTATTCGTGAATCTTGGGTTATAGGAGATATAGCTAAAAAATCTCCAAATCTTGAATATGCAACAGCTTATTTACCAAGAGGAACAATTACTCTGCCTGTTAACCTATATGTTTATACAAAAGATAAGCAAAAATCTGAACTTGCATGGGAATTTGCTAAATTAGTTGTAGAACCTAAATATCAGCTTTGGCTTGCAGAAAATATAGGATGGCTACCTAATCGTCAAGACGTAGATTATTCTACTCTAATATCTAAAATACCTCAATTCAAAGCTTTCTTAGAAATACCTAAGGGATATGTTCTTTTCAGTCTTCCACCTATTGCTCCTATAGAGGAAATTCTTACTAAAACTGCTGAAAGATTAGTTAAGGCATATAATGACAAAAATCTTGTAGATAATCCTCAGGGGATAAAGAAAGTATTAGAAGAGATAGATAATGAAATAAAAAGCATATTAGCGAGAGAGGGGTTACTATCATCTAAATAAAAAGAGGGGGGATACAATTCCCCCCTCCGGCTAAGGAGGGAATTGTAAATGAGTTTTTACAAAAAATACTGTTTTTTTGCATATATAGGACTATTACCAGCCTTACTAATTTATTTTTTCGTAAGGATCTATCCTATTTTTGATACATTAAGGCTAAGCTTTTATAATTGGGATCTCATATCTCCCATAAAGAAGTTTTTGGGATTTGAAAACTATGTAGAACTTTTTAAGGATAGTCTATTTCTTGAGGCTCTTAAAAATACTACTGTTATTGCATTAAGTACTCTTCTTCTTAGTGTTCCTCTTGGGCTCTTATTTTGTTTTCTTATTAATTATTTAAAAGATAGTAAGTTGTCACCTATATACGAAACTATCTATTTTCTTCCCGTAGTCATATCTTTGGTTCCTTCAGCAATAGCCTGGAAATGGATTTTTGATGCACGTTTAGGTACATTGAATCAGTTATTAGGTCTTTTTGGAATTAAACCAAAAGCTTGGTTATTTGATCCAATTCTCTCAATTATTTCTATAATAATACTAACCACTTGGCAAACATTGGGATATAACATGCTTATTTTTAATGTAGGTCTTAAAAATGTTCCGAAAGTATATTATGAAGCAGCAACTATCGATGGTGCAAATAATTCCCAAAAGTTCTTTTATATAACACTCCCCTTAATAAAACCAATTGTTCTTTATGTCTCAGTAGTAACTTTAATTCGTAGTTTTAACATTTATGCTCAAGTTTTTGTTCTTGCGGCAGATACTCAAGGAGCTCCTGGAAGATTAGTAAGAGTTTTAGTATATGATATTATAGAAAATGCCTTTAGACATTACCGTATGGGCTATGCTGCTACAGAAGCAATGATATTTTTATTAATTGTAATGGGATTAACTTTAATCCAATTTTATGTAATGAGGGAGAGAGTATGAATAAAAATAACATTTTACAACGTTTAATAGTGCACTTTATTTTGCTCTCAGGTGCAATATTTATGATTCTTCCTTTTTGTTGGGTGGCTGTAAATTCTTTCAAAAAACCAGCAGAACTCATAGTATATCCCCCATCTTTTCTACCTAAAGAACCAACTCTATCTAATTTCATTACTATTTTTAAGGAAACTCCATTCTTTAGATGGTTATTAAATAGTGTCGAATTTGCAATATTATCAACAATATCTATTTTAATTACTTCTACTCTTTCAGGATACATATTAGCCAAATTTAAATTTCCTGGTAGAGGTCTTATATTTATAACAATTTTAGCAACAGCTATAGCTCCTTTTGAGGTATATATGATCTCTTTATATTTGATTGCAAGTAAACTTCGAATTCTAAATAGTATGATAGGAATATTACTAGGATATCTTGTAATGAGTTTTGGAATCTTTCTTATAAGACAAAACGTTATAGCCTCAATTACAGATGAACTTATAGAAGCTGCAAGAGTAGATGGTGCATCAGAATTGTGGATATTCTTTAGAGTAGTTCTTCCATTATTAAAAGGACCAATGGGTGCATTATCCATATTAGCTTTTCTACAAGCATGGACAGCATTTGTTTGGCCTCTATTAGTAGCTTCAAGTAAAGATATGTATACACTGGAGGTTGGTTTAGCTCTCTTTCAGACAGGTTTTAGTGTAGATTATGGAAAAGTAAGTGCAGGTGCTTTTATTGCTATTTTAATACCAACTATATTCTTCTTATTAATGCGTAGGACCTTCTTTGAGAGTATAGCTTTAACTGGTTTAAGAGAATAATAAAGAAAGGGGTATTAACATGGATAATAAAATAAAAAAAATAAGTGATATTCCTTTAGAAAAATATGAGTATGCCGAATATAGACATATTTTTGAAACTAATAATTTAAAAATGAGTTATGTTAGTGTTTTCCCCAAATGTGAAGTTCCAAAACATTCACATGAAAATGAAGAACAGACATATATTATTTTAGAAGGTGAAGGAGAACTATTACTAGGTAAAGAAAAAATCTATGTATCTGAGGGATATGCGGTATTCATTCCTGCTGGAATGGAACATTCTATAAAAAATAATAGTGGGAACAAAGAACTTAAATATATATATTTTGTTTCTTTTATAAAAAATAAATAGGAGGTAAAAGGAAAATGCAGATTATTAGAGAATATTTAACAACAATTCAAGATTTAATACAGAAAATTATACAAGAAAATGAAGAGGCTTTAAAAAAAGGATCTCAGATACTTGCTGATACTATCTCTCAAGACAAACTAATTCATGTATTTGGGACTGGCGGACATTCAGTCATGGGAGCAGAGGAAATATTCTATAGAGCAGGTGGCCTAGTTCCTGTTAATGCCATATTAGATGATGGTCTGTTGTTAGCTAATGGTGCTATACGTTCTACTCTCATAGAACGCACTCCAGGATATGCAAAAACAATCCTTGATTACTATGATCTAATTATGGGCGATACTCTTATAATAGTGAATGCTTATGGGGTAAATTCGGTCACTATCGATACTGCCCTTGAATGTAAGAGGAGAGGAATTACCTCCATAGCTATAACTTCCGTTGAACTTCAAAGAAATTTACCCCTAAACCATCCCTCACGACATCCATCAAAATATAATTTATGTGATCTTGCAGACATTGTAATAGATACAAAAGTTCCTATGGGTGATGCTGTCATTTCAATTCCTGGGGTTTCTCAAAAAGTTGGTGCATGTTCAACTTTTGCAAATGCTATTGCTTTAAATTCCCTAATACTTTTAACAATTGAAGAACTAATAAGAAGGGGAATAAAACCACCAATTTGGCAAAGTGCTAATAGCCCTGGAGGAGATGAACATAATATTGAATTTATAAAAAAATATAAACATAGAATTAAAAAATTATAAGAGAAGGTGATATCTATAATGAAAAAATGGCTAGTAGGTATTTCGGAAGAAGAAATAACTCCAAAACATAGTATATGCATGGCAGGTTTTATAGCAAGAGATAAGCCGTCAGAAGGAATCCATGATCCCCTCTTTGCAAGGACTTTAGTACTATCTGATGAGAAACAAATTATTGCTTTAATATCTTTAGATTTGTTAGGAATAGATGAAGATCTAACAAATGAGATAAGAAATAAAGCAAAAGAAAAATTAAATATACAAAATAATATTATTATACACGCAACTCATACTCATAGTGGACCTTGTATTCAAAATAACATATTGCTTGAGCAAGTTGATATTAATTACCGTAATTTTTTAATAGAGAAATGTATAAGTGGTTTAGAAAAAGCTATAAATAATTTAAATCATGCTTATTTATTTTTCAATATCGGAAAAGAAGAAACTATAGCCTTTAATCGCCTTGATCCTTTAGGGCCTAAAGATTTTGATGTTCCCGTAATAAGAATTGAAGATGAAAATAACAATGTAAAAGCTATATTCACAAGTTACGCTTGCCATCCAGTAGTATTAGGTCCAGATAATTTATTAATTAGTGGAGATTTCCCTTACTTCATAATGAATACTTTAAAAAAAATTTATGGTGAGATTGAGATAATTTATATGACAGGGTGTGCTGGACAAATAAATACAGGACATAGTGCTTTTGATAGTATTAAGAAAATTAATATGGAGAGAAGAACTTTTAAAGAAGCGGAGAGAATTGGTAAAGTACTTGCTGGAATAGTTTTACATACAAGTGAAACTATGGCAGATCTAAGGTATAGATCAAATTATTATGTAGAACCAAATTTAATTATTAAAAACACTATAGTTGCCCTTCCACTAAAGGAACCAGAACCCATAAAGGAAATCATAAAAATGAAAAGAATATGGCAAAAAAAAATTAAGGCTATGGAATACGGGAATAATCACATAGAAAAAAAGCTTTTTGAGATGTATTTAAAATGGGCAGAACTTATGGAAGAAGGTAAATTAATAAAAAATTCGGTAGAGGTAGAAATATATGTGGTAAAACTCGGAAATATTTATATGATATTTCTACCTGGCGAAGCCTTTGTTGAAATAGGTTTAGAAATTAAATCTTTTATCTTATCTAAAGGCTATCGATCCATAGTTATAAGCTACTGTAATAACGTACCAGGATATATTCCCCATAGCTCTTGTTATTATTTAAAAAATAATTATGAAATAGAAGAATCTTACAGATTTTATGGCTTATCTGCTCCATTCTCTCCAAAAGCCAGTGAAATTTTAATTAATACAGTAAAAAATTTAGTTGGAAAAATAGAATCAGAAGAAGGGAGATACTGATGAATCTTCTTAACTATTTTAAAGTAGACAACTTGTTAGTAAAAGTTTTTGAAACTCGAGAGGAAGCAGGTGAAGAAGAAGCAAAAGATGTAGCTAAGATTGTTAATAAACTTTTATTACAGAAGAAGGAAATAAATATAGTATTTGCTTCTGCTCCTTCTCAAAATGAGTTCTTAGATAATTTAGTAAAAATAAACCTTCCTTGGAACAGAATTAACGCCTTTCATCTTGATGAATATATAGGTCTTCCAGAAGACGCTCCACAAAGATTTTCCAAATATTTATACGATAAAATCTTTTCTAAGGTCCACTTCAAGTCGGTAAATTATATAAATGGAAATGCGAAAGATGTTTATGAAGAATGTAAAAGATACGAAAACCTTCTTAAAAAATATCCATTAGATATAGCTTGTATTGGGGTTGGAGAAAATGGCCATATTGCCTTTAATGAACCTTCTGTAGCAAATTTTAATGATAAGGCACTCGTAAAAATTGTAGAATTAGAAGAAAAAAGTCGAGAACAACAAGTTCATGATGGATGTTTTTCGCATATTGAGGAAGTACCAAAATATGCTATAACATTAACTATTCCTGCTATTATTTCTGCTAAATATATATTTTGTATTGTTCCTGGAAAAAACAAAAAAGAAGCTATAAAAAACATGCTAGAGGGCCCTATTGATACTTCCTGTCCAGCATCTATTTTAAGAACTCATAAAAATGCTATTTTATATTTGGATAAAGATTCTTCTTCCTTACTTAGGAGGGCTTAAAATGAAAATTCTTTTAAAAAATGGAAATATCCTAACTCCATTCCGAGAGATAAAAAATGGTGGTATTTATATCAAGGATGGAAAAATAGTTTCAGTTTTTGAAAATACTGGCGACTTAGAAAAGTTTCAAATTAATTTAGAAAAAGAAAAAAATGATTTAAAAATCATTGATGTCAAGAAAAATTATGTTTCTCCAGGCTTTATAGATATCCATACCCATGGAGCAGGTGGTTATGATTTTATGGATGGTACAATAGAGAGCATATTAGAAGCTTCTAAAACTCATATGAAATATGGAACTACATCTATTGTACCTACTACTCTTACAAGTACTTTAGAAGAACTTTTCATTACTTTTGATAACTTTAGGAAGGCAAAAGAAAAAAATGATGGTCCGAATCTCTTGGGGCTTCATTTAGAAGGTCCTTATTTTTCTATGGAACAAAGAGGAGCTCAAGATCCAAGATTTATAAGAAATCCAGATCCAAGAGAATATATAAAAATTCTTGATTACTCTAAGGATATAATTCGTTGGACTATAGCCCCAGAACTTCCTGGTGCTATAGAATTAGGAATAGAACTTAAAAAAAGAGGTATTCTTCCCTCAATAGGTCATAGTAATGCCATTTATGAAGAAGTATTGAAAGCCTTTGAATATGGATTTACCCATATAACTCATTTATATTCTGGGATGTCGATGGTAAGAAGAATTAATGGTTATCGTTTTGCAGGAGTAGTAGAAAGTGCTTATTTGCTTGACGATATAACTGTGGAAATAATAGCTGATGGAAAACATCTTCCTAAAAGTCTTCTTAAACTTATTTATAAAATTAAAGGTTCAGATAAAATATGCCTCGTCACGGATTCTATGAGAGCAGCAGGTATGCCAGATGGTGAATATATTTTAGGTAGTCTAAAAAACGGGCAAAGGGTTGTTGTAGAAGATGGAGTGGCATGGCTTCCTACTAAGGATGCTTTTGCAGGAAGTATAGCTACCGCAAATAAGTTAGTCAAAACTATGGTTGAAATTGCTGAAGTTCCTTTATTAGAAGCAATCAAGATGATAACTTCTACTCCTGCAAAAGTAATAAACATTTTCGATAGAAAAGGAAGTATAACTCCAGGTAAAGATGCTGATATTGTAGTTTTTGATAAAGACATAGATATAAAATTGGTAATTGTGAGAGGAGAGATTAGAATTATGAATTTCTAAACAATTTACATAAAGTCTCTTTAATTTTATATTTTAAATATTACTAACTTTAATATCTCTATAACAGTTTCATTTAGAGACTTATATTATATTAACATCTAAATTTTTGACATAGGAAGCATTTTATAAATTTTCAAAGCCTTTTATGTCTTTTTCTTGTTTTTGGTAGTATAAAATAAGTTTAACATACAAAGTCACCTGTGTGTTTAAATCCCTTATAGGTACTGATTTGTAATCACTTTCTCGCTCCCTAAGCAGCGAAAGAATAAATGATTTCATGACTTCAGATATAAATTCTAAATTACTAGTAAGTAATATTATTCCTATACCTAATAACTTAACTCTTGGTGATTCTATATAACAAAAGAATTTCTATCATTAGGGAAAACAAGTTATTAATAGAAAACATCTAAATTTTTTAAGTGTAGAAAGTATGTGAATAAAAAGGAATTTGAAAAATTATATTGAGAAAGTTATAGTTTTTAGACAGATTTATTTTTTTGATATTGCTGATATAGGTATACAGGAAATTAAGAAAAGAACATAGCATCAAAAATTTTGTGTATAAATTGTCAAGGTATTAATTGGCTTGATATCTTACCCTCCTGATTTAAAATTTTTAATTTGCAGGTAGCTATCAGGATTTTTCATCGCCTTATCTTTCCTTATTAATTTTTATTTTTCTTTTGCTGGGGCAGGTTGAAACTTTAAGCCTGATGAG